>Ga0209718_1000402_pt1 | contig 59984 bp, 51 predicted proteins | sample AD_JPNAS1_MetaG_FD_184420 | JGI IMG/M metagenome (GOLD analysis project Ga0209718, IMG submission 184420) | Active sludge microbial communities of municipal wastewater-treating anaerobic digesters from Japan - AD_JPNAS1_MetaG (SPAdes) (version 2) | ecosystem: Engineered > Bioreactor > Anaerobic...
GCTGATTTCCTTAATCTTCCCGTCTTCAATCAGCACGTCGCAGATACCCGATAAGTTGTTTGCCGGATCAATCACAAGGCCGTTTGAAATAACAAGACTCACGTAAGGTCTCCTTACACCACACTAGAGAATTTTCATTTGTTAGTGCTTGCTGCTAAGCGGCAACAGGCGTTTACTGTCTCGTTCTGCTGTTGGCGAGCAGATGCATGACTGCCATTCGGATGGCGACACCGTTGGTCACCTGACGAAGCACCAGACTGCGCGATCCGTCTGCTACTTCTGTTGACAACTCCAGATCCCTGTTGATGGGACCCGGATGAAGAACCAATGCATGATCGGGCGCAAAACGAAGGGAGTCCCGATCAATGCGGAAAAGCTTTACATATTCACGGATACTTGGGAATAGACCGCTGCCCTGGCGTTCTTTTTGAATACGAAGCGCATAAATAAAGTCTGCATCGCTCAGTGCTTCTTCGAGGCGGGTGGTTGAATGGACACCCAGTTTTTCAACCTGCGACGGAAGAAGAGCAACAGGACCGCAGACTGTTACATGAGCACCCAGCCGGGTCAAGGCAAATATGTTGCTGCGCGCTACGCGGCTATGTTCAACGTCACCGATTAGAGCCACTTTTGCACCGTCCAGAGTTGCAACCGGATTTCCGCTTATTTTGCGTCGTGCTTCGCGCATGGTAAAAGCATCGAGAAGCGCCTGGGTGGGATGCTCGTGGCGGCCGTCTCCGGCGTTGATAATATGTGAGCTGTGATCTGCGGCAAGCATATGCGGGGCACCGGCGCAGCTGTGACGCAAAACAATGATGTCGGATCGCATAGCCTCGATATTTGCCAGCGTATCGTGGAGTGTCTCACCTTTGACGTGGCTTGATGAGGAGGCGGTCATGGAAAGGGTGTCCGCACTCAGGCGTTTCGCTGCGAGCTCAAAAGACGTGCGGGTACGGGTACTGGGCTCATGAAACCAGTTTACAACCAGTCTTCCCTGCAGAAGAGGTACTTTTTTAATGCCGCTCGCCCGCTGAGAGACAGCGAGAAATTGAGGCGCTGTATCAAGGATACATTCTATTTCACTCCGGTTCAGTTCTCGGATGCCGATCAGATCTTTTTTTGTCCAGAGCGTGGGAGAGGGTTGTTCCATACAAGAGGTTCCTTACAAATTCCGTTCGCTGCTGCGCTTGTGCACCAGTACCAGATCTTCTCCGTCCACTTCGCGCAGCCGGACAGAAACCCATTCTTCTTCGGTGGTTTCCACACTGTATCCCAGATAGTCCGCTTGAATAGGAAGTTCCCGGCCGCCGCGATCAACGAGGCAGGCAAGCTGAATTCTTCTGGGACGTCCATAATCCATGATTTCGCCCATGGCGGCACGGATAGTCCGTCCGGCAGAAAGGACGTCGTCAACCAGCAGTACTGTGCGGCCTTCAAGAGAAAAATCAAAATAGGTTTCGCCGCTTCTGGAAGTAACATCCACTGCAGAGCCTGCATGCAGATCATCACGGTACAGAGTTGTGGAGAGGGCACCGACGGGAGGGGCGATTCCAGTGGCTTTTTCAATTAATCCGGCGATGCGTATGGCGAGAGGTTCCCCCCGGCGCAGGATACCGAGCAGTGCCAGAGATCCCAAATCAGGATTGCCATTTACGACTGCAAGAGCCATGCTGTTCAAAGTTGCCGCCATTGCATCAGCATCCATGAGGATGGTGGTTTCAACATCTGTTTCTCGACTCATACAGGGCTTCCTTCATCTTGAATGTACAGACGTGCAAGCAGAAGATACACTTCAAAAGGCGGGAAATACAGAAGTGCCACTTGCGCCTGTCGCCTGTGCTCATGCGGTAACACTATAGCAAAAACAGAACGGAACCTGCTACTTAAAAAAGAAGACCCCAGGCTTTCCATAGGAGAATAAAAGCATAAATAAAAAGGATGCAGGAAAGGAAGCGTATAACAAGAATCCGCTGTTTATCCTTGAGAAAGTGACCGTAGATACCCAATGAACAGGCGATGACCGTTTTGGAACCCAGCAGAAGCGCGTAAAAGAAAATTAGGAAAAGAAATGGATACGCCGGATGTTTTGCCCACTCTTCATGCAGTATGGGCGCGCCTACAGTCAACCAGAAAAGCCAGGGGTTGGGGCTGAAAATGTTTACAAGAGCCGCCTGCCGTATCGAAGATCCGGCGTTCACATTTTGGATCTGGCCAGGCAAGGGCGCGGTCCAGTTTTCATGACCAAGATAAAAAAGAAGCGCGGCTCCCCCCAAAGCCAGCATCCCCATTATCGGATCCAGATGTGCTACTGGCTTTAAAAATAAAAGGGTCGCGACAATGATGGGTGCGTCGGTTATGAGGGGAGCAAACGACGCTTTTATGCCCTCTCGCGTGCCGTGCTGGAGGGTTTTTGCGATAACAATCGTCATAAGCGGTCCCGGTGATAAGCCGGCAGAAAACCCCAGAAAAGTACCTGTGACGATGATGGAAAACATGGAACTGCTTTTTTTTTCGGTCCTAAAACGAGTGGAAAACACCCGGGCCCCGCCGTCAATAGATGCGTTGACATGGGATGCCCGGGTGAATACAGAAATACCGCTTCGGAATAGAAATGGTCAGTCCCGGCTGTTTGCAGCCGGAATGGTGCGACTATTTCTTTTCCCGATGCACAGTGTGTTTACGCAACACAGCGTTATACTTTTTCAGTTCCATGCGCTCCGGATTATTGCGTTTGTTTTTCTCCGTATTGTATCTGGAGGTGCCCGGTGCTTCTGTGCATTCAAGAATAATGGTCTCGCGATTTCCTTTAGCTTTGGCTGCCATGTCTGTAATCCTTATTTTGTCTCAAAAAGAAGTGTTTTAAAGATTGTCGATACTCTATTAAATCTGCGTGGGGTTGGGAGCATCCCCATAGACTTTTTTCGGATCAAAAACTTTTTCTGTTTCAGTGAAGCTGAGCGTGATGCGCTCAGTTGCATCGGCGCCGACCGGGACCGTGCGGTAAAAACAGGAACGGTAGCCAACATGACAACTGGCACCGCCTTGCACATCTACGCGCAGCCACACTGTGTCCTGATCATCATCAATACGAAGCTCGCGCACTTTTTGGACGAGACCGCTGGTTGCCCCTTTGTGCCAGAGCACTTTGCGGCTTCTACTCCAATATACGGCTTCTCCAAGTTCAATAGTCTTTTTAAGCGCTTCTTCGTTCATATAGGCGTGCATGAGCAATTCGCCACTCTCATAATCGGTAGTAACAACGGGAATCAGACCCTGAGCATCGAATTTCGGAGCCAGTTCTGTCCCTTCTTCAATCTGTTCAACGCTTTTGCGTTCGGCAAAATCAACCACGTAATTACTCCTGAAAACAAGATAATATTCTACAGCAGGCCGGGATAAAAAGGTGTTCTCGTGCTTTGGAATCGCATTAATTCCACACAGAGACAGAATAGCCTGATGTTATTCTGAAAATGAGGAAAGGAGACAGCTCCGCTTTAAAAAGACACACCGAACCCCGGCTTGTTTTTAATAGTATACCTGAAAAGGGTGGCTCATTGCATCCTGACCGACACGAAGGGTAAGAGGCTGTGCAGCGCCGGGGGATTCGTGCCTGCTGGAGCCGCTTCCCTCAGATCATTCCCTGCCGTAGGGCGTTATCCCTCCAGCCGCGACCGGAGAATAGTCTTTATTTCTTCCGCTGTTTTTTTCTGCAGAATATTTCGGGCAAGATGTTTTGCATCTTCCTGATTCAGCGCGGCTATGCGTGCCCGAATTAACGGAATGGAAACAGATGCCATCGAAAAAGAAGAGACACCCAGCCCGAGCAAAAGTTCCGTGTATAAAGGATCACCGGCCATTTCTCCGCATATACTGCAGGGAATGTTATGAGCCGCAGCCGCAGAACTTACATTTGCAATCATACGAATCACCGCCGGGTGAGCCGGCTCGTAGAGATGGGCTATTTTTTCATTGACCCTATCCACCGCAAGAAGGTACTGAATCAGGTCATTGGTGCCCAGGCTGAAAAAATCGCATTCTTCGGCGATCTGGTCGGCCTGTACGGCAGCAGAAGGCACTTCAATCATGGAGCCGACTTTGAGATCCGGGTTATAGGCTACGCCTTCAGAAGACAATTCCTGGCGTGCCTCCTGCAATATGGCTTTTGCGTGGCGAAGCTCTTCAAGGCTGCTGATCATCGGAAACATGATGCGTATATTGCCCTGAGCACTTGCCCGGAGCATGGCGCGCAGCTGCACTTTAAAAATATCCGGATAGGCGAGACTCAACCGTATAGCGCGCAGCCCCAGCTGCGGGTTGCTGTCTTTATAGTTCTGAAGGTACTTCACAAACTTATCGCCGCCAATATCCATGGTGCGAAGGGTAACGGGCGCCGGAAACAGTTCCGAAGCCACATGAAGATAAGCCTGGTACTGTTCCTCTTCCGTGGGCAGTGTGTCACGGTTGAAGAAAAGATATTCCGTTCTGTAAAGTCCGACGCCCTGCACATTCATTTTTAAACTGTGCTTGATTTCCAGAGGCAGTTCAATATTGCTTTCGAGGGTTACGGCAGTGCCGTCTTTCGTGCAGGCAGGACCGGACAACAGGCTTTCCAGCAGATGGGATTGTATGGATTGCAGGCGCTGCTGTTCTGTCTGGTATTTTTCAACAGTTTCCTGCGAAGGGTTGATGATTACGACACCGCTGGTGCCGTCGAGAATCATAAGACTGCCCGGCGACAGTGATTTTTGGGAAATGGAAATTCCGACAACAGCGGGTATTTCCAATGCGCGGGCAAGGATTGCCGAGTGGCTGGTCGGGCTGCCCGTTTCAACCAGCAGTCCCAGCGCTTTGTCCAGATCAAGAGACGCTGTGTCGGAGGGGGCAAGATCCTGAGCAACCAGTATGCTCGGCTCAGAAATGTGCCGGAGCAAGGGCCCGTCAGATTTAAGAAGATGCCGTTGCAGACGATCCACAACGTCCAGCAAATCCGCTGTGCGCTCACGGAAACGCTGATCGTCGATATTATTCATCATTTCCGTGTATTTCGAGGCTATGCTGCTCAGGATAAACTCTACATTGAGTCTTTCTTGTTCCATCTGTGCAGCAAGGTCGTCACGCAGTGCCACGTCGTCAAGGATCATCAGATGCACGCGGAAAATTTCAGCATGCGCTTTGCCCACGGCATCGACAGTTTTTTTATAAATGGAAGTCAGCTCACGACGGACTTTAGCGACGGCTTCATCAAGACGCATCAGTTCCGCCTGCACGTCTGTTATGGGACGGCGAGGGACCTCAAAGCTGGCACGGGAATAGAACAGCGCCGGAGCTATCGCAATCCCCGGGGATACTCCCATACCTTGTAAATAAATTTCCAAAAAACTATACTCCTGACACCTTAGTCGGATTTTATTTCATTGAAGCCCGATTCAAAAATTGCTTTGACCCGTGCCATAGCTTCATCGGCATCTTCGCCGATACAGGACACCGATATCCTGCTCCCCCGGGCGGCACCAAGGGTAAGCAGCCCCATAATACTTTTTGCGTTGACCCGGCTTCCGTTAAAAAGCAGGTATACATCGCTTTGGAAATGGGCGATACTTTGCGCCAGAAGCGCGGCCGGTCTCGCATGGATGCCAAGTGGGTTGATGACAATTACATCTTCAAGCAGCTCAGACATCTTTAATAACCCTTAATTCTCCAAACACTGCCATACAAAAATTTCTGTAATACTACGATTCAGTTGATTGCACTTGAATGTTAAGGAAGGGGCGACCCGCTATAAGCGATGCTTGTAAAGCACCAGCAGATCCTGCCGCACGAAAGACAGAAACAAGCGCTTCTGTCGGGTTGGGCTGAGGAATTACTGTTTTCTGCCTGTACCAAAACGGCCTGATTATATTGTCTTTTTTTACGCAGCCCAAAATATCGTGTTTTACACGCTCTCTGATTTTGCTAATAATAGCATATTTGACAGCCAAAAGTCGCAGAGGGCGCATTTTATTGTCTTGGTTCAGCGGCAAATGGACTTTTGCCGATTTTATTGAAGTAGTTCGCTTCAAGCAAACGTGGTAACTTGAAGGTGCGTTTTTTGAGGCATAAACGGTCTATCAATCCGATGTGGTTGGAGGGACGGGGAGCGTTTAGATCCCCGCCCCAGACACATCGTCTTGATGAGCCGTTCCGGGGTATTCCTGGACAGGTTGCTCGCCAGCAGAGCCTGCCTCCGCTTCGCCCGGCGGCTTCAGCGTAGCAAAAAACTTTCATGGTGCGCAACATCCTGATAGTTGCTCTCGGGCAGCCTGTCGCCTGGCCTTGCGTTGTTCTCGTGCTTCGTGGAGTTTGCGATCGCGCTGCTGGAAGATGAGCTGTTCTCGACCTTCCAGTTTGTCCCTGGGCGCGACATAGCCTATGGCGCTGTGCAATCGCTGGTTGTTGTAACGTTCGATGTATTGCCCTGTCAGGCGTTGTGCGTCCTCCAGGGATAAGGGTACACCCGGTCGGATACATTCGCTTTTGAGCAAGCCGTGCCAGCGCTCAATTTTGCCGTTGCTCTGCGGGTAATAGGGGGAGGTGCGCACATGGGTCATGCCGCAGAGGCGGATAAATTCCTTGAAGTCCCTGGCGATGAACTGCGGGCCGTTGTCCGAGATCATACGCGGCCTGGTGTCGGGGAATTTTTCATGCGCCCGCTGCAGTAGAATTTCGATATCGGTTTCGGTCATCTTCAAGCCGATCTCCCAGTCCACAATGTAGCGGCTGTAGCCGTCCAATATCGAACACAGGTAGTAAAATGTGCCGCAAATATTGATATACGAGACATCTATGTGCCAGTGTGCGTGTGGCTTAAGAGGCTGCACAAAGCCTGTTCCTTTTTTTGAAGGTGTCTTGTTCCACTTGTCCATGCGACCGGCTGCGCTCAACACGCGGCGTACGGTGGAGGGGCTGACCGACACGATATCAGCGTCCATCATCATAAAGGTCAGACGACGATAGCCTTCCTTTGGGTGCTGCGCCTCATAGTCGAGGATGCTCTGCTTTTCCCAGTCCTCCAGCCAGAAGTCCCGGGGAATTTTCCCGTTGTGTTCGTTGACTTTGCCGTATCGCTCACGCCAGGTGTAGAACTTGCTTTTGTCGATGCCCAGCCAGGTGATGAATCTTTTGAGGGGCAGTTCGGTTTTCTCAGACCAGTCGTTGACAAAATCCATGACGGCATCACGCGTGTCCGGGGGAACCCAGCAACCGTTTAGGGTTCCCCAAGCGTTTTTTTTAACGCAACGTGCTCCTCCATGAGTTCCGCGAGCACTTCGTCCTTGCGTCGTATTTTGGACTCAAGGAAATCAATGCGTTCCTGAGCCTTGCGCTGTTGGGCGCTAGTGTCGCGCTGAAATGCGGCGGCACCGTGCTCGAAGAATTCTTGTTGCCAACGGTAGAAAACCGTCGGCTGTAACTGATGCTCCCGACATATCTCGGATACTGAAATCTTGTCTACCAGGTGGCGGCGTAGTAGTGCCACTTTCTCTTCTGCCGTGTACGGTTTCGGGCGCTTCCTTGTCATGACTTCTCCTTTCATGCTTACACATTATGAACAATTGAGAAGTCCATTTCCTGCTGGCGCAAGACAGTACGCGCATTAATGACCTGCCTTTAAACTACGTTTTGAACAATGTCAAAGTGAATAGCACCGTCGCCGTAGCTTTCGCACGACCGGACTGGACTTTTGATACGGACGGTTTTTTTGAAGGCTGGAATGCCGCACAGGATATTGAACCGGGCTCAACTGTTTCAGGCGGACAACTCGCCTATGACATCACCGCCACGGCTACAGACCCCACTTGGACATCACAGCCCCTCTCTCTTTCCACCGCCGATTTTCGCTGGCTGCGCATCATTGCCAAAAACGGAACCGTTGCCCACCTTGCCAATCTGTACTGGGATGACAACACAATTTCCGGCTTTTCCCCCGGACATGAGGTTGCTCTCGGAATTTTCCCCCGTGATGATGAAATGACAGAATACTGGGCGGATCTGAATACCGTAGCCAGTTGGACAGGCGCTACCACGATTGAACAGCTCCGGCTGGACTTTCCGGACTCAGCCGACGACCCGCTGGCGTCCAACGGAACCCGAGTCGAAATAGACCGGATAAGCCTGCTGCCCGCAAATCAGGGCCCGCCGGCTCCGGCATTCAAATGGATTCGGAGACAGAGCCCTCAGGTTGCACCGCCCAGTTTCACGAATAGTACTACAGTTGTCTGGGACTTGCGCTTTAACCAGCGTTTTCTGCCCGATCTCAGCGACATTTCCTTTGCGACTACAGGCACCGCAGCCGTTGGCACTCCTGCCGTTTTCGCTGCACTTGATCCCATGGGCATTCGGCTGGGCTTTGAGGTGTCCGGTGAAGGCTCAGTCAAAATTACAGGTACCGGTACGGGTACAGGAACATCTGTCCTGACAGGAGCGAAAATCACAACACCCTTTAATACGGGTGAAGCATTTCTGGTAGATACAGTCGGACCGACTGTTGCCATCGGCGCACCCTCTGCAGCCCTTGCCACCAGTGGCCCCATCAGCTTCCCCGTCACCTATGCCGATGGAGCACAGGGCAGCGGACTGGGTACGGTTACGCTGACTGCCGGGGCTGTTACCCTCCAAAAAACCGGTACTGCAACAGGGACGGTTTCCGTTTCCGGGTCAGGTGCAAACAGGACAGTAACCCTGTCCGGCATCAGTGGCGACGGAACGCTGGGTATCAGTATCGGCGCCGGAACAGCAACAGACCAGATCGGCAATCCGGCAAGTGCTTCGGCACCTTCCGCCACATTTGACGTGGACAATACGCCCCCGGTTATTACTCTGACAGGCAACGCCACTCTGAACGTGGCGCAGGGTTCCTCCTATATGGATGAGGGCGCTACCGCCTCCGACAATAGAGACGGGAACCTCACCTCTCAAATTATCGTCACCGGTTCTGTAAATACTGGTACGCTTGGCACCTACGTCCTTCGCTACAATGTCAGTGACGCGGCAGGCAACCCGGCAACTGAAGTGACCAGGACGGTGAACGTAATTGACCTTTCTAAACCCAATGTTAACGCGGTTACCGTCACATCCGCTCTGTCCGTGCAGGTCACCTTCACCAAAGACATGACCGGTGCTGTCGGCCTGCTTACTCCGGCTACCTATACAGTTTCCGGCAGCGGCAAAGGTACGCTCAATGCCAATCCCGCCACCGTGGTTGCTGTCAACGGAACAACAGTACAATTGAACTGGTTGCTGCCGAACGAAATGTTCAACGGCGGTGCCATCCGCATTACAGTTGACCCGGCGCTGAAAGACGTCTACGGCACGCTCATACAGAACAATGTGGGCGAAGACTCTACCGGTGGTATCGGTGCAGCACCTGTAATTACGCTGAACGGCGCTGATGAAGTCCTGGAATGCAGTGTTGACAGCTTCACGGAAGCGGGCGCAACTGCTTCCGACGCGGTAGACGGAAATGTTACCGTGGTCATTACCGGAGATGCTGACGTGGACACAGCTGCCGTCGACACCTACACCATCACTTATTCCGCCCAGGATGCAGCGGGGAACCAGAGCATAGTCACCCGCACGGTTACCGTGAAAGACACGAGCGCTCCTGTGCTGACCCTTAACGGCGACGCCGCTGTTGAGATCGAATGTGGCGCCGGGTACCAGGAAGCCGGAGCTTCTGCTACCGATCTCTGCGAGGGTGATTTGAGCCAGAGCGTGGTCGTTGGCGGCGATGCCGTCAACACAGCGGCTGCGAGCACCTATGTCGTTACCTACAATGTGTCCGACAGCGCCGGCAATGCGGCGACTGAAGTCACCCGCACGGTTACCGTTGTGGACAAGACGGTGCCCGTGATCACGCTGACCGGAGCCAACCCGCTGGTGCTGGATAACGGCGATACCTATGCAGAACCCGGTGCCATTGCTGAAGATGCCTGTGACGGCAGTCTGACCACAGCGCTCATGATCGATGCCGCTGCTGTAAATGACCGTGCTCTTGGCGACTACAAAGTCTATTACACGGTTGTTGATGCAGCCGGCAACGAAGCCACCGCTGAACGCGATGTCCAGGTTCGCCGCGATGCCTGCCAGCTGAAGTACAAACTCGAAGTGACCCCGAACCCGGCAGTACCCGGAGAAACCATCACCTTGAAGGCGGTGGAACTGCCCGGCTCCTGTGCGGTGGGTACCCTTCACTTCCTGTGGGAAAAACGCGGCGGCGGCAAAGCCGATTGGATGCCCATCTCCTCGGCACCCGACGCTTCGCAGTTCTCCATTGGCGCGGCAGATTTTGATGATGCAGGCGACTACCGCTGCTCCGTGTCCGATGATATGATCACCATCACCTCTCCCGTGGTGACGGTTGTTGTCGGCACAGGCGTTCCGGCGGTGGGACTTGCCGGTCTTGCGCTGGCAGGACTGCTGACTGCTTTTGCGGGCGGAGCTGCCCTTCGCAAACGTGACTGATCCTGAATTTCTCTGTTGACCCTTTGCGGCGTCAGTACCCCGGTGCTGGCGCCGTTTTTTTTGTGCCACGAATACACGAAAAAATAAAGAGTTAAGTGGAAGCTCCTTTGTATATGGAAGCCAAGGCAGCCAGAAAGCTCACGCCCCCGCCTGGTTGTCAGTGCTCTTTTCTCTTTAAAGGATTCTGTACAGTGCTTGCACTTCCTGTGCCCCAGTACGCCCTGTCAAGCCATTTGCTAATCTTACCGTAGCGGCTTTCGTCACGCCATTTGCTTTCTTACTTTGGTCAGATGCTCTTTATGTCTTTCCTGCCTGTCCTTGCGAAGGATGGTTGCGGTTCTCTGACACTTGCCGGTCACCTGATTTTTTCAAAGCAGGTGTATAGATTCCGAGACATCTATTTTGCACTTCGTCTGTTTCGTTATTTTTTTAAAAAAGCTTGACTTGCGCCATTTCACCATGTATAATAGTGAATAGCGATTCACTATTCTAAGGAGAAAAGAATGCGGGCAAAAAAAACAAACACGGAAATCAGAAAAGAACAGATACTTCTTGCCGCTCTCAAAATCATCGGCTCGCAGGGGGTCAATGCGCTCAGTATTGTCGGTGTTGCTGAAAAGGTGGGAATCGTGCCGTCCGCTCTTTACCGTCATTTTTCCAGCAAGGAAGAAATTCTTGACGGTATCCTGGATCTGATGCGTGAAAAAGTCCTCAAAAACGTACAGCAGGCCCGCTTAAAAAAGCATAATGCCCTGGCTCGTCTGGAGTTTATTATGATGCGGCATCTTGCACTTCTTAAGGAAAGCCGTGCTTTGCCTTTAATTCTTCTGTCCGATGCCATGTATCTGGGCACTTCGGCACGCCTGAGCAAAATACAAGAGATCCTGGAATCGTACCTGAGCGCACTATCCGCAATACTTAAGGAAGGCATGGAAGAAGGGTCCATTCGGGCAGATATTGTTCCGGAAAGTACAGCAATCATGTTTCTTGGCATGATTTTGCCTGCTGCTGTTCTGGTTAATGTTCAAGCTCCTTTTTTCAACTTAGAGAGCCATGCGGCAAACGTGTGGCCTGCTTTTGTCCGTTCAATCGCTGTAATCAACTAATTTTTATAGGGAGAAACAGTTCATGTCAAAGAAAAAAAGGCTCCTTGTTCTTTTTGTAGCTGTCAGTGCCGCCGGGCTTTTCGCCTATTTCTATAATGAGCCCCAGTTGTTTCGCCAGGAAAGTGAACATGTCCTTCGCCTGTCCGGCAACATAGAAGTTCGTGAAGCTGAACTCAGCTTCAAAATTCCCGGGCGTGTTATCGAACGCATCGCAGAAGAAGGGCAGCTTCTCTCGACAGACGTGGTCGCAGCGAAACTGGACAGCGTCGATCTCGAACAGCAGCTTGCCCTGCGAAAGGCGGAACTGCATGCAGCCCAGGCGGCTCTTGCAGAGTTGGAAGCCGGTTTTCTTCCTGAAGAAATTGCGCAAATGGAAGCTGCTGTCAGTAAAGCGCAGGCACGGCTGGATGAATTGCTTGCCGGTTCCCGTCCTGAAGAAATTGCCTCAGCCAAAGCCGCTGTTGCAAGTGCGGGCGCTGTGGAAGAGCACATGCGCATTGAATTGGAAAGACAGTCGCGGCTTCTCGCCAGTGAAACCATTTCTCAGCGTGAGTATGACAAGGCGATCTCTGAATATTTAGGAGCTTCCGCCCGATTGAAATCGGCAAACGAGGCTTTGAAACTGGTTCAAGTCGGACCCCGCACGGAACAGATAGCCCAGGCGCGTGCGGCTTTGACGGAAGCGGAACAACAATTGGCGCTGATGAAAAAAGGGCCCCGCCAGGAAAAGATTGAGCAGGCGCGTGCGCGGGTTGAGCAGGCATCAGCTGCCTGTGATTTTGCCCGGACCCAGGTGAGCCATACCCTTCTTTATGCACCATTTTCCGGGATGGTTTTAAGCGAAAATGTGGAGGTGGGAGAATATGTATCTCCCGGCACACCGGTGATCACTCTGGGAGATCTGGAAAACACGTGGCTTCGCGCCTATATTGCGGAAAGCGATCTGGGTAAAGTGAAATATGGACAGAAAGTGCACATCACAACAGACAGCCATCCGGGAAACATTTATACGGGGCACATATCTTTCATAGCGTCTGAATCTGAATTTACGCCGAAAACAGTGCAAACCCAAAAAGAACGGGTGAAACTGGTCTACCGGATTAAAGTGGATGTTCCCAATCCTGAATTGGAACTTAAACCGGGTATGCCGGTTGATGCGGCAATTCAGTTTGAGGAGACCCACAAATAATGGCAGCTGTTCGAACCGATAATCTCAGCAAAGAATTCAACGGCATGCAGGCAGTCTGCCGGTTGAATCTTGAGGTGCAGCCGGGTGAAATCTTCGGACTTGTCGGGCCGGACGGTGCAGGCAAGACCACGATCATGCGGCTTCTGACCTCGATTATGGAGCCGAGCAGCGGAGACGCCTGGGTTCAAGGGCTTCACAGCGTGCGGGATGCGGAGGCGATTAAAGAAAAAATTGGCTATATGAGTCAGCGCTTCGGCCTTTACGCTGACCTTACGGTACAGGAGAATGTTGATTTCTACGCTGATATTTACGGCGTCCCAAGACGGGGAAGAGAAAAGACCATAGATGAACTGCTCTCTTTCAGTGCTCTGACGCCTTTTAAAAAACGCTTTGCCGGCAATCTCTCCGGCGGCATGAAACAAAAACTCGGACTCGCCTGCGCACTGATTCACACGCCAGAAGTCCTTTTTCTGGATGAGCCGACCAATGGCGTTGACCCTGTCTCACGGCGCGATTTCTGGCGGGTTCTTTATCAGCTGCGCCAGAAAGGCGTTACAATCGTTGTTTCGACGGCATATCTGGATGAAGCAGAGCGGTGCAGCCGGCTGGGGCTTCTGCACCAGGGCAATCTGCTCTCAGTAGGCAGCCCCAGAGAAATCAAAAGCCTTATGAAAGGGCAGCTGCTGGTTGTGCGCTCCTCGCACCCTCGCGAGGCGGCACAGCTTTTGCAGGAGGTACTACGGGAAGAGCATATCACTCTTTTCGGTGATCGCATCCATGTGATTACGGATGCCCCTGAATCGTCACGCACCTCCATTACACACACTCTTTCCGGAAGTGCGTACACACTCCACAGCATCTCCGACCAGGAGCCCTCCCTGGAAGACGTATTTGTTTCCATGCTGGGAACGACAGAAAAAGAAAGAAGCCATGAAATCGTCTCCTCATGATATTGCGGTGTCCGTAAAAAATCTGGAGCGGCGTTTTGGATCGTTTATCGCTGTAGATCGCATCAGTTTTGAGGTGAGCCGCGGCGAAATTTTCGGATTTCTCGGCCCTAATGGTGCGGGAAAGTCGACTACCATCAGAATGCTTTGCGGCTTGCTGGCGCCTACAGGCGGATCCGGAACTGTCGCTGGATTTGATCTGCGCAAGGAAGCGGAACAGATCAAATCCAACATAGGATATATGAGCCAGAAATTCTCTCTTTACGATGATTTAACGGTGGAGGAAAACATTAATTTTTACAGCGGCATCTACAACATTCCGAAAAATAAGAAGCTTGAGAGAAAACACTGGGTGCTTGAGATGGCAGGGTTGACGGATCAGATAAACCTTCGCACCGGATTTCTCTCCGCCGGCTGGAAGCAGCGTCTCGCTCTGGGATGTGCGGTGCTTCACGAACCGCCCGTTCTTTTTCTGGATGAGCCCACTTCCGGAGTAGACCCTATCAGCAGACGCCAATTCTGGACGCTGATTTACACGCTTTCCGGCACAGGCGTAACGGTCTTTGTAACAACGCATTACATGGAAGAGGCGGAATATTGTGACCGTCTGGGAATGGTTTATCGTGGAGAGCTGATCGCACTGGGCGCGCCCGAAGAGATCAAGACACAGATGGTTGACGACCGTATTTTTGAAATTCAGTGCGCGCATCCTGAGAAGCTTCTCGCGAAGATGCCGGAATTTCCTGAATTTAGCGATGCCTTCCTTTTCAGCAACACACTGCATGTAATTACGAACGACAGGAACCTGACCGCAGAAAATATTCGCACCCGGATCGAGCAAGAGGGCTGGAACATCAGCAGGGTGGAAAAAATCCTTCCTTCCATGGAACACGCCTTTGTTTCACTTATAGAAAAACGTGACCGCACTGAAAATGCCAGAGAGGCTGTTAAAAGATGAAACTTATGAGAATTCGTGCTGTGTCACGAAAAGAATTCATACATATACTGCGGGATCCGCGCAGCCTGGGTATGGCAGTCGCTATTCCCATGCTTCTCTTACTGCTCTTCGGCTATGCATTGACGCTGGATGTGGACAATGTCCCTCTCGTTGTGTGGGCGCAGGAAGACTCGCCTATTGTACAAGACCTGGTCAGGCGCTTCAGTGCTTCCCCGTATTTTTCCCTGCAGGGCGAGGTCGGGTCCTATGAAGAATTGGAATACGCCATTGATTCCCGAACAGCCCTCATAGCCCTGGTGATTCCAGCCGGGTTCAGCGGCCGGATTGAATCAGGCAGGACGGCACCCGTTCAGGGGATTGTAGACGGAAGCGATTCCAACACCGCATCTATAGCTATTTCTTATGCTCAGGCAGTTACAGCGGCGTACTCGCAGGATATCGCTCTCCGCACTTTCCAACGTATGGGAGAAAGAACAGCGGATCTTCCTGTTCAGGTAGAGGCACGCGTCTGGTTCAACGATGACCGTGAATCTAAAAACTATATTATCCCGGGACTCATCGCCGTCATTATAATGGTTATTGCCGCGCTGCTCACTTCTCTTACGATTGCACGGGAATGGGAACAAGGCACCATGGAACAGTTAATCTCAACGCCGGTAAAAGCTCCGGAGCTGGTCATCGGAAAACTTTTCCCCTATTTTGTTATCGGCATGGTCGATGTGCTGCTCTCCGTGCTTATGGGCGAATATCTTTTTCACGTGCCGCTGCATGGAAGCATACCTCTCCTTTTTGCCATGGCGGCTGTTTTCCTGATGGGCGCCCTTTCTTTAGGCATACTGATCAGTATCGTAACCAAAAGCCAACTGGTCGCCAGTCAACTTGCCATGGTACTGACTTTTTTGCCTGCCTTTCTTCTCTCCGGGTTCATGTATGCGATTTCGAATATGCCCCGTGCCGTCCAGCTGCTGACCTATCTGATCCCGGCGCGATACTTTGTCGCTCTGCTGAAGGGGATCTACCTGAAAGGAACGGGGCTTGCCGTCCTTTACCAGGAGATCATACTCCTTTCTGTTTTCGGGTTGCTGATGTTTTTACTGGCTATCGCAAAATTTAAAAAGAAACTGGTGTAATCCATGGTCGCTCGCGTCACACATATGCTCATTAAAGAGTTTATTCAGATCTTCCGTGATCCTCGGCTGAAAGGCATTATTTTCCTTATGCCGATGATTCAGCTGCTGGTCTTCGGCTATGCCGTTACCACCGATGTCAATCAGGTTGCTACAGCGGTATATGATCTTGACAACAGCAGTGCCAGCCGCGAACTGGTCGCCGCTTTCAGCGATTCCGGGTATTTTAACGTTGTTGAGCACATCAGCCATCCGGATCGAATTCATCAAGTTCTGGATCATGGCGATATTCAGGCGGTACTGCAGATCAATTCAGGCTTTTCCGGAAACATTGAGTCGGGGCGAAGCACCAGGGTTCAGCTGATTGTTGACGGCACGGACTCCAACACAGCCGGAATTGTTATGAATTACAGCTCAAAGATCACCGGTGCCCTGTCCCGGGAAAAACTTGCGAACCGCTTAAGCCGAATGAAAGGGCGAATGCCGGAGATACCGGAGGTCACGCTGGAGCCGCGTGCCTGGTTCAATGAGAATCTTGAAAGCCGGAACTTTTATATTCCCGGGGTGATCGCCATTATTGCCATGCTGATAACACTTATGCTCACCAGCATGGCTGTGGTGCGGGAGAAAGAAGTCGGCACCATGGAGCAGCTGATGGTATCCCCCATCCGCCCTGTGGAACTGGTACTCGGAAAAACAATTCCTTTTGCTTTTATCGGGTTTGCCGATGTTCTTCTTATTACCGTTCTGGGCGTTTTCTGGTTTAATGTGCCAATCCGGGGCAATCTGTTTCTTTTATTCTTTTCCACAGGCCTTTATCTCATGACCACACTGGGAATCGGCCTTCTGATTTCAACAGTGAGCCGAACCCAGCAGCAGGCAATGATGAGCACCTTTTTCTTTTATTTCCCTGCTGTTCTGCTGTCAGGTTTCATGTTTCCCATTGCAAATATGCCGACAGTTATTCAGTGGCTTACACTCCTGAATCCGCTCCGGCACTTTCTCATTATCGCCCGCGGCATTTTCCTTAAAGGTGTCGGCCTGCCTATTCTCTGGCCTCAACTGGTCTTTTTGCTGATTATGGGCAGCGCTGTCCTCTGGCTTGCCACCCGGCGTTTTCACAAAACTCTTGAGTAAATTATCAAGGAGACTCCTTATGACTCACCGTTCTTTTTCACTGCGTATTTCCGCAATGCTCTTACTGGTCTTGAGCTCGTCCTGCAGCACCGTGACAAGCGATTCCATCGCAAGGATTGAAAATTATTATCCGAAACCCGCCGAAGAAAATATGCTGCCGGTAAAGAACGGACCCGCTCCAGAGGAGAGCGTTTCGCCTGTACCCGAACAACGGGCTCTTACTCTGGAACACTGTGTCGCGATCGCATTGGACAGAAATCCCCTGCGGAAAGCCGCAGAAGAAGGAATCGCTGTTGCCCGCGCCAATACAAATGCCGTGGCATCTCAGTATTACCCTTCTTTAACCTGGTCGGCTTCCTATCGCCGGTGGGAAAGCCACGCTTTTCTGCCAAGTGATCTGGGGCTTCCGGGAAAAAAGCCTTCATCCATCGGCCCGGTGAGTGACTGGTCAACGGGTCTGAAAGCGCAGTACCTTATTTTTGACAGCGGCAAACGGGCGGCAGAACTGCGCGCGGCAAAATCCGCGGTGGCGGCCGTTTCCGAAGAAGCAGAGAAATTACAGCAGGATATCGCTCTCTCTGTACATCACGCCTTCTATCAGCTCTGCGCCGCCCGGGAAGGATATGCCACCGCTGAACAGAACAAAAAAAGAGCTGAAGCGCACACTGCCCTTGCTGCCCGTTTGTGGGAATCAGGTGCTGTTCCCAAAGCCGATGTCATTCGGGCGCAAGTGGATCTTTCCGAAAGCGCTTTGAAACTTGTACAGTTTGAGACAGCCGTCAAAGAAGCCCGGGTAAATCTGAACCGTGCCTTGGGTCTTCCTCTTGAGATGGAATTTGCGCTGCAGACCGACATGCCGGTTCTGACGGATCCGGACACAATAGATATGAACACGGCAGTGGGACAGGCTCTGCATCAACGCCCGGAACTTAAAGCAGCGCTCCATCTGATTGACCAGCAGCAGCACCTCCTTTCCGGCGCTGAAAGTGCCTTCGGCCCTACGGTTGCCGCCAGTCTCGGCTACGGCTACAGAGATGACAGTTTCCCTGTGAAAGATAAAGACTGGTCTGCCGGTATCGGCATTGAATTGCCTATTTTTGATGGTTTCCGGAGAAAAAATAATGTTGCAAAAGAAAAACATGCCTTTGCCCGCCAGGAAGCCCTGTTACGTCAGAAGGTGCTGGAGATATCCGAAGAAATCTGGGTATCCAAACTGCATTGGGCGGAATCTTTTGCTGCGATTGCGCTTTCTGAAGCCATCGTTCACGATGCGGAAGAAAGTATGCGCATGATCCGGGAGCGTTATGAAGCAGGAGCAGCAACGGCAACAGACCTTCTCGACGGCCAATCAAAACTTGTCGGGGCACAATTCGGGCTTGTAGAAGCACACTGGCGGTTTTTCGCAGCAAAAGCACGTTTTGACCACGCTTGCGGCAATCTCGTCGCCGCATCGGATTAAGTGTATTTCTTCTTCCCGGGTGTGTATAATGCTTTTCGACCCTGTGAAGGTATAAGGAGAGCATATGATGCATCTATGGAAGAAGAGTACTTTATTCAGTTTGGGCCTTATTTTGCTGGCTCCTTTTGCTGTTTCTTACGGAGATGCCAGCACGACCGGGACGCCGCGTCTCATGGAAGGGCCGATGGTAGGCGCTGTCAGTTCGACGGAAATCAGTGTGTGGGTCCGGGCAAGCGGAGAATTTCCTCTGGCGCTGGAATATGATCAGAAGGCGGATTTTAAATCTTCGAAACGAACAGAAAAAGTCGTTCCTTCCATAGAAAAAGACGATCGTACGGCGGTGCTGCGCATGAGCGGACTTGAGGCGGACACGCTCTATCATTACCGGATACTGATCAACGATAAGCCCGCCCCCTACATCGGCGCATTTTGTGCCAGAACAGCTCCGGCTGGACCCGCCCGATTCACCGTATCCTTCGGCTCCTGCCCCCGCTACCAGCAGGACCCTGTCCAGAACATCTGGAAGGGGCTCGAAAAAGTAGCCCCTGATCTCTTTTTCTGGCTGGGTGACAACATTTACGGCGACACTTTCGATCCCGATATTCTGGCGGAATGTTACCGGTACCAGCGTGCCGTCCCCAACTCCAGACATTTTCTTGCCACCACTCCGCAGCTCGCCATTTGGGATGACCATGATTTTTCACTGAACAACCATAACAGAACCAACCCGATTAAAGAAGCGTCTTTGGGTGTTTTCAAACGCTACTGGGCAAACCCTTCCTACGGGCTGCCTGAAACACCGGGCGTGTTCTTTAAATATCACTACGGCGGTGTGGACTTTTTCTTTCTGGACGTACGCTATCACAGGGATCCCAATACGGAACCTGACTCTCCGGAAAAAACGCATCTCGGCAAAGAACAGCTTGCCTGGCTGAAAGAAGAACTCCTCGCCAGCCGCACACCATTTAAAGTACTGGTCTCCGGTGGCGGTTTCTCCAATGAAAAAGGACCGAAAGGCGATTCCTGGGCTTCCTTTCTCTATGAACGGAATAATCTGTTTGATTTCATCCGGGACAGAGAAATTTCCGGAGTACTGTGCTTTTCTGGCGACACCCATGTTGGCGAGTTCAATGCTATTCCCTGGAGCGAAAAAGGCGGCTATGATTTTTACGATCTGGACAGTTCGCCGCTGGCTCAAAAAGCAAGCGACAACTGGAAACAACGAACTCCTGAAATCCGTCTGAGGATGCCGTATCAGGCGAATAATGCAGGACTGGTTGAATTTGATATGACAGCCGAGCCGCCGACGGTTCGTTTAAACCTGATGACGGAAACCGGAGAGCCGGTGTGGGATCCTGTGGTGCTTACTTCCGATGATCTGAAAAATGGGACTGCCACTGCTGAAGCCAACATCAAACTCGATTGAGAAAGAAGCCGTTTAACTTCATAACACATTCATTCAACGAGGAAAGAGATTTGTATGTCTGAGAATATCATGGAACCATCGTCGGAACCTGCCAACGCTGCAGAGGAATCCCCGGCAGCGGTACAGCAGAAGCAGGAGCAGAAACCTGTAACCGTTAAACCGGAGCGCATGATGTCCATTGACGCATTGCGCGGCTTTGACATGTTCTGGATTGTTGGCGGTCAGGGGCTTGTGGTCGCCTTTTTGCTCCTCTTCTCCGCTTCAGGAGAGCTTCCGGCGTGGCTCGATTATCAATTCAGCCATGTGGACTGGGTCGGCTTTTCTGCCTGGGATCTGATCATGCCGCTTTTCCTCTTTATTTCCGGGGCATCCATCCCCTTTGCCATGCACCTGAAAGAAGGGGAAACGCGGGATTACAAAGCCTTTTATGTACGGCTGGCACGGCGTATCGCCCTTTTGTGGATCTTCGGCATGATCGCCCAGGGGCGGCTGCTCACCCTTGACTGGACGCAGTTCCGCTTCTTTTCCAATACGCTTCAGGCAATCGCCGTGGGCTATCTGATCGCAGTCCTCGCCCATCTTTATCTGCCGACGAAAGGTCAGATTATTCTTTTTATGGACGTACTGATTATTTACTGGGGACTTATGATGTTTGTGCCTGTGCCCGGCGCCGACGGCTGGGCGCTGGAACCGCGTCTGAATCTTGCGCTCTGGCTGGATGACACCATACTCGGGCGTTTTCGTGACGGCACGACCTATGCCTGGATTCTGCCGGGTCTCGGTTTTGCTGGCTCCGTGATGCTGGGTGTTTTCTCAGGCATGATTCTGCGATTGAAAGAAGCGCCCATGAAACGCTTCGCTTATCTTCTGGGTCTGGGCGTTGCCTGTCTCGTTGGCGGCTGGCTGTGGAGCTTCCACTTCCCCATCATCAAGCACATCTGGACAAGTTCCATGGTGTTGTGGGCAGGCGGATGGAGCTGCCTGCTTCTTGCGCTCTTCTACCTGGTGATTGATATCTGGAAATTTCAGCGCTGGGCCTACCCCTTCATGATCATCGGCGCCAATGCCATTGCGGCCTATATGGCAGAGCATCTGATCCCCTTCAAACAGCTGGCATTGCTGATTCCCGGTCTTGCATGCGAGTGCCCTTATGCCGCTTTTTTTGCCTCTTTCATCGCCTTTATGCTGCTCTGGATCCCGCTGTGGATCATGTACCGATATAAAATTTTCCTGCGAGTGTAGCCGGAGTTTCACCAGCCTCTTATAGTGAAAAAACAAAAGGCTCCATTAATAAGGAAGCAGAGGACATGACTTCTTTTCTGGAAGGTCTGCGGGCATGGCGTGCATTGAATCACAGAAAAGAACAGCCTGAAGATCCGGAAACACATGCGGGAGCGCTTGCTGAAAATTTCCTGAAAAGACTTATAGATTCCAACTTGAAGTTCAATAACGGCTACGCTTTCCCGGGCAAAAGAATTCCGTCTCATATCTATGGTAACCGTTATGAAGTGGATCTCATTGTTCTTACGCCAAAATATATTCATGTGATTGAAGTAAAAAACTGGTCCGGGACGCTTCAGCTGCAAGACGGTCAATGGGTGCAGACTCGGAGAAATGGCCAGGAAATACAGCACGCTTCCCTCTCCAGCCTCAATCAGGAGAAGAAAGAGGCACTCATAGCCTATCTGCACAACCGGAGCATACCCGTCAATCCTTCCCAGGTCACCCAGAAGATCATTTTCATGAATAACAACCTGAGAATTCTTTCGCCGGAGATCCGGAAAGACCCTCATATTATTCAGGCCTATGAACTCAAGCACTATCTGGACTCTCAATGGAAAAGCGCCTCAGATGAAAAGATTGTGCAGTCAATCATCGAGGTGCTCCTCGCCAAGGAAAAGCAGGAGAAAGCATTTTCAAGAAGTGTACAGGGAAAATATTTCTACGAGACACTTTTTTTGCTGCGGTCTCTTGAAACCTGGGATAGGCTTCGTCTTCATGGAGGAAAGACGCTGGTAGGCGATGGGCTGCAGCTGATCACGCGCAGAAGATCCTTCGATCTGAAAAAATTGCCGAGCGGCACAAAATATCCTGTAAGCTGGTCGCAGCCCTCTCCCCTGCTCTATCTTCTGTGCCTCCTCGGCAAAAGCACCGTGGGCTCTATAAACCTGCCTAACCGGAAAATTGCGATTTCACCTCATGATATGATTAAGTTTCATCAGGCAATGGCGACAAAGCCCAGCGTCATCCCTCTTGGCGAAGTGGATCTTTTTATTCGAGGCTGAATTTCTCTGACCGCGCCCTTACTGGCTTTTTAACCAGTGCACAAAACGGGCAATCCCTTCGTCCATCGTAAAGCGTGGATTATAATCCAGCAGTGCACGGGCATGGGAAATGTCTGCATAGGTAATTTCCACATCACCGGGCTGCAGCGATTTCTCTTCAATTTTCGCTTTACACCCTGTCTGCTTTTCCAGCAGCGCGATCAGTTCGCTGAGCCCTGTTGTATGCTGTTCCCCCAGATTAAATATTTCATAGGAAAAGGGTCTGTCCACGCATCCCAGAACGCCCTGAATAATATCATCAATATAGGTATAATCCCGCCGTGTATCGCCTTTTCCGAACATGGGAATGGGTTTGCCTTCCAGCAGCAGGCGCGCAAATTTGTGGATCGCCATATCCGGGCGCTGGCGCGGCCCATATACCGTAAAAAAACGCAGCATGGCGACTTTGACACCGTACAGGTGACTGTAAACATGCGCCTGCAGTTCGTTCATTCTTTTGGTCGCCGCATAGGGACTGATCGGGCGCATCACGGGATCGGTTTCTTTAAAAGGCACCTCTTTGCTCCCGCCATAAACAGAGGAACTGGAAGCAAACACCAGATGGGAGGGCGTATATTTTCGGCACATGTCCAGCATATGCTGCCCTCCGATAACATTGACACGATGATAAAGATTGGGGTCTTCCAGTGAAGGTCTCACGCCTGCCCGTGCAGCAAGATGAACGACCACATCCGGCCGTTCCTGATTAAAAATCTGATCCAGCGCTTCTTCATCGCAAATATCTTTTTCGTAAAGACGGAAGCTCTTCTGTGAAAGGAGGCCTCTTATGTTATTCCGCTTCATCGCCGGACTGTAATAATCATTGAAATTATCCAGCCCGATCACCCGATCTCCCCGGGCACAGAGCGCATCACAGAGGTGGGATCCTATAAACCCGGCGGCACCAGTCACAAGTACACTTTTCATGACATGCAGTCCTTATTCGGAGATACGATATGTAAACAGATGCAGCGGCTCATACTGTCCCCGGTGATATAAAGCGTCACGCTGCGTACCGGCACTGACAAAGCTCAGCGCTTCCAGGGCTGCCATAAGTTCCTGCTCCCGGACGGATGCGTACGCAATCAGGTGCCGGATTCCCGGCACGGAGGCCATCTGGTTGAGAAGCGTGCCGAGAACGGTATGCAGAGCGCTTTTGCCATAAGACGCAGGATCATGCATGTAAAGCCAGATATGAGCAAGGTGATGTATCGGATCCGGCGCTATTTTCAGAAGACCGCAGGGCTTCCCGCTCTTATCCGTCAGCACATATTCCTGCGCACCGCTCCGGGGGTGCGTGGCATCCATCTCCTTATCATAAAGGGTTGTCGTCTGCACGTTTGTTTCTGCGCACAAAAAATACGCGGCATCGTTCCAATTTTCCCAGCGCACCCGCCAGTCCGCATCTGATTCCTGCAGCGGACGGGCAAGGATCTGTTCTGTAAACAGTGCCTTCAAGGCTGCCCCCCACTTTATTTTTGGGGCCGATGTTTTGTGCATCGACAGCGGCGGATCAAAGGACAGGGGCAATGATGCCAGAGGGGTAAAGAGCGCGACGGCATGCTGAATCCATTGGCGCTGCGCCGCGCACCACTGCTCTTCCGGGCGGAAAGGGTCGCCTGTTCTTGCGGCATGCACAGCGCTGTATCCGCCGCCGCACAGACCCTGCGCCCAGCACCGAACACATTCAGCACAGGTCAGTGTGCTCTTCTGCTGAAATTGTTCATAAATGGATTCATTCATACAATGCGCCGCAAGATCACCCAGAGCAAAGCTGCGCGCTGTCATAAAATCAACAGACGGATAAATCTGCCTGTCCTCCCCTATCGCCAGTGCGGAGAAACCGGAGGGATCCGTTCTGTAGCACGGCTCTCCGTCACGGATCGCCTTAAACAGATCGCTCACAGGGTAAAAATAAAGATTCTCCTGCCGGAGCAGCATTGCCGAATAGTCCTGCGCGGTCTTTATCAGTTGTGCGGCGACTTCATCCGGATCAAGTGCCGGCTGATGCATCCATAAAAACGGAAGATCCAGACGGATATTTTTAAAGTCCGCTTCCACCGCCTGTTTAAAGGCATCACTGAAAGAAACAGTCTGCGGTTGAATAATCAGCTGCAGAGGGCACGCACCTTCCCACGCTTCCAGCCTTTCCAGAAACACCCGGCTTTTAAGGGTACTCTGCACCCAGAGCACTTCGCGCACACGTTTGACCGCATCAACGCCTGCTATGGGCAGATGAGCCCGGAACGTGCAGGCAGGATGCTGCAGGTCTTTCGTAACAATAGGGACATCCAGTTGAAAAGAGAGCTTCTTACCGGCAGAAAGCACGGCATCTGCGGCATACTGCAGTGTATTCAGCGCCTCTTCATCCAACCCTTTCCCACCTCCGGTGCAGCGCAGAATAATGGTTAAATCCTGCTGTGTGCCCGAACGTCCTAGAAGAAAAGGCAGACAGTCCCGAACCAGCGCCGCTGTTCCATCCGTGCTGGAGCAAAGGGTCAGACAGGTCACTTCCGCCGGCTGATGCACGATTTTCAGCCATTCCTCATCATTCCCCGGAACCAGAATAGATCGGGTCACTCGCAGATAATCCAGCTCGCCGATCACCTCCTGCACTTCTGCTTCGGGGAACCGGTCTTTCAGCAGTGTCATAATTCGGCGGGCAGATTCCTGCGGATACAGCTCCAGCACAGCACCGGTAATTTCGTCGCATTCAAAACAGAAACAATTGTGCGTATCCAGCACAAAGTGCCGACCCCCAATCTGAAATCTGTGCAAGCGCTGTACTGTCATCAGTAGCTTCCGAGTGTTCCTTTGGAACGGCTGTAATCTTCCATCAGTTTAAAGAGTGTCAATCCTACAAAAGTCCAGAAGAGGCAGTTTCCGATAAGCCAGTAAAAACTGCTATGGGCAAAGACAGAAGAAAAGACCATTTCAGGCGCGGCACCGGCGGTAGAAATATCACGCATCTGCCCTTTAATCAGCACATACTTGATGCATATGGTGGCATCCGTAATGGGGAGGACATGAAGCAGAAAAGTGAAGGGCCAGGGATTGCCGAGCAGTTCCTCTTTGGCAAAAATGGCGAGTGCAAAAAGTCCCATACGCACCAGAATGGCGACCTGTCCCACCTGCTTGAAAACAAGCACCAGACCGCCCACCATAAAGCCAAAACCGACCAGGTTAAAAAAGGTAAGCGTCAGCAATATCAGGACAGGTATGGTGTCCCAATGCAGCATGCCTCCCACACTCCAGGTAACAGCATAGACCATGATGCCCGAGGATAAAATCGTTGCAACGGAGCTGACCACGGTCTGTGCCATGAAATTCACAGCCAGCCCGTGAGGACTCATGCAGAGCTGTTCCAGAACGCCTGTTGCCGCCATGCCCTGAAGGCCCTGGGTGAACATGCCCACGACGCCGAAGGCAAACATGCCGACAATAAAGCCCAGAATAAAATTGGTTGCCGATGAGGGATCATCAAACTGCTGCACCCGTTCCTCCAGCCCCTCACGGCTGTAGATAAAGCCGGCGACAAGCACCATGAGCATGCCGTATCCCAAAACCAACCCGGTAATGGTACGAAACCAGTAGCGTCGCATAATAATGAAAGAGCGTACCAGCTCCGCTTTCATAACTAAGAGGAAAGACATGTATTTCCTTTCTTCAGTACATCTGCATCAGGATCATCTGAGGTAAGCCGCAGGAAAATACTCTCCAAATTCTGCTTCCTCTGGGAAACAGATCGCAGAAGGCATTTCTGCTCTTCAAAGATGCGGATAATTTTATACAAAGCCTCGGAGCGCAGATCCTGCTGTTCGCCCACCAACTGAAACACAAGTTCCGGTTCCTCGCTGCCTTCGTATTCGCTTTTGATAATACCGGGAATGCCGGAAAACAGATCCAGCGGCACCCGCCTGTCCAGCCGGAACGCAAACACCTGCTCGGAAAAAACTTCAAGCAGGGAATCCGTCGGCCGGCAGGCAATCAGTTTTCCGTGATTGATTATGGCAATGCGGTCGCACAGCTCCTGTGCCACATGCATATCATGGGTGGTCACCAGCACACTGCGCCCCTGCTCCCGGGTAATTTCCCGAACCTTGTCTTTGATCGCCCGGCTGCTCTGCACGTCCAGCCCTGTCGTCGGCTCATCAAGAAGCAGTACCAGCGGATCGGCAATCATGGCAATACAGATGGCAAGTTTCTGTTTCTGCCCCCGTGACAGACGCCGCACCTGTACATTTTTTTTATCCTGAAGCCCGATAAAATCGAGAAGATCATGAGCACGCTCTTTCAGAACAGAGCCGCGCACATCCTTCAGCATTCCGTAGTACACGAGATTTTCAAAAGGCGTCAGCGGCCAGAGACTCGTCCGGGTGCCTTCCAGTACGACCCCGACATGCCGCAAAATCTGGCGCCGCTTTTTTTCAACATTCAGCCCTTTTACAAACGCCTGCCCGGCATCAGGGCGCACCAGACCGGAAATCATTTTGACTGCCGTAGTCTTCCCTGCGCCATTGGGCCCGAGCAAGCCGAATATTTCGCCCGGTGCGATGGAAAAAGAAATATTGTCGGCAGCACATACCACTTTTTTCTTAAAAAGACGCCGCTTACGGGTTTCCTCATCCACCGGCAGTACGTGAGAGGTTGAAAACTCTTTGCATACCCCTCTCAATTCCACGAGGGCTGTATCTGTCATGACGCCTCCAGAACAAGGTTGTTTTGGCTGTTTTCAATTGTTTTAACAGCGTCTTCCGGAGCAATTCCATCCTGAACCAGGGAAACATAGTCCAGATAAGTGCTTTCCAGATTTCTTATAAAATGAACGAATACAACGATGGAAATGCTCCATGTAAAGGCATAGAGCGCTCCGATAACAAGGGAAAATAAAAAGAACTCGATGGCGGACACCCAGCCGCTGCGGAAAAAATGCCCGTGCATCACACTGAAAAAAACAGCCGTCAGTATAACAGCCAGCCATGAGGCGGGCAATAATTGAATCAGGATCGATTGGCCGGCGACACGGTACACAAGTTCCTCCACAAGACAAAGTCCCAGCAGTCGTACACACAGCAGAGGCGCACGGGCAACGAATCGAAATATGTCCCGAAAGGATAAAAAAAGACGGAATACGTCACCGGGCTGACGATGGGTAATCAGCAGCGCAAAAAAGAAAAGGACGTGTCCTGTCACAATCCCGAGGCTGATATCAAAAGGCGACCATATATAACGGGTAAGCAGCGCCTGGTTCCACGCCCACACGGCGGCAACAGAAAGCACGATACCCTGCAGTACGGTGTCCGGAAAAAAAACCAGGGGGATTTTCCGGACATGTTTAAATCCGGAAATGCCCGTATGAACCAACCACAGCGATAGAAACAGAATGTTCACTTTGTGTCCCCGCTGTCGTCTGCCATCGCTTTGATCATGGCATCCAACGAAATACTGCCTGACACAGCACCCAGTTTTTCACGCAGGGCATAAAACTCATGACGCAGCAAACCATAGCCATAGGCATCATGAAGGGTCTTGTTCCGGTAAATATGCTCTCTCAGCACCAATTCCCTTTTTGCACCGGATTTTTCCATCATGCGCCAGGAGCGTTCGTTAAACGCATAGATCAGCGAACTGACCCTGTGCAGATTAAGCTCATCAAAGACATATTCGAGGGCGCGAAAAATAGAAACGGCAGGCAGAATACTGGAACGGTATGAACGTGCCCCGATGTATATATCCAGGCTGCAGGAGCGGTTTCTCCAGGAGATATTCTGCAGACCGATCATACCCAGCAGCCCTTCCTCTTTACTGTCTATGAGCAGGTGAATGGCGGAAGGCGGAGCAGCGGGCGGTGTCCGACCAAGCATCAGAATAATCTTTTCCCGGATCTGCCTTTGGGACTGCGCTTCATCTCCATAGAGAAAATATTGGAATTCCGGGTCTTCCATCCAGGCCAGAATGCTGTCAAGATCTTCCCGTTCCGCCCGGCGCAGAAAACTGTGCAGCCCTTTCTTCATGACTTCTCTCCCCCTTTATCCTGGGATGCCTGTTTGTAGAAGGTTTCAGCAGTAAGTTCCAGCGTTTCGATACCCGTCCAGGTGCCGCTGATGCACATGATATCCCGCTGAATGCCGCAGGAGGAAAAGCCTTTGCGCAGGAGAAACTGGCGCCATGCCTTTTCACTTTCCAGACAGCTCACGAGGACGCGCCCCAGATCGGTTTGAAAAAAAGCACGATCAAGAAGATAACCAAGTGCCTCATCGGCCTGAAGGCTGTCATACCCTGCTTCATCGGCAAAAACAAGAAACAGTTCCGCAAAACGGGCATCCGGGTTCAAACCGCGCAACCCTGACCAGGCACGCAAAATCCCTGTACCATCTTCTATGGAGAACAGCATCGCCCGTGCCGCTTCGCTCTTCCTTATAATCTCCAGAATTTCACTTCGCAGCGGAAGCATCGGCTCCCGGCGTCCGTCCAGAAGCGCCGCACGCGGTATTCCATCGTAATAAAGGTCCCGGATGAAATCAGCGTCATCGGGTTCACAAAAACGAACAGTCGTGTGAGGGCTTAATTTCATAACCTGCACTTCCGGATCAGGAAACATTGAAGATAGTATAACAATAACCGGGGCACAAAAATGAGGGCGTGCAGTTCATACGCCGCAGGAAAAACAAGTCTTTATTTTCCTATACAAAATTCATTAAAGATCAGATCCAGCACTTCTTCAGCAGTGGTCTCACCTGTGATACCGCCCAGCGCATGAACCGCTTCACGCAGATCAAGTGCCAGAATCTCCGGAGAGGCAGACGGATGTTCAAGAACCCGCTGCACACAAGCCAGCGCACGCTGCATACTCTCCTTCTGATGGCTCCTGAAAAGAGCCGGTGCATCCAGTGCGGCATCCAGATCACCGGCAAGCAATGTTACCAGTGTCTTTTCCAAACCATCGATACCCTCCCGCGTCACGGCGGAAACAGGACATACGGCTGCAAAAGGAATATCGGGAAAATTTCTTTCGTGAAGAGGCGCAAGATCGATTTTGTTCAGCACCAGGACAACGGGCACACCGAGCTGAAGCATTTCCGCCGCCAGTCGCTTTTCTTCCTCATCCGCCCCTACGGAGGCATCCGCCACAAAAAGAAGCAGCGCCGCCCGGCGTGCCGCCTGACGGGAGCGCGCAATTCCCTGCGACTCAATATGATGCTGTGTGTCCCGAAGACCCGCTGTATCGCACAGGCGGATGGGAATTCCGCCAAGCGTGAGTACTTCCTGTATATGATCGCGGGTTGTTCCGGGTTCAGGAGAGACAATGGCACGGGCGTCACGGAGCAGCACATTGAACAGACTGGATTTCCCCACATTCGGCTGACCTACAATCGCCAGAGACACGCCTTCCTGCAGGAGCAAACCGGTTTCCGCACTTGCCAGCAGTTCCCGCATTTCCCTGCTCACCTGCTCCAGATTTGTAAAAAAAACAGGCGTGATGAGTTCGGGCAAATCTTCCTCAGGAAAATCGACCGAGGCTTCCGCATGAGCCAGGCAGTGCTTCAACTGCTGCTGGAGCGCCTGAAGCCGCTCAGACAGACGTCCGCTGGCAGCATTTTCCGCCAGACGCAGCGCCTCCCTGCTTTTAGCCTGTATCAGTGCCATAACAGCTTCCGCCCGGGTTAAATCAATTCTGCCATTCACAAAAGCGCGGCGCGTAAACTCGCCGGGCGCGGCGAGACGTGCACCCTGCGCCAGCGCAGTGTCAAGAATTGCCTGAAGCGAAGCGCGTCCGCCGTGCCCGTTGATTTCCACCACATCTTCAGCCGTGTAGGAATGCGGGGCATGCATAACATGCAGCAGAACCTCATCAACAGGGAAGCCGGCGGCGTCAATTATATGACCGTGGAATACGCGCTGTCCTCTTGCCCGGATGTCTTTTCCCCGGGAAGACCGGAAGATCCGGGAAGCGATCCGGAGTGACTCTGTGCCGCTCAAACGAACAATCCCCACGCCGCCTTCGCCGGGCGGTGTGGAGATTGCCGCAATCGTATCCTCTGTAAATAAGAAACTCATCTTTCGCCGGGTGATGCCGCATTCTGCTGTTTCCGATGCGGATGCGAACGCTGGGGACGGGGGGCGCCGCCCCGACGGATATTTACCGGATTAATAATAATGTTTCTGTAAAGAGAATCACCCTGGCTGTAGGTTCTGACATCAGAATCCTTTTCCAGCGCCAGATGGACAATACGGCGTTCCTGAGGGCTGAGCGGTTTTAACTTGACATTACGCCCTGTCTCTTTAGCGCGCTTCGCCATCTTTTTTGCCATATCCACCAGAGCAGCACGGCGGCGGCTCACATACTCACCCACATCCACCATAAGCCGTTCCGTATTTTCATTGTCACCACTGGGAAGCATACGGTTTACCAGATACTGGAGGGCATTTAACGTGATCCCGTGCTTGCCGATCAGGATGGCACTGTCTGTTTCACTTTTCATCGACAGACAGGGGCTGTCGCTTTCATCACGGATAAATCGAACATCGGCAGTCAGCCCCATGCGGTCCACAATCTCTTTCAGCATTGCCGCCATCTCATTGCCCTGCGCATCACTGATCGGCTCGATTGCCTCTTCTTCACGGGCACCTTCAGGAACAGGCTCAACAGTGAGAACCGCTTGCAGGTCATCATTATTGGCAAACATTTCCGCCAGCCGTGTGGCTTCAGTTCCTTCCTGGATTAAAGAGGCGGCTTTTTTCTTCTCGGCAAAAGAACCCTGCCTTTCGCCCGAAAGGCTCACAGCGGCTTCCTGATCTTTTTCAGCACGGTGTTTGGATCTGGACTCTTCGGAAGAGGCATGTCGTTTCTGCTTGTTCCTGCGGTTTTGATCGCCTGAAGCGCGATTTTGCCCGTTTCGCCTGTTCTGCTGATCCCGCTGGTTCTGGGGTTGTGACTGCCCTTTCGCTCTTTTTGACTGCCGATCCTGTGCTCCATCCCGTGGCGCTTGCCGCTCCTGTTCATTGCGTGCACCGCCCTGGGATGCTTTTTCAGCCGTATTTCTGTCCCGTCTGCTGTCGTGTCGCCTTTCCTGACGGCCCTGGCTTTTGTTACTTGAGATAGCAGCCATGTCCACAGTCAGCCGGACACGCACGGGCCGTTTGCCCATGCCTAAAAAACCTTTGCTGCCTTCATCGATAATGTCTATGCGTTCCACTTCATCCATGGCAACGCCTAATTCTGTCAGTCCGTTTTGAATGGCTTCTTCTCTGGTTTGCCCGGAGCTTTCAATTATCTTCATTAAACTTTTTCTCCTGCATCGCCCGGAGGCGGTAGTTGGTTCGGCGCAGAACACTGTCCGCTGCCTGCCCTCAGCTGCGTCCGCCTGAGTCTTTTCGGCGTCGGGACCGCTGTTTCTGTTTGCGGATCTCTTTGTTCATTTCACGCTGTTTAAGGCGTGCCGCATCATAAAAATGACGTGGCCGCGAGGGCTTCTTTGTCTTTACCGGTTCGGCATCTGCTTTGATGCCCCGTACCAAATAGTTCTGGGCGATGCCCAGAAGGGTGCTGACGAAGATGTAAAGATTAAGCCCCGATGCCATGTTATAGGTAATAAACCCGAAAAATACAGGCATAAAGGTCATCATCATCTTCTGCTGCTGATTCTGCACCGGGCCGGACATGGGCATCATTTTCTGGCTGATTACCATGGACACCGCCATGAGTATGGGAAGCAGGTTCAGGCTGTCAAGAGGCACGCTGGAAAAAGGCATGGGGATACTGAAGGGCAGTGTCAGCATCCGGTCTGCCTCGCTCAAGTCCTGAATCCAGAAAATGAAGGGGGCGCGGCGCAATTCGAAGGCGCTCCAGAGCATCCGGTACAAGGCAATAAACACGGGCATCTGCAGCAGCATGGGCAGACAGCCACCCAACGGGCTGACCCCACGCTCTTTATAAAGCGCCATCATTCTTTTCTGCAGTTCCTGCTGGTCTGAACCGCACTCCGCTTTCAACTTCTCCATTTCCGGTGCCAGCTGGGACATGCGCTTCATGCTGATCATGCTTTTCCAGGTCAGCGGGAACATAACCATACGCACCAGAATGGTCAGGAAAATAATGGCAAGTCCATAGTTGGCAATGATATGGTCATGGAACCAGATCAGAATTGCAAGCAGCAATTTTGCAAAACGATCCATAAGAGAGAAGGAAGTGAAAAAGGAGAAAACGGAATCCAATCCCGGCCACGCCTGCACCAGATACTGGGTCGCTCTGGGTCCGACGTAAACGGAATAATTGAATTCTGCCGCTTCATCCGGAGCCACTTCCTTTCTGGGCGCACCCAGTCCCAGACGGAAGTAGTCTTTGTTTCCGTAATACCAGCTGTCAGCGAATTCAAATTCCGGCTTGATCGCCACTGTAAAATAGGCGCTGCTGATGGCGGCCCAATCGGTGTCGAGAAGACGCTCGTTAAACCACCCGCCGTCATTGACAGGCTTCATCTTTGCTGTGGCATGGAAGGTGTTTTTACCCTCCTTATGAAACACAATATTCTGCTGGGAGCCTTTTGTTAAATCGCCGCTGGTAACATTCGGGCCCCAGTAGAGAGAAAGTGCGGGCTCCTTGCGATCCAGACCCAGGAGCCGGGCCGCTTCGCCCCGATTTTCATAGCGTATGGCTGTCTCAAGCACATAACTGTCGGGCTGCAGAGAAAAGCGTTTTTCCAGAAGGGCATAGCCTGGAACCTCGAGACGAAAAACCAACACTCCCGGTTCGGATGATTCAACGCTTTCCCAGCGGCAATAATTCAATTGATCGCCGAGTGCCCGATCGCTGAAAAGTATGGACAAGGGATACACGCTTTCCGCATCATCGGCAGGCTCTGCATCGGGCACCAGTTGGATGGAATCCTGTCCGTTGCTGCCAAGCAGCACGGTTGCCGCTTTGAGCCGGGCGCCCACCCGGGTGAAAGTCAGCTCCAACTGATTGTTGCTGAGAAAGAGTTCGTCATCGGAAGGGCTTTCAGGAGGTGAAGCAACAGGCGGAATCTCCGGATATCCTTCCGGAATAGTGCGCGCATTTTCTTCCGCTACAGTGCGGTCTGAACGGTCAAAAAGACCGGCACCTGCCCGTTCTTCCTCTGCGGTGGATTCCGTGCCGTCTTCCTGCCGGGGCGGCGCAGGCGGTGGCGCAGCGGGCATGAAAAAATATGTCCAGACGAAGACCAGAACGGTCATCAATACAATGGCAAGCAGCTGATTTCGCTGCAACTGCCTGTCTCTATCATCTCCTAACAATACACTGGTACTCCTGCCCCGCAGCCGGGGGCTGTCTTCGGAGAAATCAATTTACTGGGGATCACGGGATTGAGGAAATGCTTTACTTGACGGCGGCACCGGATCATAGCCTCCCTTGCATAAAGGCTGGCACCGCAGCAACCGCCACAGGGTCAGAAAGCCCCCTTTTAAAGTGCCATGCACCCTTAAGGCATCAATGGCATATTGGGAGCAGGACGGGACGAAACGGCAATGAGAGCCTAAAAGGGGCGAGATCCATTTCTGGTATCCGCGGATCATCAGGATTAAAATGTTAGACATGGCGCAAAAATCGCTTCAGCGTGGCATTTAATTCAGAGGCACAGGCTACGCTGCTCTGGCACGCACCGGAAGCCCGCGCTATGATGACCAGCTGCATCCCCGGCTGCAAGCGAAAATAATTCAGCCGGAAAAACTCGCGCAAACGCCGCTTTACCCTGTTGCGCACCACGGCATTTCCCACTTTCCGGGAAACAACCAGACCGAGCCGGGCCTCCCGGGACGGATCGAGCAGGACGTAACAGATATAAGAACGCCCCCACAACTTTTCGCCCTTACTGAAGACAAGATCGTATTCATGCCGGGCAGTCAGCCGCTGTGTTCGCAGAAATCGGAGGCGTTCACACACGCGGAAATCTCTACCGCGGAATTGAATCGGAAACGGTCAGGCGATAGCGTCCTTTGCGCCGCCTGCTGGCAAGCACCTGACGTCCGCCGGGCGTCGCTCTACGGGCACGAAAGCCGTGCGTGCGTATGCGCTTGGTATTTGACGGCTGGAATGTCCTTTTCATAGCAAACTCCTGCACTCTATCGAGCTAAAATTAACATATGCGTATGGGAAAAACAGGCATGCATTTCGCTGCCTGAAAAGCCACCTGGAAACTCCGCTTCCTGTCCTGTTTGCTTCTTGCGAAACAGGCGGAATACATCACCCCCGTCGCCATGGACTATAGTGTACCTTTTTTAAAGAGAAAAAGTCAAGAAATGACAGAGTCCCTGTCGGAGAAGCTCCATTATTCCCGGATCTTTCCTGTTTAAAAAAGACTCAGCCAAAGATTCCGGCGATACACGCCGTCATAAAAGCAGCCAGCGTACCGCCGGCAAGGGCACGCAAACCCAGCCGAGCCACCTCCGCCCGCCTTGCGGGCACAATAGCCGAAATGCCGCCAATCAGAATTCCCAGGCTGCCGGGATTGGCAAAGCCGCACAGAGCATAGGTGGCAATAACAACACTGCGGGGACTGAGACTCCCATCGATGATGTGAGTCTGCAGCTGCTGGTAGGCAATAAATTCATTGAAGATGGTTTTGGTGGCAAGGAGCTGCGAAAAAGCGGGCAAATCATTAAACGGGACGCCCATGGCAAAAGCGAAGGGATAGAAAAACCAGCCCAGCCACTGGGTCGCCGGGGAAGAAGTCAGCGCCAGGGAAGCCTGATCCAGCAGGTGAATCAACCCGACAAACACAATGAGCATCGCCGCCACGTGGAGTGCCATATTCAGCCCCAGAGAAGCCCCGCCCACAGCGGCATCAAAAATATTTTCGCTTTCCACCGGGATAGATACGGAGACATCACCCAGCGTTTCAGGCTTTTCTGTTTCGGGAATCATGAACTTTGAAATCAGGATGGCAGCAGGTGCACTCATAAGAGACGCCGCCAGCAGATGCCCGGGCTCCGCTCCAAAACTTGCATAAGCCACCATGACGCTTGCCGCTATGGTAGAAAGGAATGCCACCATCACGGTAAAGAGCTCGGAGCGGGTCATCCGCTGCAGGTATGCGCCCACTGCGGACATGGACTCAATTCCCGTAAAAACAAGCAAGGCTGTGGCAAAGGTTTCCGCGCCTGAAGTCTTCAGTGTACGACGCATAAGCCAGGCGCAGGCACGAACGACGGCCTGAATAATGCCCAGATGCTGCAGGATGGCGGCAATACCGGCGACAAAAATAATGACCGGCAGAACATTAAATGCAAAAATGGCATTGATGGCAAAAGGTTCCTGCGCAGCCATCACGCCATCAGGGCCGGGAACCAGAACCCGCTCAAGCATAAAAAAGCGTGAGAGATTGCCAAAAACAAATTCCGCCCCTTCCGTGCTCGCTTCTGTCAGCAGATCAAAAACACGGCGCACACCGTTAAAAAGCCCTGTGCCCAGTCCGGTCCGCAGCACCAGCAGTCCCAGAAGTGCCTGCAGTCCTATTCCCCAAAAAAGAAGCCGCCACTGAATCTTTCTGCGATTGTCCGATAACGCCCAGGCAGCGCCGAGCATAACCCATAAGCCACCTGTACTGAGCAGCCGCAACAGCGTGTCCTGCATAATACACTCCTTCCGGCATGGCAGCTTTATCCGGCACGATCACCGGTTTTTGCACTCGCCCGGGGAACAACCAGCACGGGGCATGCGGCTTTTCGAACCACCTTTTCAGTCACATTTCCAAAAAGCACGTTTTCCAATGCGCTGTGCCCGTGGCGCCCCAGCACAATAAGATCTGCTCTGATTTCTCCGGCGTACTCAAGAATCTGCAGATAGTCTTTTCCGATACGCATGACAACCTCAAGCGATACAGAGTCGGGCACATGCGGGCGGTAGTCTCTTTCAATTTTCTGGTCTATGGCGGAGCGTGCCTTTTCGTCCACTCCTTCCACATTATAGACGTAGGTCTTCCAGAACTGCGCTTCCGGTTCCGGAATCACATGAAGCAGGTGCAGAACGGAACCAGGGCGCCGCACTGCCGCATCCAGTGCAAAAGTAAAGGCACGGGCTGCATTTTCAGAAAAATCAGTGCAGCACAGGATCGTTGTGTAAGGACTCACCGGCAGTTCATCACTTGCCATGACAGCATCCTCCATCGTTGGATTATTTTACCAGTCCGGGAAGAAAGAGTGATATCTGAGGGAACAGCGTCAGCAGCACAGCGGCAACAATCAGCGTACAGAGAAAAGGCATAGATCCTTTAAAAATGGTTGAAAGGGGGATGTCGCGCTCGATTCCGCCCACCACATACACATTTACGCCCACGGGCGGGGAAATCACACCCATTTGGGTGACCACAACAATAACCACTCCAAACCAGATGGGATCATAGCCCAGTTCAACGATCACCGGGTAAAAGATCGGGATGGTAAGCAGCACCAATGCCAGTGCATCAACAAAGCATCCGGCGAGCAGGTAAAAAATAATCACCAGAAAAACAATCATTGCACCCGGGAGCGGAAGATTGCTCAGCCAGTTTGCCAACTCATAGGGGATTCGGGTAATCGCCAGAAAACGCCCGAAAATCACGGCGCCTGCTACAATCATCATCACCATGGAAGAAGTGCGGGCTGTTTCCAGCAGTGAGCGGATCAGAATTTTAATGCTGAGTTTTCTTTTGACCAGCGCAATGATCAGGCTGCCCGCAGCACCGACCGCCGCCGCTTCCGTAGGCGTAAAAAATCCGAGAAACATTCCTCCCATCACCACAATAAAAAGAATAAGCGTCTCGGCAACGCCGGCAAGAGAGCGTATCTTTTCTCCCAGAGAGGCACGGGGACCCACCGGTCCCATCTCCGGACGACGCCGGCAGTTGATGTATATGGTCAGACAGAAAAGTGCGGCAATCATCAGACCCGGCAGAACCCCGGCAATAAAAAGTTTTCCAATAGAGGATTCTGTCAGAATGGCATAGACGATAAAAACCACACTGGGCGGAATCAGCATCCCCAGACTGCCACCCGCAGCAACCGCACCGCTGGCAAGTTCCATGCTGTAATTATACCGCCGCATCTCCGGGATTGCCACAGATGCCATCGTCGCTGCTGTTGCGGGGCCGGAACCGCAAATTGCGCCGAAAGCCGTACAGGCTCCCACTGTTGCCATCGCCAGACCGCCCGGAAGGGCTCCCAGCCATTTGTAAGCGGCATTGAACAGACTTTTGCTGATCCCCGCATGAAAAGCCACCTGACCCATAAAAACAAAGAGCGGAATGACGGTCAGGCTGTAGGAGGAGAAGGTTTCGTAGAGCTCCGCTGAAGCCATACTCATGGCAGCCGTAGAGGTCGTCAGCATGGCGAAGCCGACAATACCGACCAATGCCATCGCAAAGGCGACGGGCATGCTGGAAATCAGGAAAAAGACAAGGGCTATGCCGCCAAGGATACCGGTCTGAATGGGAGTCATGGCTTGATCATCTCCCGGCCGGGGTGCAGCAGATTATGCAGCGTTACAAGCATGGTGAGCCCCAGCGAAAAAGCAATGATGTATGAAAGCCAGAAAAGAGGAACGCCCAGCGTGAGTGACACTTCCCCGGAGCGCTTCAGCGCGTTGCCGTACAGCAGACACTGCCACGCAAAAGTGCCGAAAAGAGCCATAATCACAAGCCTGCTCAGGCTGTCAATGACAATCCTGCCGCGACGATGCAGCTTCAGAAAAAAATACTCTATGGCAACATGACCTTTTACCGCTGTGGTATACGGCAAAGCACCTGCTATGGTCAGTGCACCGAAAATGCGCACCAGATCATAGCAGCCTTTCAGAGGATACCCGCCCAGGCGGAAGAGGATGTCCACGCAGGTAATGCACATCATGGCAAGAATACATAGACCGGACAGCACTGCCAGCGCATATACAAGAAAGCGCATGCTCTGCCAGAAAAAGCGCCCGGCAGCCTGCAGAGATTTCAGACAGGAATGGTGGAATATATTCATGTACTATTTAGCGGGAAGCAGCCGCTATCCCCTTCTGCAGGTCGGCAAGAAATTCGGCTCCGGGCAGGTTTTTGGCGGTACAGGCTGCAGTGTACTCATCCAGTATAGGCTGCACCGCTTCGCGCCAGCGCGCCTGCTCTTCTGCGCTCAATGCCGTTTCCGTGCGCCCGAGTTCCCGTATGAAAGCCAGCCCTTCTTCATCTGCTTTGTCCCAGGCGGCACCATGGCGGTCAACCCATTCTTCACTGACTGCGGTGATGATATTCTGAATGTCCGCTGGGAGGCTGTCCCATTTCCCTTTATTCATGGTGACGAACATGGCTGTCGTGTAACCAATCACAGAGCTGTCTGTAATGGACGAAATCACTTCGCCCTGCTTCCAGCCTTTCAGTGTTTCCACAGGGCACAATGTCGCCTCAACAACGCCTTTCTGCAAGGCTTCATAGGTTTCAGGCTGGCTCATGCCGACCGGCGAACCACCCAACCGCTCGATAATTTTGGCGGAAAGGCCGGTGCCGCGCACTTTAAGACCAGCCATATCTTCCAGAGATGCAACAACTTTTTTGGAGGCGAGAATGCCGGGACCGTGAGCATGCACATACAGCAGATGGGTATCGGATGTCTCCGCAGGCGCATATTTCTTTGCCAGATCAGTCGCAAGCCGTGTGGCAGTTTTGCCGTCGGGATAACCCACAGGAAGATCCAGCCCTTCCAGAAGAGGAAAGCGTCCTCTGGTATAGGAGAAGCAGCTCATGCCCAGATCAGAAATGCCGGAAACAACACCTTCATAACATTGCGGCGCCTGACTCAAAGATCCGCCCGGATAAATGTTTATTTTGACTCTGCCATCCGTGCGGGCTTCCACTTCCTTTGCCCAGGCTTCCGCTTCAAGACATTGCGCATGGGTAGGAGGAAAGAAAATGCTGTAGGACAGGACAATGGGTTTTGCTTTTTTGGCAGAACCGTCCGAAGGTGCCGGGCTGCCGCATCCCGCCATTACCAGCAGCGAACCAACCGAAAATAGAGATACAACACAAGTCAAGACAGCGATTTTTCTGAACATGGCAATTACTCCCGTTTTACCGTCGCAAACATGTTCTGCGGCAGAAGTTTCGATGTCTGCAGTATAGCCCAGTAAGCCGGGCGTGCGCAAAATAACTGTTTCACTTTTACTTTGCATTGATCCATATTGAAACGGTTTTTCCCGTGTATGCGCCCTTATCTTCAAAAAACACACGCCAAAGCCTGAAATCTACCCCGTTTCCTTTTTGGCATGGTTTGTGCTCTGTAAAGAGGTGCAAGACGACACCATTAACCGAAAGGAGAAAGAACATGTCAAAAACAATCGGAATTGACTTAGGCACAACCAACTCGTGCGTTGCCGTTATTGAAAATGGCGAACCCGCCGTAATCCCGAATCTCGAAGGATCCCGTACCACGCCTTCCGTTGTGGCATTCACACGGGACGGCGAACGTCTGGTGGGCACAGCGGCCTGGAGGCAGGCTGTCACCAACCCCGCCAACACCGTCTTTTCCATCAAGCGTTTTATGGGAAGACGTTATGACGAAGCAGTCAGTAAGCATGAAAATACGCCCTACAGTGTGAGCCGCGCTTCAAGCGGTGACTGTCAGATAGACATTCAGGGCAAGGGATACCGTCCGCCGGAAATCTCCGCCATGATCCTGCAGAAACTGAAGGAAGCCGCAGAAAGTTATCTGGGCGAAAAGGTCACCCGAGCCGTCATTACGGTACCGGCGTATTTTAATGATGCACAGCGTCAGGCGACAAAAGACGCCGGCCGTATCGCCGGGCTGGAAGTGGCTCGTATAATTAATGAGCCTACTGCCGCCGCACTTGCATACGGACTGGACAAAAAGAAAAAAGAAAAAGTGGCTGTTTATGATCTGGGCGGAGGCACCTTTGATATATCTATCCTTGCCATTGAAGAGGACAGTTTTGAAGTGCTGAGCACCAGCGGAGACACCCATTTGGGCGGTGACGATTTCGACCAGGCGGTCATCAACCATCTGGCAGATGAATTCAAAAAAGAGCAGGGCATTGATCTCCGCAAAGATCTCATGGCGCTGCAGCGTTTGAAAGAAGCGGCTGAAAAAGCGAAACGTGAATTGTCGTCCACCCTGCAGACCGATGTGAATCTGCCCTTCATTACCGCCGATGCCTCCGGGCCGAAACATCTGAACTGCCAGCTGACCCGGGCAAAACTGGAACAGCTGACAGCGGCACTTATTGATCGCACAAAAGTTCCCTGCGCCAAGGCTCTTGCAGATGCCGGTCTTCAGGCTGCTGATATTGATGAAGTGATCCTGGTGGGCGGTATGACACGTATGCCCGCTGTGGTGCAGACTGTAACCGACTTCTTCGGCAAAGAACCACATCGCGGAGTGAATCCTGATGAAGTGGTCGCCATTGGCGCGGCAATTCAGGGCGGTGTGCTTTCAGGAGAGGTGAAAAACGTTCTTCTTCTTGATGTGACGCCGTTGTCTCTGGGCATTGAGACGCTGGGCGGTGTCTTCACGCGCCTCATTGACCGCAATACGACCATCCCCGTATCCAAAAGCGAAATCTTCAGCACAGCTGAAGACAATCAGAACGCTGTGACCGTCCATGTGCTTCAAGGTGAAAGGGATATGGCGGCAGGCAACAGAACCCTGGGCCGTTTCAACCTGGAGGGCATTGCTCCCGCACCCCGGGGGCTGCCGCAAATTCAGGTGTCTTTCGACATTGACTCGGACGGCATCCTGCATGTCTCTGCGAAAGATCAGGCGACGGGCCGCGAGCAGAAAATTCGCATTGAGGCTTCGTCCGGACTCAGTGAAGCCGAGGTGAATCGCATGATAAAGGATGCAGAGCAGCATGCCGCTGATGACAAAAAACTGCGCAAAGAAGCAGAAACACGCAACCAGGCGGAACATCTGGCTTTCTCCGCGGAAACACTGCTGCGTGAGCATGGTGATAAGATTGCTCCGGATCAGAAAAACGCTCTGAAAACGGCACTTGCCAGCCTGAAAGATGCGGTTAAACACAATGATCTGGAAGCAATGGAAGCCGGCTTGGAAAAAGTGTCCCAGATTTCTCAGGCACTGTCGCAAGCCATGTACGCTGATGCCGCAGGAAAAACAGGAGCATCAGGTTCCCACTGCGGATCCGGCGCCAGCTGCAGCACGCCTCCTCCTGCCTCTTCCGGCGGAAACACCATGGACGCCGACTTTACCGTCCTCGACAACTAAACCAATCTCCCTCCTTCCTGCCGCCGGACGCGCTCCTCAGGAGATGCCGCCCGGCGGCCTCATTTCTCTTCCCTCTGAAAAATCATCTTTGCTTCATTCTGCTGATTTCATCAAGTAAGGGCGGATAATAAGCGGACACGATATGTTCCCAATCATACACGTCCTCTGCCCGCTGCCGCCCCCGGGCTCCCATTGCCGCACACAGATGCCGATCTTCAAGGAGTCTCTCAAGACATGCGGCGAGCGCCCGACTGTTGCCCCGTTCAAAAAGGAAGCCCGTCTCTCCGTGAACAACAATATCCTGAAGGCCCCCTGTCCGGGATGCGCAAACAGCAATCCCGGACGCCATCGCTTCCAGCGCAACCAGCCCGAAAGGCTCTTCCCATAAACTCGGCACGACACAAATATCCGTATTCCGGTAGGCTTGAGGCATGGAGTCATAATCCAGCTTCCCCACCGCCTTCAGCCAGGGCGGACCCTCATAGCCTTCAGGAAGAGTTGCCCGAACTTCAAATGCAATTCCTGAACCCGACACCTTTTCCGCTGCCTCAAGAAACAGAGAAAAGCCCTTGGCGGGATCCTCTATCCTGCCCGGCACAAATAGCACAGGCACCGGACGCCCGGCACGTTCCGGCGAAGGCAGAAACCGCCTGATATCGACACCGTTGGGAATCACGGCGATCTCTTTGGTCAGCAGTTCCACCGGTGCGCGCATGTGTTCGGTGGTCACAATCACTTTGCTGCACTGCGCCATTGCCTGTTTAAAGCGGCTGTAATAGTCTTTTGTCCACGCCCGACTTTCCACATACTCCCTGGTCCAGGCATGGGCCGTTCCCGCAAACAGGCTTTCACGCTGGCTGGCTAGCGCACAGCGGCGACATATGTCCGGGCTTTCCACATAACAATGAGGACAGGGCGTTCCCTCGCGGAAACGGAGGATGTCTTTGTGGCAGCTGAGCTCATGGGCATAACATCGGGAAATGATCGGGTAGTCTTTCAGAGCTTCAATAAGGGCTGTCTTAAGAAAATAACCCTGTGTCAGAAAGACAATATCCGGGGAAAAACCGACAACAGCTTCGTACAACCGGTTGTGCAGGAAAGCCTCCGTAAGCCCCTGTTCACCCAATTCTAAAAGGGTCACCGGGAACGGAAGGGCACGATCGCGAATATCGCCCCGCTCCCAACTCCCCTCCTCTGCTGTTACAAAAAGATGCGTATCATAACCGAGACGCATCAGTTCCTGCATCACATAATAGACGTCCACATCCGCTCCGCCATGAGGCGGCCAGGAAAACAGCAGGTCTACAACGGCAATGCGCATGAAAAGACACTCTTCCGGATTCATAGATACTTCAACAGGACACAGTAAGCAGCGCCTATTATTACAAATCTGTTCCTTTAATGGAAACGTTATTTCCTTGTCTCAGGCAAATCAATTGTCCCCATCCGGCCTCAATAGTAAGCCAAGGTACAATTAAACAGGGAAAGTTTCTTTCGTTGCTGCGAATATGTATAATGATTTACGAATTTTCCGCTTTGCTTCTCAACCCTTTAATTGGAGGCTGGAAAGTGGCAGAAATACCTGAACTCGAGTACAGTGTCATCGCCGACCGTTATGTTGTCCGGGAAAAGCTCGGGCGCGGAGGAATGGGATCTGTTTATCTTGTCCAGGATAAACAAACCGGGCAGATGGTCGCTTTAAAAACGCTGCACACCAAATATGCCAACAGCAAACATGCCATCGCACGGTTCATCCGGGAAGTCAATACTTCGCGAAAGTTGAACCATCCGGGCATTGTAAAGGTATATGAAGCGAGCAAGTGGAACAATACGCTTTTTTATACCATGGAGTACATCCGCGGCAAATCCCTCCGTCGCTGGCTGCAGGAGCGGCACAATCTTGAATTTAATTCAGTGGTGCGTGTCCTTTGCCTGGTCGCCGATGCCCTGCAGCACGCCCATCAGATTACCATTCATAGGGATCTCTCTCCGGAAAACATCATGGTTCTTCCTGATGGATCCATCCGCCTGCTGGACTTCGGTCTGGCAAAGCTCGATGACCAGTTCAAAGGGTTGACAGTAGTCGGTGCCAATCTGGGCAAAATTCATTATATGGCACCTGAACAGCAGCTGAACCCTGCCGGAGTTGACTACAGGGCGGATATTTTTTCTTTGGGCGTGATGTTTTATGAGCTGCTGTGCGGGCGTTCCCCCCAGTCCGGCTATAAAGTGACGGAGATCCGTCCGGAACTGCCTGTGGAATGCAACGCATTTGTGGAGAAGGCGACTCACCCTGATCCCAACCTTCGTTTTCAGTCATCGCGGGAGTTCAGAGATGCCCTTCTGAATCTCTACAGAATTCAGGAAGCACGCACCAAGAAGACCGTTAAAAAGCCTGAAGGGCTGTTTGGCAAGATCAGCGCGTTTTTTACAAATCTTTTTTCTCGCCCTCAAAAGAGCGGCTCACAACGCAAGCGGGGCAGATAAGATGTATTCCATGGGAAAAACCAAAGCCATTGCTTCAGCCACTATTCTTTTATCTCTTGTGCTCTTTCAGACGGACGGCTGCGCCGAAAATGATGAAATTACAGATCATTACCGGCGTATGATGGTGTATCACGAATACATGGACGGCAATGTGCCCGACGGCGCTGTTGTTTTTATTGGTGACAGCATTACACAGGGGCTCTGCGTCTGTGCAGTAACACCCCTTGCCGTTAATTACGGCATCGGAAGCGATACCACTTACGGGGTTCTGCAAAGATTGCCCAAGTATAAATCGCTGGAACACTGCGCCGCTATTGTCTTTGCCATTGGCGTCAACGATCTTTCCAGACGCAGCGATGACGAAATCATCAGCAACTGGAAACTTATTATGCAAAGCATCCCGGAAGATATTCCCGCCATTTTCAGTGCCATGCATCCTCTGGATGCCGAAACGAAAAATATCTCCGAAGAATCCAATCAAAGGATTGTCCGGCTAAATGAGGCGCTGAAAAACTTGTGTGCAGAAAACAATCAGTATTTTGCCAGTGCATTTACGAAACTTGTCAATGAAAAGGGCAACCTTGATCCGGCTTTTCATACGGGCGATGGCGTGCACCTCAACACAGCGGGATATCAAGTGTGGATTGCTGTGCTTCAGACTGCACTGCAAAGCATTCCGCAGGAATAACACAGTATCCCTCCCCCCCGTCCTCGCCTCACAAATTCATTTCAATTTATCTTCCAGAAAACACAGATATGGGTTATAATAAGTGCACTGTCTTGTGCATATCCGCACCGACAAAACCGTGGAGGGTAGTTTCATGTCAGATGATCTCACCGCCAGATTCGAACGGGCAAGCAAAGAAGTCACAGAATTGTCTGAAGCTCCGGACAGCGCGGCGCAGCTGGAATTGTACAGCCTTTACAAACAGGGAAGCGTCGGCGACTGCACAGGTGAACGCCCGGGTATGCTTGAGTTTATTAAGCGTGCCAAATATGATGCCTGGAAAGAGCGGGCGGGCATGAGTCAGGACGAGGCAAAAGAAAAATATATCGCCCTCGTTGAGCAGCTTAAAGAAGCAGACAAAAAATAAACACGGCTTCCGGATCCGAGCGCAACAGCCCGGCGGCGGACATTTTTATTTCATCGCACTTTCTTTCCATGGTATGATTATCGCATACGGTTACCGGTGTATAGCCGGATGGAAAGGAAAAACCATGAATGTCGATATCCGTCGCTTTCTCTGTGGGCTGCCTGTTTTCCTGCTTCTCTGCATGTTTCCCGTATCCGCTTTCAGCGCCGATGCTGGAGCCGATGCCGATCCGGACAACCTTTCTCTTTTTAACTCGCTCTCGGCAGCACAGGTCTTCGAGGCGGCCCGGGCATCTGTAAAAGAAACTTTTTCAGGGATACCGGAAAGTTTTGAATCCGGTGATGTGCTTGTGGTTCTCCGCAAGCAGGAAAAAGTGACGGTCCGCCTGTACGGTGTAGACTGCCCGGAAGAGGGACAGCCTTTTTTTGAAGAGGCTAAAACCGGCGGACATTCTTTTCTAGGCGGGGAAGCCGCAGAAATCTCCATCCTGTCCGTTGACAACAAAGATCTTCCTGTCGTCCTGATCCTGAATAAAGAAAAACAAAGTCTCAGCCATTACCTTGCGGCGAAAGGACTGGGCTGGTGGGATGAAAAGAATGCACCGAAAGACGCTTTGCTCCGGAAATTGAGTGCCGGCGCCGTTCTGAAAGGACAGGGTATTTTTTCGCAGGCAACACCGCTGGCGCCCTGGGATTACAGGAAAAGCAAAGAAATAGAGGACTTCACCTATACGCTGGAAACCGTGGCAGAACCCGTTCCCGACAAAAAAACCGCTCGTTCCGATTCTGAGTCATCGGAAAAGTCCCTAAGCAAAAAAGGCACAATGGTTGAAAGCGCACCGAGAACCGCGCCTGTACAACTGAAGGCCCCTGCTGAAAAGATCGATGCCGGTGCCTTGATGATGCGCCATCAGCCCCGCATTTCTCGGGATGAATCCGGACGGCCCCAGGGCTTGACAGCTACAGACATCAGTGCCATACCCTATGCGGCGCAGCTCGGCTTTCAGAACGGTGATATCATCTCCCGTGTAAATGGCATCGCCATAGAGAGCGAGGCGCAAATTATGGGGCTTATCCCTCAATTTCAAAATGTCAAACAATTTCAGGTGGAAGTAATCCGGAACGGCCGCAGCATAACAATTCCAATTTCCATCCCCTGAATAAGCATTTGGATTCACTATTTGTCACCGTGATATAGTGTTTGTGGTGCGTATGTGTTTTTCCCGTCCGGCAACAAGCCGGGCGACGTGTATCCCTTCAGCGTCTGCTGCCCATAACAGCGCAATCAGGGGATCAGATCTTTTTACAGGATGTGTGTTTTATGAATAACTGTTCAGTTTCAGTTGCGGACAAAAAAGAAACCGCATTGTATCGGCTGCGCCATTCTCTTTCTCATTTGCTTGCGGCAGCAGTGCTGGAAATCCGGCCTGATGCCAAACTGGCTTTCGGCCCGCCTGTGGAAAACGGCTTTTATTACGACTTCGATTTCGGCGGCACGCCTGTAGGAGAGGCGGATCTGGCGGATATCGAAACACGCATGAACGCCCTGATTAAAAAGCGCATTCCTTTTGTCCGGACAGAGATGCCTTTTGAAGCCGCAGTCAAGCATCTGGAAGCGGGCGGTGAAGTCTACAAAATCGAATATGCCCGGGAACTTTTAGATAAAGGACTGGCTGTTAACGGCTCTCTTTCTTTTTATACAATGGGCGACTTCATCGACATGTGCGAAGGGCCTCACCTGGAACATACTGGCGAAGTTCCAAAAAAGTCTTTTAAACTGGACCGCATTTCCGGAAGCTACTGGCGCGGCGATGAAAGCAGACCCATGCTGACCCGTATCTACGGTCTGGCATTTGAATCTGCAGACGCCTTGAAAGAGTATCTGGAAATGCGCAAACTTGCCATGGAGCGGGATCACCGGAAACTCGGTGATGAACTCGATCTTTTTATCCAGGATTCTGAAGTCGGTGTAGGGCTTCCCCTTTGGATGCCGAACGGCACCATCATCCGCGATGAACTGGAAAAATGGGCGCGTGAAACGGAATTCCTGGGCGGATATCAGCGGGTTTCAACGCCCAGCGTCACCCGGAAAGAACTCTATCTGCGCTCAGGACATGTACCCTATTATCAGGACAGCATGTATCCGTCCATGCCCGTCGACGAGCACGATGACTATTATCTGCGGCCCATGTGCTGCCCGCATCACCACAAAATCTATGCTTCGAGACTCCGCAGTTATCGTGAACTGCCGGTGCGGCTCTGTGAATACGGAGACGTGTTCCGCTACGAAAAGCACGGCTCTCTTTCAGGGCTGCTCCGAGTTCGCGCCATGTGCATGAATGATGCTCATATTTATTGCATGCCCGAGCAGGTGGAAGATGAATTCCGGGCTGTGATTGATATGTATCTCATGTACTACGGGCACCTGCGCATGGGCAACTTCCGGGTGCGTTTATCACTCCACGATAAATCCAGCGACAAGTTTGTTGATAATTATGATGAATGGGAGCGCACCGAAGCCATTGTCCGGAATGTGCTGAACAATCTCGGAATCGCCTATGAGGAAGAAAGCGGCGAGGCAGCCTTCTACGGGCCGAAGGTGGATATTCAGGTTAAAAATCTTATGGGGCGTGAGGAAACCGTCTCCACGTGCCAGTTGGACTTTGTTATGCCGGATCGCTTCGATTTGAGCTACATTGATGCGCAGGGAGAACGAAAACGGCCCTTAATTCTGCATCGCGCGCCCCTCAGCACACACGAACGTATGATCTCTTTCCTGATTGAGCTGTACGGCGGCGCTTTCCCGACCTGGATGGCACCTGTCCAGGTGCGGCTGGTTCCTGTCAATGATGAAGTGATGGACTATGCGCGACAGCTGGAATCCACGCTTCGCAATGAGTTTATTCGGGCTGATATCGACACAAGCCATGAAAGCTTCAACAAAAAAATCCGCAACGCCGTCACAAGAAAAATACCGAATATCTGGGTTCTCGGCAAACAGGAACTGGAAGGGCGCAGCGTCACCTGGCGGCGGTATGCTGTGAAAGAGCAGCAGACTGTACCTTTCGACAAGGCTTTTGACGCATTAAAAATCATGCGCGACAAGCGGATTATGGACAATTTTGCCGATGTAAATCTGCCGATTTAAACGGATTTACCTGAAAGCTCCGCATTTTCTGCTGACAGCAATCCTCTGCGCCATGCTGCACATACCTGGGCGCTGGCGTGGCTATGTTTTTCTCTCTGTATCCGATCTGAAAAGTCGTATCCCCGAAACGCCTAACGGGCAGAAAATCAGACTTCTGAAGAAATTCGTGCCTTTCTGAAATAAATGATGCCTATTTGACTTAAGTCAAAGAACTGCTGCGCCCGTCGGGTTATACTACGGCAACAAAGCAGAACGCTGCACAAAGAAAAGGGTCAGATTTATGGCTATCAGAGAGATTATCAAAATTGATGAAGAAAAATGCGACGGCTGCGGTCTTTGCATTGTAGACTGTGAAGAAGGCGCGCTGGCTATCGTAGACGGCAAAGCCAAACTTGTCAAAGACAGTTACTGCGACGGCCTCGGTGCATGCATCGGCAGCTGCCCTACCGGGGCATTGACCATCGAAGTGCGTGAAGCAGATGAATTTTCTCTGCCGCCCGATCATCCTGCCGCTCAGGCGGCTGCTGCCGCCGCGCCCGCACCTGCTCCGGCAAGCCACGCCCCGTCGGGCTGCCCGAGCGGGGGAGCACATCCGGCTGCTGCCGCTTTTTCCGGAGGCTGCCCCGGCTCCCGTTCACGCCAGTTTCAGGAAACTTCCGCGCCCGCTTCCCCGACAACGGCCGGGCAAACAGCGGCGCACACTCCGTCCGCATTGACCCACTGGCCGGTGCAGCTGCACCTGGTCAATTTTAACGCTCCGCAGTTTCAGCAGCGGGAAATTCTGATCGCTGCCGACTGCAGTGCTTTTGCCTGCGGCGCTTTTCATCCCAGACTGCTGCAGGGCAAGGCGCTGGCGATTGCATGTCCGAAGCTTGATGACCCTACCGGCTATCTGGAAAAACTGACTGCTATGTTTCAGAATGCGGCACCGCCGAAAGTGACCGTTGTCCGTATGGAAGTGCCCTGCTGCCGGGGCATCACGCAGTGGATTGTTTCCGCACGCGCTCAGGCAGGCAGCTCGGTGCCTGTGGAAGAAATCATTATGGGTGTTGAAGGCGATCTTCTGAGCCGGAATACCTATTGACGCTATCTTTCGTGTATCCTATTTGTTCGTGTATACAGTGTCTGGTTCCTACGAAAGAGGAAAATACTATGTCGATGTTTTGTTATCAGTGTGAGCAAACGAGCCGCTCTACAGGGTGTACAGCCCATGGCGTATGCGGGAAAGATCCGGAAACAGCAGCCCTGCAGGATCTGCTTTTGCATATGGCAAAAGGCATCAGTCAGTACGCACACAAATTGCGTGCCGCCGGTGTGACCACGCCTAAAGCAGACCATTTTGTTATTAAGGCGCTGTTTACAACCGTCACAAATGTGAACTTTGATGCCGCCACCATTGCTGAACTGATTCGTGCCGGTGTTGCAATCCGCAGCGAGCTGAAAGAGTCCTGCAAGTCAATGGGCTGCACCAACGAACTGTCCGGCCCTGCCACTTTCGCATTCGCGGAGAGTCAGGATGAAATGGTGCGTCAGGGAGAGACTATCGGCATCGAGTCCCGCCTGCCCAAATACGGGTCTGATGTTACCGGTTTGCAGGAACTTATCCTTTACGGACTGAAAGGCATGGCGGCGTATGTGGATCATGCGGCAGTGCTTGGCGTTGAAGATGACAGTGTCTATGCGTTCACCCATGACACGCTCTCTTTTCTTGCGGATGAAGTCGATGATGTGAATGCTCTGGTTGCCCGTGCTCTTGCAGTGGGAGAAAACAATCTGAAGGCAATGCAGCTCCTCGATTCCGGAAACACCGGTACTTACGGTCATCCGGAGCCGACACGCGTCCGTGTGACTCCTGTAAAAGGAAAATGCATTCTGGTATCCGGTCATGACCTGAAAGATCTTGCCGCACTGCTGCAGCAGACAGAAGGCAAGGGGATCAATGTGTACACGCACGGCGAAATGCTTCCCTGCCTTGCCTACCCCGGTCTGAAAAAATACAGCCATCTGGTGGGTAATTACGGCGGTGCCTGGCAGGATCAGGCAAAAGAATTCGATGCCTTCCCCGGTGCCATCCTGATGACAACCAACTGCATCCAGCGCCCCCGGCAGAGCTACCAGTCCCGCATTTTCACCACCGGACTGGTACAGTGGCCTGGCGTTGTTCATGTAACCAACGACGACTTCAGCGCTGTAATCAATGCGGCGCTGGAAGCGGAAGGCTTTACAGAAGACGGACCCGAACAGTACATCACGATTGGCTTCGGGCACAATGCTGTCATGAGCGTTGCCGATAAAGTCATCGATGCGGTCAAAGCCGGAAAAATTCGCCGTTTCTTCCTGATCGGCGGCTGCGACGGCGCCAAGCCCGGACGTGATTATTACACCAACCTTGCCACCAGCGTCCCCGATGACTGTGTTGTCATGACGCTTGCCTGCGGCAAATACCGCTTCAACAAACTTGAGTTTGGCGACATTGGCGGTATTCCTAGACTCCTCGACATCGGTCAGTGCAATGATGCCTACAGTGCGATTCAGATCGCCGTGGCCCTTGCAAATGCTTTTGAATGCGGTGTCAATGATCTACCGCTGTCCATTGTGCTCAGCTGGTACGAGCAGAAAGCTGTCGCCGTGCTTCTGACACTGCTTCATCTGGGTATTCAGGGAATGCGTATCGGACCGTCCCTGCCTGCTTTCGTAGGCCCCAACGTGCTTGACGTTCTGGTGAAGACTTTCGGGCTGACTCCTATTGATACTCCTGAGGCCGATCTGGCTGCCATGCTCGGGTAATCAGTACATGATCCCAAGGATAAAATGAGTTCATGAGTTCTTTTCATGCAGCTGAATATTATGAACTGTTAGGAAATCGAGGCGGGCGTCTTGATCGGGAAGGTCCTTTCCTGCTCGAGGCGCTCGCCAGCGCTCCTTCAAACCGGGTGCTGGATCTGGCAAGCGGTCTTGGACTGCATGCACACTATCTCGCAGAAAGAGGCGCAGAAGTTTCCGCTTATGATCTGAGTGAGGGCATGACGGAACATGCACGAAAGCAGCGCCCGCATCCGAAAATCCGTTATGCGGCAGGAGACATGAGATATCCCCAGGGCGGTCCTTATGGACTTGCGCTGTGTGTGGGAAACTCCCTGTGCCTGCTGGACGGACGGGACAGTCTGGATCTTTTCTTTCAGGGAGTTGCCGGGGTATTGCAGCCAGGCGGCATTCTGATTACCCAGACGCTGAATTATGACAAGCCCGCCCTGAAGAAGCCGCGTATCCGGGTGGAACAGGAGCAAAATGACAGGCAGCATCTGGTAGCTGTCAAGTCCTTTCAGCCCGCCGATACACAAACCAGACTGACCATTGATTATTTTGAGGCAGTTTCGGGCTCTGTACGCAAAACGAGCGAGGAGTCTCTTCTGCAGCACTGGACTGCTGAGCTCCTTACGGAGTGTGCGGCAAAAGCGGGAATGAAAATGGAATCCGGCAGAGGCTCCTACGACGGTGCGCCTTTAACACCGGATTCCACTGATATCATTCTTCTTTACCGGAAAACGGACTGATCAGCCTGCCTTGCCCTGATTCGCCACTGCTTCCGCTGCTTTTTTGATGGCTTCGGGATCGCCCAGATAGCGATGTCCCAGAGGCTTCAGATTCTCGTCCAGATCATACACAAGCGGAATACCGGTGGGGATGTTCAGGCTGATAATGTCCTGTTCGGATATTCCATCCAGATATTTGACCAGTGCACGCAGGCTGTTGCCATGAGCAACAATCAGGACCCGCTTCCCTGCTTTTACCTGCGGCGCAATATCATTTTCCCAGTAAGGAATGAACCGCGCCACTGTTTCCTTCAGGCTTTCAGTCAGCGGAATCTGGTCGGCACTGAGTCCGGCATACCGCCGGTCGTGGGCTGCGTTTCTGTCGTCAGCCGCTTCCAGCGGCGGAGGGGGAACGTCGTAGGAACGCCGCCAGATTTTGACCTGATCCTCCCCGTGTTTTGCAGCCGTTTCCGCTTTATTCAACCCTTGAAGCGCACCGTAGTGACGCTCATTCAGCCGCCAGTCCCGGATAACAGGAAGCCACATCTGATCCAGCTCATCCAGCACGTGCCACATGGTGCGGATAGCGCGTTTCAGCACCGAAGTATAGACCAGATCAAATTCAAATCCTTCGGACTTCAATACTTTTCCTGCTGAAGCAGCTTCACTGCGTCCCTGTTCGCTCAAATCCACATCAGTCCATCCCGTAAAACGGTTCTCAAGATTCCATGTGCTTTGCCCGTGTCTGATTAATACGAGTTTGTGCATAAACATATTCCCTTGTTTTTATGGGCACTGCCCTGTTTTATACAGTTATCTGCCAAATCCATCGATGCCGGTCCGCATGCCCGAAATGCCTGATTGAACAGGTCGGATCGAGTCTCCGTGCATACTATTTATTGTTTTGCGCACCGCCGGACGCAATGCACATTCCGGCTGCAACCCGGCTTCTGTCCTTCATATGCGATGCCGCTTATAAACAGAGTTAAGAGTATACCACAGCCGGGAAAGAGCCACGAAATAGCAGGGCACCTCTCTGTTTTTCTTCAGGAAAAACACCTATTACCGGGCACCGTTACCGGCCTCCATTGGTACGCCCGGCAGTCCCAATGCCGCCGGAAAAACACGGACAAAACGCAGCTGCTCATAGGGGTGGGTTTCGCCGCATTCATACAGACAGGCAACACTGCCGTCAGGCAAAACGGCAAGAGAAGAATAGGCACCGGGACCCGAATGAAACAGCAAAGAGTATTCCCAATTTTGCCCGCCGTCGGTACTGGCGCGTAAGGTCATGGCTTTACGGTGCTCTGCACTGGCAGGGTTGGAAAAAAAGAGAATATCTTTCCCCTCTCTGCTTTGCCGGGGATAGCGCACCAGCGATGCCTGGCAGACAGGCTCGATCAGCCCGAAGTCAAAGCTCTGCCCCTCCCATTGCACTCCGCCGTCAGTGCTGTATGCCTTTTGCCTGACTTTATTTTCTGCATAATAATTGCGCATATTCAGAAGCAGGCTGCCATCGCTTAATTCCGCCACACAGCACTCATTCACCTGCGGCTCCGGCACACTTCCTCCCAGATGCCAGCTCCTTCCATGGTCATCGGAATAAATAACATGAGAATAATAGGCGTGTGTGTCCGCTTCAATGTGATCACAAGGGATGACAAGCCGCCCCGGATGCGGTGCTTTTTCTTTTTGGATTCCGTTCCCCGGCCCGGTGGCATACCAGGTCCAATTCGGTTTTTTAACGCTCTGCGTTATTTCCGCCGGCTCGCTCCAGTGCTTTCCGTTATCAGAAGACGATGTAATAAAAACACGGCGTGTATCCCTGCTCTCCTGCCGGATAATTTTATCCTCTCTGTCCTCTCCCAGATTCCAGGTCATCAAAAGCCACAAAACCCCTGTGTCCCGATCCACTACAGCACAGGGGTTGCCGCAGGTGTTTCCGGGGTCATCCCAAACCACCTGAACCGGGCTCCAGCTTGCCCCTGAATCTGTAGAAGTTTTCATAACAAGCGCAATATCTCCTGTATCACTCGCAGAGTGCTTCCTTCCTTCACAAAACGCCAGCAGTGTACCGTCATGGCTGACAATCAGGGCGGGAATTCTGAAAGTATGATACCCGCCCTCTTCCCGTGCGAAGACAGGAACCCCTGAAACTTCTGCAGACAAACCTGCCGGATAAAATGCAGCAGCAAAAAGAACAGACAATCCGATCTGTATGACTTTTATTCTCAATCGCATTTTCACTGCCCTTTTATTTCTGCAGACATCAGGCGGCTGACCTTAGCGGCGCTCTCAGCGTGCATCAGATCTTATAGTTCATTATTGCTTATACCGCATCTGATACTCTTTCGGAGTCATGCCTGTATACCGTTTGAATATTTTGGTAAAATTGCTCTGATCCTGTATTCCCACGCGCCGCGTAATCGCTGTAGCCGAGAGCGAAGTACGCCGCAAAAGTCTCTGTGCCTGCATCAGCCGGATCCGCTTCAGCAGTTCACCGAATTTCATGCCCGTCACACGTTCAAGGCGGCGTGCCAGCGTCGTCGGGTGAATCTGCATCGGCTCTGCAAGGCGCTGTAGCTGCAAGTCTTCCCCGTAACGCCTCTCCATCTCCTCAAGCACTTCCGGCAATTCCGCACCGTACTTCAGCAGCGTTTTATGCGGTGAAACAGATTTTACGAACCGATCACACAGCTGAAGCAGTCCGCGGGGTATATCCTCCTGATGCACCGCCGCCACAAATTCGGGGAACCGATCCCGGCAGGATTCAATACCAGCCCCGCACTGATGCAGGTAACCCAGCACTTTCGAAATGCCTGCAATAACACAGCTCTGGCGGGTCTGAGGACTTTTGCCCGTCTCCTCCAGCTGGTCTTCCAGGACAGCGTGCAACACCCGGGTTTTACCGAAAAGCAGATAGGCAGCGGCTATCCGAAGACGGGGGTCTTCACCTGCTACCTCCGGCGAAGGAAGTCCGGCAGCATTTTTTTCTGTCATGTCATCCGGGAAACCGGTGGCATCGTCCCCTTCTTCCCGGACATAGTCGCTGTAAAGCTGTGCCAGCCCTTCGAGGAGCCACTCTGCAGCGGCAGCAACACTTTCATCACTGGTACGCCGAATGTCGGCAAGATCGAAAGGAAGGGCTGTTCTGTCGGTGCGTTTGCCCTCCAGCTCGCCGACTCGCCTGCCCACCTCCGCCTCTATGGCGTGAACCCCCTCTTCGGGCATGTAAGGGCCAAAGGTGAAAAAATAGGCTTCGCCTGGAAGCGCTGCTGCCGCATAACAGGTAAAGCCTGCATGGCATACAAAGGTAACCGGAACATTGCTCGCCAGTGCCAGTCTGCCCGCTTTCATACGACAGCCGGCACATAATTCTTTCCCCTCGGGAATTTCCTGAAAAAAACGGCAGGCTTCACACGTTCCTTCTGTTTGGATAGCCCAGTTGCTTTTATGATGCAGTTTAATCGGGATGGACAGGATTTTTGCCGCACGGGCGATCATCTGCTGCACCTGTTTTTCCTGAAAAAAGGCACGCAAAGAAGTCACGGGTACACCTCAAAAGTCGGCGTTGCGCGGTCAGGGGGAGCCACATGAACAGCCACATCATAGCCCGTCACCGCTTCTTCGGCAAACGAGCGTGCTATTTCGGGCGTGTTATTGTCGCGGCTGATGTGGGAAAGCACGACGAGCTTCAACGAGCCTCCGCACAGTTCTCTGAGCAAAGCCTGCATATCCAGATTGGAAAGATGCCCCATACGACTGCGGATACGCTGCTGCAGCTGAGGAGGATATTTTCCTGTCCGGAGCATATCCGGGCAGTAATTGGATTCCACGATCAAAGCGTGCACATCTCTCAGCCGTGCCCGGGCAAGCTGCGAACAATGCCCGAAATCAGTGGCGAGACCCAGTCGCGCATTTCCGGAAGTAAACACATAATTGACAGGGTCGGCGGCATCATGCGTCACGGAAAAGCTGATAGCCGACAGCGAACCGAAAGAAAGGGTGTCTCCCGATTCAAAGTGGCGAAGATCCGGGATTTCTCCTGTTCGGGGGTAGGCTGCCAATGCACAGCCACGGGTCATAAAGACAGGCACTTTCATCTTTCGCGCCAGAATACCCACCCCATTGACATGATCACTGTGCTCATGCGTAACCAGCACTGCTTCTATTTCTTCCACACTGCGGTTAATCCCTGTCAGGGTTTCCGTAAGTTTTTTAAATGTAAAGCCATTATCCACAAGAATACAGGCATCAGCACTCTCGACAAGCACAGCGTTGGCGCTGCTGCTGCTTCCCAGAACTGTAAAACGAATCACGAATCCATCTTTCCTTTTGCATAGGCTGCCAGTCGAATGAGTTACTCTTCCGGACTGATAAAACCACAATAACGGCCTGTCCAATAACCCAGCAGATAATCATGCCCGTTGTATTCCATGAGAGAATCCGTATCCCGCGAGCCGATCTCATGATACGGATCCTGCACCCACGCTGACCAGGTTCTGGATCTTCTGTCAATGGGAACAGGTTTTTTTGCTTCGGGCGCCGGGCTTTGTGCCGGGAAAGCCAGGGACACTTGAAAATGCTTTTCATACTGCTGCCGCGTATCTGTGTTCCACTTCATGTCAAAGGGAAACCAGCGGAGGGTATTTTTGGCTTCTTCAATCCTGACGGTATCCCCCAAATATTTTGCAACAATAAAAGCATAAAAAGGGTTGTCTTCCGGCTGCACTCCGGGATGTTTCTCATCCCCCTCCCAGGAACGTCGGACGCTCCGGTGCACTGAATCAAGAATTTCGGAATCTCTTTCCAGCAGAAGCAGCGGAACGTATCCCAGAAAAAGAAGCATGTCATCACTATGGTTTACCGCTCCTTTTATAGCGGGATCAAGAAGGCGGCGTGCCCGTACTGCCGCTTGCGCATAGCCCTGATCCAGCGCCCAGCTGCGGTAAAGATCGGCATATTCCGGAAGGCCGCTGGTATGCGCAGCAGTCTTCAGTGCCTGCAGCCACAAAAGAGCATTCAGTTTTTCCAGGCGGGCGGCATATTCAGGCCCGTAGCGCCCCCACTGCGTCGGTTTCCCGTCAGCATCACGGATACGCATTTTATTGTCCAAAACATGCTGAATCAGGGCTGCAGTTTCTTCGCCGATTTTTTTCTTCTGCTCATCGTCGGCGATCAGTTCGTGGGCAAGAGCGAAACCAAACATGGCACCGCAGACCTGATCCGTGCTGACATCGCCGCGCCACTGATACGACCCGTCCTCAGAAAGGCGCCAGATGCCGTCATCTCCAACAGGCTGACCTGCAGGAAGCACAGCACGGGACCAGAGCCCGGGAATGCCGCTGACAGAACAGAGGAGATGCAAAGCATTTAAGGAGCGCACTGCTGACTCCCGGTCTTTTTCATCCTGGGTCACAGCATATTTCATTGCCATGGTTCCGAGATAAATTCCGGTCATATAGCAGTTGTCAGGCATATTATACGTGACCGGGTCATCTGCATTTTGCGGATGCCGCAGTTTGCATAAAGCCTGGCCTTCAAGAAGAAAGCGCTGCTCCATGTCATACTCAAATATAATCGCCTTTTCAAGCAGGGTCATCCCGGAAGCGGCGAATTGCTGCCAGGCAGCCGCCAGAAAAATAGCAGACAGAAACAGTTTTTTCATCATAAAATACATCAGGAACCTTTGCCCGGTCTGGGAATAAATTCCTGCCTTTTATCGGTGACAGAACTCCATTCCTCCGCGCTGGGCAGGGGGCCCTTTCCATCACGCAGAACAGGCCATTGCGGCGCATAAGTCGCATTGAGCACTATGAAATCCTGCCATTTTTCAGGAACTTCTTCATCACAATAAATTGCCCGAACCGGACATTCCTCAACACAGACACCGCAGTCAATGCATTCTATCGGATCAATCACAAGCATATTTTCACCTTCGTGAAAACAGTCAACGGGGCAGACAGTTACGCATTCGGTATATTTGCATTTGATGCAAGGCTCGCACACAACAAAAGCCATAAAAACGTCTCCTGTATCGTTAACGCAATGCCCCATATATGGTATGCCCTTTTCATCATATGAAGCAAGAGCACCTCTGAACAATGCCGGCACTACAGATCTGTCCATAAGAGAAAAGGCCAGCTGCTCAACGGAACAGCTGGCCTGCACATCAATCAGAGACTACCAATCACACTTTCGGCGGGCGAATATTGCCTCCACCAAAGAGTGAGGAGAACAGCATTGCCAGGAAGGCAAGGATCGTCGTGAACAATGTTCCCGGACCCCAATCGAAGCCCTTGCAGCCACCCTGCTCTTCATCATCAAGGGTGACGGTCGCCGTACCTTCGTCTTCCACTTCGTCATCCAGAGTTTCAGAAACGGCACGGGCAATGTTCACAATCTCACCTGTGGCAAGGTCAGCTTCCGTAATACTGTACTCAACCGTGAACACTTTATTTTCGCCCGGAACCATCTCCGAAACCACTTCTTCAAGGCCGACCATTTCGTCAGTTACCCGCACGTTCCGCAATGTAATATCACCCGTATTCGTTACCGTGATGGTATAGGTGATCACATCGCCGACAGCGCTATAGGTTGCAGGCTCAGCCGTCTTCGTCAAATCAATGGCTGCAATGCCTTCACCTTCAACAGGCTCTTCGCCTTCAGCATCGTTCACAACTACAATGGTAATAGTCGCCTCGTCACAGATAGTAACCTGTCGGGCAAGTGAATCGATGCCGTCCACGAAGCCGCCGTCAAGCGCTTTGGAACCGCCGCCATAAATTGCGCAGATCTTGTATACAATGGTATAGGTACCTTCGGGCGTACCAGCAGGAACACCCACGTTACCCGTTTCTGTATCAAGCTCCGGCACAGGGCTGCCAGGGGTCACAGGCGAAGCCGGTGTGATAATGCTGATGATCACATCAGAACTGTCAACAGGAGCATCAAACAGTGTGTCGTTATCCAGAGCGTTGCCGGCATTCGGATTGCCCGTAGTGCCGTTCACTGGCTCATAATGATCGTCTACCGCCTGGATGAAACCGTCGATAACATCAAGGATCCGACTGTCGTCATCTTCCACGGGATTACCATTCGGATCGTCACCGGTTGCCGTAGCAACGTTCACAACACTGCCTGCTTCAACATCGGCCGCTGTAACGGTATAGGTCGTGATAAATTCGCGTCTGTCACCCGGTGCAAGTGCAGGAATCTCTTCGTGCAGACCGGTCAGCGGATCTTTTACCACGATATTGGTCAGCGTCACATTACCGCTGTTGATTACAGTGATGTAGTATTCAATCTGTTCGCCCACTGACGGAGCATAGGCGCTGTCAGCTTCTTTATAGACGCTCAGCGAAGGATCCTGATCCGCAGGCACTGTCACATCGTCGTCGCCGGGTACGTCTGTGCCCGTGGGATCTTCACCCAGCACAGACACGGCATTCAGCACGGCGCCCGCATCAAGATCGGCCTGGGTCACCGCATAACTTGTCGCAAAACTACGGCTTTCGCCCGGCGCAAGAGAGGCAATCACTTCCGCAAGGCCCGTAAGCGGGTCATTCACAGCGATGTTGCTCACCGTCACGTTGCCCGTGTTCGTTACCGTAATCGTATAGTCAAGCACTTCACCGACAGCGCTGAAGGTCGCCGCGGAAGTCGTCTTCGTCACACTCAGCTCAGGTGCAAGCACAGGCGGAACCACGTGGGTATCTTCGTCTTCAACAGGATCGCCGTTCGGATCGTCACCCACTGCCGTTGCGGTATTCACTACCTCTCCGGCATCCACGTCAGCCTGGGTCACCGTATAAGAACCGGTGAACACTTCCGAAGCGCCCGGAGCCAGCGTGGCAATCGTCTCGGCAAGGCCGATCAGTGCGTCTGTCACCTGAACATCCGTAAGCGTCACATTACCCGTATTCGTTACCGTAATCGTGTAGGTAATGGAATCACCCACGGCAGGCAGAAGCACCGCATCGGCTGTCTTCGTCACGGTAAGACCCGGGGTCTGATCCGCAGGCACTGTCACGTCATCATCGCCGGGTACATCTGTGCCCGTGGGATCTTCACCCAGCACAGACACGGCATTCAGCACGGCGCCCGCATCAAGATCGGCCTGCGTCACCGCGTAACTTGTCGCAAAACTACGGCTTTCGCCCGGCGCAAGAGAGGCAATCACTTCCGCAAGGCCCGTAAGCGGGTCGTTCACTGCGATATTGCTGATCGTCACGTTGCCCGTGTTCGTTACCGTAATCGTATAGTCAAGCACTTCACCGACAGCGCTGAAGGTCGCCGCGGAAGTCGTCTTCGTCACACTCAGCTC
>Ga0209718_1000406_pt1 | contig 59833 bp, 46 predicted proteins | sample AD_JPNAS1_MetaG_FD_184420 | JGI IMG/M metagenome (GOLD analysis project Ga0209718, IMG submission 184420) | Active sludge microbial communities of municipal wastewater-treating anaerobic digesters from Japan - AD_JPNAS1_MetaG (SPAdes) (version 2) | ecosystem: Engineered > Bioreactor > Anaerobic...
AAAAGCAACAAAACATTAACTAAAACAATGCTCTTAACCGAAAGACACAAATCTATTGCCCCATTATTTGATGAAAATTTTTGGGAAAATTTTTAGGGTGTCCCAGTGTCGAAGTCAAGAAAAAGATGAGTTTGGCAAGATATTTGTAACATATTTTAAACATAAAATAAGAGAATATAAAAATTAGGTTTGTATAATTTGTTTGTTTGGAAACCATTCGCATAGAATGGTTTCTTTTTTTTTATAGGCTTATTCTCAGATAATTTTCCGATAGATTTTTATACTTAACATTCATAAAATCACATTCTTTTATCCATTTTTTAATTTTATATTTTGAATTGTTGGACGAAAAAACGATATAATCAAAATCTATCATTTTCAAAATATTCTTTATTTTTACAGACGGATTATTATCTATGATTAAATAATCTACCTTTAATTTTTCTTTTTTATTTTCTTCGTAATATATTTTTTGATTGATAATAAAAATATTAATTCCTGAAAATTGAATAAAATTCCCGATTTTTAAGAAATTATTCTCCTGCAAATCATCCGTTACTACTTTCGTATGCTTAATTTGACGTTTGATATGATAATTTTCTACATGAAACGCCAATTTATTCTTATCGTTTAGCGTTATGCCGTCTCCAATCATATAGGCACAATTTCCTTCTATACAGTTAATTAAAAATCCATTGGGAATGGAATAAGCTATGATTTCTTTTTGTTGTAATGTGTAAATTTTTTCGTATGTGCTTTTAGCAAACAAACTAACAATAAATATTAAAGCAATATAAAAGAATGATTTTTTCTTGTATAAAAAGGCAGATGCAAGAAATAGAATAACAAGGTATAAAATTAGAGTTTCCCAAGCAGTGAAATTTATTTTTTGAACGGTTGAGTAAGGCATTTTCTCAATAAAAGCAACAACATAATTCATTGATTTGATTAAATAATTCAGAAGGATGGAAATATATTCATAACCCCATTCCCAAAACGATATTAGCAAACTCAACATACTTGCTCCTACGACAAAAGGTGTAAAAGTAATGATGATAATATTCGCTAATAAGAAATAAGTAGGAAATTGATGAAAATAATACATTGCAAAAGGGGCAGTTAATAACTGTGCGACTAAAGATACCGCAACTATCTCCCAAACATAATTGCCAAGTTTTGTTTTCGGAAAATACATGTTCTTAATAGGTCTTTGCAACCATACTATTCCAAAAACGGCACTGTAAGAGAGTTGCATACTTACATCAAATAGTATCAAGGGATTGATGCAACACAAAAAGAAAAGCGATGACAGTAAACTATTGTATGTATTTGTCTGCCGTCTGAACAAATTACCCAACGCAACAAAAGTAAACATCGTTGACGCTCGCATTACCGATGGTGCCATTCCCGTCATAGCGGCATAGAACCATACCGTCAATAATAAGATAATTGTTTTTATTGCTTTCTGTTGCCTGTTTTTCGATAAAAAAAACAGTAAATAATTTACTATCATAAAAACTATCCCGACATGCATTCCCGATACACATAAAATATGGCTCACGCCTGCCGATGCATATTTTCTATTTAAATCGGCATCCAATTTATCATCGGCACCAAGAAGTATTGCCGATGCAACAGCATTTTCGTCTTTTTCTAAATTCCCTTTCTCCCAAATTTTCAATAACTTAGCCCGCAAATTAGATGCAAATATCAGGAAAACATTTCCTTTGTTTTCATCTATTTTTTCCCAAACATTCGTTGTTGCATATCCTTGTAAATGAATTTTTTTTATTCCTAAGTAGCGTTTATAATTAAACTCTTCAGGATTTTTAGGCGGCTGAATCGTTTGTGCCCGTACATTAAAGACAAGTCTATCGCCATGTTGAACTTCTTCAGCTTTCTTGTCTTTTTTAAGGTACAAAATCATTTTAAAATCCGTTGGCTTTAAGCCCGTACTGTCCTTATATTGAATTACATGTATGATTGTTTTTATACTGTTTTTTTTGACTACAGGCGATTCGGTAATATCGCCGATAAACATAACGGATTGTTTGGAAGATAAAATGAAAGAGGGAATTTTATTGGTATTAATAAATACATACGTCATAAAAAATCCCATCCATAGCATTAATACAATGATAACAACTCCCGTATAGATACGATTTTTATAAGAAATAAAATAATGAAATAGGAAATAAACAACAATGCCTACTATGGTAATAATCAAGCCTAAGCCAAAAGAAATAAAAAAAACATTTCGTAAATAAAAAGCAAACAACCCCCCCGTTAGAAAACTTGCTAATATTCTTAATAAAGGGTATTTGCTCCAAAAAAACATATTTGTTTGTTTTTCATGTGGTTAAAAAAAAGTGCTTTCTTTAAATAAAAAGATTTATATTTGCATTGTCGGCATGACTCATATAAGTGGCAACTCCGCCTATTGTTACTTCATCTATTAATTCTTCTTTTGTTACACCCATTACATCCATCGACATTTGACATGCGATAAACTCAACACCATTATCCAACGCTTGTTGACGCAAAGATTCTAAAGAATCTATTCCTTTGGCTTTCATAATATAACGCATCATTGCACTTCCAATGCCAAACATATTGAATTTAGATAGTTTGAGTTTTAAAGAATTGGAAGGAAGCATGATACCAAACATTTTTCCGAAAATATCTTTCTTTACTTTCGGTTTTTTCACTTTCTTAATAACATTTAATCCCCAAAAAGTGAAAAATATAGTAACCTTTTCACCGGTGGCAGCAGCACCATTAGCTAAAACAAATGTTGCTAAGGCTTTATCTAACTCCTGACTAAATAAAATAAATGTTTTCCCTCTACCGTCGCCGTCTAAAACAGTTTTACGGTCTTTTTTATCAACTTTTTCGACCACAACAGTATATATTCCTTTTTCAGCAGTATTAGAAATCAATGCGTTTCCTGTCATAGAACACCAAGCCGCCGCATCTCTTGAAAATCCGGGGTCGGTTGAAGTTATTTCAATGACATCTCCTTCTTTAATTTCATCTATTTTATTTTTTAATTTTAAAATAGGACCCGGACATTGCAATCCGCAAGCATCTACTTTAATCGTATTTTTACTTATTTTTTCCATGACGGGTTTTGATGAATATCGCGGTTTAGTGTTTTCGTTTTCTTTATTAATTTCATGGGAAAGACTTATAATTGTTTTATATATTTTATATCCTCCCGAAAGATTGTATACATTCTCAAACCCATTTCCTATTAAAATTTGCTGAGCCAAATAACCTCTTAATCCCACTAAACAATAAATACATATAGGTTTATCTTTAGGAACTTCGTTGATACGTTGACGCATTTCATCAACCGGAATATTAATGGCATTAGGGATAGCTCCTAATTGAAATTCCTGTTTTGTGCGTACATCTATTATTGTATAATCTTCGATTACTCCTTTTTGAATGTCTCGCCAAGTAAGAATCGGCATTTTACCGCTAATAATATTGTTTGCCACATAGCCTGCAATAGCAATGGGGTCTTTGGCAGAGGAAAAAGGCGGTGCATAAGAATGTTCCAATTGCATTAAATCGTAAATACCGCCTCCTTTTTTAATCAATAAAGCTATTTGGTCTATGCGTTTATCTACTCCTTCAACACCTACACATTGAGCTCCGTATATTCTACCCGTTTCGGGATGAAAAGTCAGTTTTATCGATAAGGTAAAAGCATTGGGATAATAGCCGGCATGAGAACCTGAGTGAGTAACGGATGTTTTATAGGATAAGCCGTCTTTTATTAATTGTTTGGTAGACATTCCCGTTGCTGCCACTGTAATATCAAAAACTTTAGCAATAGATGTTCCGATAGCTCCTTCATACTTTATTTTATTGCCGTAAACCATATTGTCGGCTACAATTCTTGCCTGACGATTGGCAGGACCTGCCAAATAATTCAACCAGGGTTTTTTAGTTATAGGATGTGGAAATTCAATAGCATCGCCGACAGCATAAACATCTTTTGCCGAAGTTTGCAAATACTCATCAACCCAAATTCCCCTCATTTCTCCTATTTTCAATCCTGCCTGTACAGCTAAAGTTGTCTCGGGACGTACTCCTATGGATAAAATAACCATATCGGCAATTAATATTTCTCCGCTATCTAAACGTATCTCTATCCGATTGTCTTTTTTGTAAAATCCCGTCGCCGATTTTTCCAAATATAAATTAACTCCTTTTAGCAAGAGATGTTCTTCGACCATTGCCGCCATAGAAAAATCAATAGGCGGCATTACTTGATTTAATTTTTCAACGATGGATACTGAAGCACCTATATGATGTAAATTTTCAGCCATCTCTAAACCAATAAATCCGGCACCAACCACCACTGCCTTTTTAACAGAATGATTATCAATATAATTTTTAATGGCATCCGTATCGGGGACATTGCGTAATGTGAAAATGCCTTCTAAATCAATTCCTTCAATTGGCGGACGAAAAGGTATTGCTCCGGGCGACAATAATAGTTTATCATAGGATTCGATATACTCTTCTCCGTTCGATTTTTTTATTGTAAGTGTTTTTTCATCCGGATTAATGCCGATAGCTTCATTTTCTACTCGAACATCAACATTGAACCGATTTCCAAAAGATTCAGGGGTTTGCAAAAAAAGATTTTCTCTTTCTTTGATAACACCGCCTATATAATAAGGAAGTCCACAGTTGGCATACGATATATATTTTCCCTTTTCTAATAAAACAATCTCACAGGACTCATCAATTCTTCTAATTCTAGCGGCTGCAGTGGCTCCTCCCGCAACTCCTCCAATAATAATATGTTTCATATTATAGTAATTTAATTTTTAATATTTCTTCATTTAAATAAGAACAATAACTCATCGCATTTATGTTGCTTCTAAAGTTGCAAAGGTATAAAAAAATATAAAAAAATTACCGCTAAGCGATAAAAATTAAAAAAAAGATAAAGAGGGGTTAACCGAAGTGCTTTCCTAGTTCGTATTGTAATGCAAATTTTAAATTTTTACTGCCTTTTTTCCTTCCCCCATGATATAAATCTACATACAATATTTTCCAAATTCTTATCACTAAAATATTCATCAACAAATTCTAAATTTTTAAATATTTTGTGCTCTTTGTAAATTAAATATAAAGGAATCCAATTTTTTATATTACTTGTCTGAACAAAAATTTCTAAATCACCTCCAAATTCGATAATAATATCCTGATTATTTTTTTTATATTCAATTTTTATATAATAATCAATTCCATCATCAGTTCGATACTCTTCTTCTTCTTGTATATCCGATATTTTAAGTATTAAAGTATCTGTTCTTGAAAAAAAATTATCAATATCTTCATTTGAAATACGATAAACTTCTTTATATTTAACTCTTGATTTTAACGTATCAATAAATGTTTGGTTAACAGTAAAAATAAATTCATCTAAATTAAATAAACTATCTAATTTTAAAATTAAATCCTCAATAATGATTCCGGTATCATTTAAAGAAATGATATTTTTTTTACATTTTACATTTCGTTCATGTAATTCATGCGTAATATTACCATTGTCTTTTTTATAGATTTCTAATTGTCTGTGACACGATGGCCAATATCCTACTGTCATATACATTTCATAATAAGAAATAATTTGACTCTTTAAAGTTTGTAAACCAAATCCTAATATTATAAATAAAAATAAATACTTTAAATATTTCATGTTATTTGGATTTTTTCATCAAAGACATTTTTCACATTATTCGTTAGGCGAAACTTGCAAGGTATCAATATCAGAAAGACAAAGTCCTTTCAAATTTTCGGCAAAATACAAACCTCTAACAGAATCCCCTTCCTGACATGCTATTGCTGCTTCCCCTATAACTATCCATCTTCCAACAACCGCTTTGTTAGCAAGGCATTTTTCTTCCATATTCACAGAGCTTTTCATAAGTTGTAAAACAAAACTATAATTCGAATCTAATTGTATTTCACGACAAATATTGTCCGTCTCAATGTATGACAGTATTTTATATATTTTACTCTCCGATTGAACATAAACTATATAATAATTATTAAGAGTAATAATTTTTGACACTTTAGCATTTACTGTTTCAAAAGGAATATTTTGTTCTATCTGTCCCACTCCAAAGCAAGTGTTTCTATCTCCTATTTCTAGTTTTTTTATGTTTACACAAGAAAAGGAAACAATCATTAATAATAGAATAAAAATTATATTGTTTTTCATTTTTTTAATTTATTCAATAGCAAAAATACAAAGTCCTTTCATATTTGCCGGATAATATAATCCTATGATTTTCCCATCCTTAAAAGAAACGATTGTTTTACCAACAAGTCGACAGTCTAAAGGATAATTCCAAGCATCCATGTCTTTTTTTATAATAAACACATATGAAGAATTTAAACAAATAGGTTCACAATCAACATTATCATATTTTCTTGATAAAATTCTATATATTTTTTTCCCTTTCCGCACTTGAATTAAATAATGGTCTTCAAGAGATTCTATTTTAACAACTTTGGCTTTTATTGTATCGTACGGTAACTCCTCATATCCTTCTTTTTTTATATAGCTAGTCCTAATGTTTCCTTTTGTAACACATGAAAACAAAAACAAGCTACTGCAAATTAAAAAACATAACCCGAATATTACTCTTTTAACCATAAAATTAAGTGTCCCACTATATTAGGACAGTTTTTTAATATTTTTATTTTTTTAACGTTGCAAAAGTATACTTTTATTTGATTCAATTAATAAAAAATAAATATTTACCCCACTTTTATTTTTTTACCGCAGAGTTTCCAAAGAATGCGCTAAGTTCGCAGAGTTTTTTTTGCGTTCTTTGCGGTTAAAAAGAATAAGGTGGGACACTACCATACATTATCACCTACCATTTTTATTCAAATTTTCCATCTCGTATTAATTCATCAATATTATAAATACATTTTATTGTTGTGTCATAATAAATACTATTTACTCCATTCTTATAAAATTGATAATTTTCTGAAACAATAAAAACTATTACAGTATTTTGATGATCTAATTTTTTACATAATAAATTTTGATGATCATCATTTATTGTTCCAATATATTCTCTGAAATTAATTGAATCAGTTAAATAATAACTATAAGAATCACTTGCAAATACACCTCCACTATAAACTTTATAGGATTCTTGATAAAGTTTATTCCCTAATTCTTTTGTCCCAATATACTTACTTTTAGAATAATTATTAACACAAGAAATTAAAGAAAAAATAAATATTAAACTTAAAATTATTTTATTCATCTTTAGATGTTTTAACGTTTACTTTTAAGTGCCCCCCTCTATTAGGACAGTTTTTTTATATTTTTATTTTTTTAACGTTGCAAAAGTATACTTTTATTTGTTTCAATAGATAAAAAAAGATTTTAACTAAAGTTTTTTTCTTTCTCGTTTTGATTTTTTATGATTAGTTGATTTACTTTCCTACCATAGAATTTATTACCATGCTACTAACCAGTAAATAATATACGGTTCTCCTTCCTTAAATGCTACTCCGCTACGGTAACCGTGCTTCAGATTTTCAGGTAATATAGACCATTCATACAAATGGTCTTCTGGTAAAACAAATTTATTCCCTGATTTTAATACCAGAATTTCATAACCCACCGGAAGTCCGCTAATAGTCGTAGAGTCATACAAAAAAGGCATATCGTTAAATGATTCTTTAAAGGATAATATTACTTTGTCTTTTAATCTTGTATAATAATCTTGCAACTGTAAGCTATCATAGGCTTTTAAAAGCTCTCTTTCTGAGCTTATTACAAAATAATCTTTGTCTTCCGATTTAACTACAAACAATGACTTCGAACTATATTCTTCCTGCAATTGTTGCAAAAATTCTTTATTTTCACATTGATAGGCTTCTATAATCTCATAACCTGTAAAAAATATAGCTTTAAAAGGAATTTCAGTTTTTTCAGCATTTTCAGAGATCTTTATTATGTTCAAATTCTCATATTTTATTGATTTATTATTATCAGGAAAAAATAAAAATAAAGAGTCTGGAATTACGTAATTATCCCTCTTTAAAAGTTCTTCTGTAACACTAAAAACATCTTTTGATTTTTGGCTAAAGGTACAGGATAATACATTCAATCCTATAATTAATGTAATGCCTATTTTTTTCATATCTTCTATTATCTCTTTTTCATATTTTTATTTTAAAAAGAACTTTATTTTTAACGTTGCAAAAGTATACTTTTATTTGTTTCTTTCTTTACTTTTTTTCCTCTAACTGAAAAAATTAACAAAAAAAACCGCCGCTGCGGATATTTTACTAAACCTCCTTGCTTGTCGCTAAAAAGTATAAGATGAAACATTACCGGGTGATGCTCATAATATTTCTGTTTTATTTACAACTTTCAGGGATATGATTAAATACAAATGTTTTTATCTTATCATTTTTATATGTTTTACCATTGTATAAAAAGTCACCGAATGTATTAAAGTAAAGCACTTCTTTTCCAAAAATTTTATGTACAACACAAACAATTCTATAATCTTGTCCTATATCTGACACTGGCTCTGACTTTAACCCAATAATTAAATCTAAAAAATCATTATTCTCTAATGAACCTCTAGCTTCTTTTATTATAATCTTAATTGTCGCATAGTCTTTTACTTTGTTGTAAGGCACATTTATTCTAAAATGTGTTCCAATGGGAATAATATACAATTTAACATTTCTAACAATTCCTTGCGAATATCCTTTTCCAAGCGACATAATAACAATTGTAATTATCGTAAATAAATATATTAAATTCTTCTTCATTATTTATAACTCTTATTCGTTAATTCGGTTTTCTTTACGTATTTCTTTTCTCGTTTTAGTTTTTAAAAATATAAGATGAGGCACTATCCAACTAATTGTTTACCATATAATTAAAACATTTTTTCTTATTAATATTCACTTTTATGCTCCAATAATAACTTCCACCATCCATCACTTCAATCCGGATTCTTTTCCAGTAAGGAAACTTATTTTGATATGACTTCCAAAAGCAATTAACATCTATTATTTTTTCTCCACGCTTATTTATGTATCCCATATATTGCCTTATATACTTATCAAAATTCAAATGAATAATGGGTCTATCTCCATACTGATTTTGTAAACCTCTTTTTTTAACTTGTTTGATGATATATTTTTTTATTAATATTTCAACATATTCTATATCTTCTTTCGTAGGGCTCCATCTATAAGTTTTATCATCAATGATGTTTTCAGGACAATATTTGCCAAATATAACCCCTTCATAATTGTCGGTTTTGATATAAATGGCATCTTTACAAATCGTATCATGAACTTGTTGAGGAAAAAATACATTATTTGCATTACAATGAATGCTATAAAATAAAATCAATACAATCAAAATGTTCCTATTCATCTTTTTCAATGTTGATATTTAATGTATTTTCGTTTTGCAAAGATAATAAAAAATCATAGTATTTATTAATAAAAATATTAAATCGTATAGTACTCATTTTTATTATTTTTTAACATTTTAATTTTTAAAAATATAAGATGAGGCACTACCTCAAGGACCCATATATATTTGAGTTTTTACTTCTTTTATTCTATCTTTATCATCAAATAAAAAAATAAAATTCAAGGAAGGTTCAAGTTGATTATTTATTTTTCTTATATCTACGGATACACAATTATAATAAATAGTTGAGAATAAAAATTCCCATTTTAAATTGTCATCTGATTTTCTCTTTAAACATTGTTCCAAATACTCAGAAAGGTTTTTATATAATGAATCTTTTAAGTAGTTCCCCTCTATTGAATCTTTAGTTGAATATCCTTCCCACATTGGTTTACGATATTTATAATAATCACTATTAAATTCTTCTTTATCAATGTGTTTAAAGTTATCTATATATATTTTATAAGCTAATTCACCACCTAACAATAAATAACCTTTAAATGATGATAAATATAAATTACTTGATTTATATTTATTAAAGTAAGTATGGCTGGTTTTTATTACAGAATCATTATTAACAATATAATCAATAATTGCATAATATTTTTTCATATCACTTTCAGTTTGTGAAAAACCTTTAAATGACATAAAAACAAAACATATTATTATTATTTTCTTCATTTTTTGTATTTTTTAGTGTTAGTTGGACGTATTTGTTTCATGTCTTTTTTATAACTTATATTTTCGTTTTGCAAAGATAGTGTTTTTTTACCATTCAACAAGCTCTAAGAGTATTTTTTTTATTTCAGTATTATCAATAATACCTTCAAAATTTGCTGCTCCTGCTCCAACTGCAAACACAGGTACTACATTTGCCGTATGCACCCAAGTTGTAAATCCCACACCTGCTTTTGTGCAAATAATATTTCCAAATATTGAAGCAATCGGATTTTCAGAGCCGTATAAAATTGTAGGTTCTAAACTTGTTGCCGGAAATTTGGCGTAAAAATAATAATTAAAAGCCTCTATAACTCTTGTTGAATCGGAAGCCGTATAAATAGGCGGTTTTGTGAAAAAACACTCATCTGCCAATTTCCAAATATCATTAACAGAATACTTTGTGTTGTTTTCTTTATAGTCTTTTATTTTTTCGGAAAACTTAGTGATAGATATTTTTTGATTATCCAACACCATAAAATTGCTTGCGTAAGCCATTTGTGCATTTCCCAAAGATAAGCCTCCCGTTTCGTGATCGGCAGTTACAAGGATAAGAGTTTCGTCAGGGTGTTTTTTATAAAATTCATAAGCCTCACGAATTGCCAAATCCATATCGTAAATATCTTTTATAATGGTTGCACCGTCATTGGAATGAGCCGCCCAATCAATTTTTCCACCTTCAACCATCATAAAAAAGCCTTTTGGATTTTCTAAAACATTTATGCCTGCCTTAACAAACTGAGCTAATCCGTATCCTTCATCGCTTTTTCTATCAATTAGATACGGTATGTCGCTATCGGAACCAAGCTCCGGATTAATAAACATATATTTTGCATTTTTTTTGCTCAAATTTTCAAAATCTTTTATGTTAGAGCTTACTATATAATTATGTGCCTTCGCTTTTTCATACAAATCCGGTTGGTCATTGTTTTTTCCTTTTGCTTGTTTAAATCCTCCTCCTCCAAAAAATTCAAAACCGGATTCCGAAAGCTGACTTCCGATTTCATAATATAAATCACGCTGCCGACATTGTGCATAAAAAGCCGCCGGCGTTGCATGATTGAGTGATACGCTAGTTATTATTCCGACTTTCATTCCGTTTTTATGAGCTATTTTAGCAAAAGACAAAGGTATAGAATCTTCAGAAAACCAAGGATAATACGAAATGCTTCCAAAATTATTTTTTTCTCCGCAAGCAATAGCCGAACCGGCAGCTCCCGAATCCGTAATGACACTATCTTGACTTGTAGTTGTGCAAACTCCAAAATATGGAAAATTTGTAAAACTAATATCATCGCCCTTTTCTTTATAAAAATATTTTGCCAAGTTCACATGATTTATCCCCATACCATCGCCTATAAACAAGAAAATATATTTTGCTTTTTTCTCATCGCCTCTAACATTCTTCTTGTCATTCGCTGATTTACAAGAATAACTCAACATACCAACAATTAAAACAAAGCTGAAAACAAAGACGGATTTAATAATTTTCATTTTTTTAATTTTTAAAACCATAATTTTACTCATTTTTTTTCAATATAAAAAATAAATTGACTATATCATTTTTTTCGGATTTATCCATTCTCGTATTTGTCGAGAAGTAGCAAGTTGTAGTTTTACAGCAGCTTCTTCTATTGTAACATTGTGTTTAAAAGCATATTGTGCTATCTTAGCTGCATTTTGATACCCGATATGCGGATTTAAAGCGGTAACCAACATTAAAGAATTTTGTAAATTTTCTTCTGTTTTTTCAAAATTAGGGGTAATTCCTTTTACACAATTTTCTTGAAAAGAATTACATACATCTGCTAATAAATGAGCCGACGTTATTATATTGTGAGCAATAACAGGCATAAAGGCGTTTAATTGCAAATGTCCTTGCATTCCTGCAACGGTAATGGTCGTATCATTGCCTATAATTTGAGCACAAACCATAGTAACAGCTTCACACTGAGTTGGATTTACTTTACCCGGCATAATAGAAGAACCGGGTTCGTTTTGAGGTAAATTAATTTCACCTAATCCGCAACGAGGACCGGAAGCTAATAATCTGACATCGTTTGCTATTTTGGTTAAACTAACGGCTATTTGTTTCAACGCTCCCGATGTCTCGACCAATGCGTCTTGAGAAGCTATGGATTCATATTTATTTTTAGCCGGAATAAATTTTTTATTGGTAAATTGATTAATAAATTCTACACATAAAGTATCGTATCCCTTTGGTGCATTTAATCCCGTTCCGACTGCTGTTCCGCCTATAGGCAACAGACAAAGATGTTGAAGGGTGTTTTTTAATGCTTTTATCCCAAAATCCAATTGTGAAACAAAAGCCGAAAATTCACTCCCAAGACCAATGGGTGTGGCATCCATAAGATGAGTGCGTCCTATTTTTACGATATTTTTAAATTCTTTTTCTTTTTTATTGAAAGCTGATTTAAGATTCTCTAATGCCGGAATTGTTTTATCCGTTAAAATAGTATAGGCTGCCATACGCATAGCCGTAGGAAACACATCATTGGTAGATTGTGATTTGTTTACATCGTCGTTGGGCGAAACAAAACGAGTCGGTTTGTTTAAACTTCCTCCTTTTAAAATTTCTACCCTATTAGATATCACTTCGTTAAGATTCATATTGGTTTGCGTTCCCGAACCTGTTTGCCATACAACCAATGGAAAATGTTCCCATAGTTTTCCATCTATTATTTCGTTACAGACTTGTGCAATTCTATCGCGTTTCTCTTCCGACAAATTTTCTAATGCGCAATTGGTATAAGCCGCAGCTTTTTTAACGATAGCCAACATTTGTATTATTTCTTTAGGCATAAGCGTATTTCCAATTTTAAAATTGGTTAACGAACGTTGTGTTTGTGCTCCCCAATATTTTTCCTGTGGTATTTCTACTTGTCCTAAACTGTCGGTTTCAATGCGTGTCTTCATACGTTCATATTATTTGATAAATAAAATTTTACCTGCTTTTTTTTCTTTTCCTGTTGCATCGGAAACAAATACAAAATAAACTCCCGTACTTGCTTTTCTTCCATCGAAGTGACAGCCATTCCACGATGCTGTCCCTCCATAAGATTTCATTCTATATATTAAACCTCCGTAAGCATCCGTAATTTTTACTTCGGAATTTTCTTTTAAGCCTGTTATTGAGATATATCCTGAAAAGTCTTCTCTTACCGGATTAGGGAAAATTTTAATTTCATCATAATTTTCATTCCCGTCGGTAGCCGTATAACGAAAAGAGACCAATCCTCTGTCCGTAGCAATAAAAACTTCTCCTGTTTTTCCATCAATATCAATATCTGAAATAGAATTAGATAACAACGGACTATTTTCGACCGTAAAATGCAATAATTCTTCTTTTCCATCTTCCGATTCAAGAAAAACTCCTGCATTACCGGTTCCTATCCACTTACGATTTCCTCCATCTACTTTTATACACTTTATTGCTTCTTGATTTAATAATAATTGAGGAATGGTATCGCCACCATCTCCCAGAATTTCACTTATGTATACTGCTTGAGGAGGTGTTGTCGGATTTTTTAATAAATTAGAAGGATTATGGTATACTTTCACTCCTTTATTGGTTCCTATCCATATTTTTCCGTCTTTATCTTCCGTGATAGAGTAAATATAATCAAAAGCACCTTCGGTTTCGGATAAAGCCGTATTTAATTTTACAAGCCGGTCATCTGCCGTGTTTAAAGGTGTTCCATTAGGATTGTAAATCAATAAAGAGGTTTCTCTATTGCCGGTCATCCATATCCAACCACGACTATCGATAAATATTTTTCCAACGATATCTCCACCCGTTAAATAAATATTAAACGATTTCCATGTTCCATCTTTCATACGAACTAATAACGGATTAGTCGCTTTCGAATTGAGCATCCACAAGTTAAAATCTTTATCGAACGCAAGCGAATTGACTTGTACTCTACCGGCAAAGTTCTCCAAAGGGGAGTTTTTGTCATTATAAATTTGTATCGTTTTTCTATCTTTAATATGTACTAATCCTGATATATAAGATGCGATAAATATTTCCTCCGTATTATTAGGATTGATTAAAATATCCAAAGCATCGTAGATATAATATGGATCAAGAGGCGATTCATAACACAAAAGATTATTCCATCTTTCTTTTTCAAAAATACTTACACTTGTTCGGTGCCATGAAGGCACCCAATCATCATGAGAACCCGGAACACCGGCTAAAACAGATTGTGCAACATTAATCGCCCATACATTGTCTGTAGCCGGTCCGGGTAAAAAATACCTTACAGTTCCTTCAGAAGTTTGACAAACCAAACCTTCGTGCTGATCAGCAATGTAAATATATCCCCTTTGATTACAAATAGCATCTGAAGTAAACAGAGATGAAAATGAGTTGCTTAATTCCAATTTGTTATTATTACTTTTATAAGTATTGGCACCCCATCCTCTTGTAATAATCAGATAATCATTAACATTTCTTATATTTTTAATCTCTTCAAACCCAAAAACACTATCTATCGCCCACTTGTTGTTTTGTGTAGAATAAACAAAACTAACTGTTTGTAATATTGTCGAATCTATTTTATAATCAGAACTATCTTCGTTATACAAAGTATCGAATGCATATAAAGGTTCGTCTATAACAGCATATATTTTATTATTATAACTCTCAATAAAAGTTACTTTTTTATTATTTACGAATGAATCTATTTCTTCTTTCCATGAAGAAAATTGGGCAATTGTCGTACTTTTTAATTGATTGTAATAAATTCCTTTATTCGTCGCCGCATAAATCGTATCATTGCAAATAGCAATATCGTTTACAGCAATAGTTTGTCCTTCTTTAGAAAAAAACCAAGTGTCGAGAATAATTCTCTTTTTTAAATCAAGAACCACAATTCCAAAACCGCAAGCCAAATAAGCATATTTATCTTCACAATGAATATTATATATGGATTTATCGCCGTTGATTTGCTTTTTTGCAATATCAGGAACATTGAAAATCATTTCATTATAATACAAATCAATATTGGAATTCAAATAACATATTACCAATGTTTTTGTTGATTGACTTGCTTCTATCGTTTGAATCCCAATATCATTTAACCCTTCTAATACTCCTAATCGATGTATTGTATTATCATTAATATTTGTATAAAAAAGAGAATTGCTTGTTGCCAAAAAAACAATTTCATCCAAAATGGCAGTTTTTTTCCCATTTGTATAATTAAAATGCGTTCTCCATTCTCCGACAGCTATTGGATTTTGTGCCGATAACGTAAGAAAAAAGAAAGAAAAGAAAAAAAATGCAATTTTTTTTAGATTCATAGTGTAATTTTAACAATTAAATTATTATTGAATAACTAAATATTTTTCCTTTTATTGTTTCGTTTATAATTCGTTTTTATTAATATATTGTATCAATAAAATGCGATAAAAAGTTTGTTTTATTCCATTTTATGTGTTAAAAATGGAATAATTATAAATTGAAAATCCAAGTTTAAGACAAGAAAATTCCTTATTTCTGTTTTTTATTCCTTTGATTTTTAGATTTTTATCCTTATTTTTTTAATTAAATTTTTAAATCGGTAAAGATTCTATTTTATATGTAAAAAAATTATACTTTTGCATTTCAAAATTCAATGGTGGACATAGTTCAGCTGGTTAGAACGTCGGATTGTGGTTCCGAAGGTCGTGGGTTCGAATCCCATTGTCCACCCAAAAATAATTTTTTTAAAGTTTTTAACTAAACCCTGCAAAAGGTATTAAAAAAAATTATATTTTTGCAAAGTTTTTATTGAGTATATAATATATAACATATTGAGAGAAAATGAAAGCGGATATACACCCAAAAGATTATAGATTTGTTGTTTTTAAAGACATGTCAAACGACATTGCCTTTTTAAGCAAATCGACTGTAAAAACAAAAGATACCATTGTTTGGGAAGATGGGAAAGAATACCCTTTAGTTAAATTAGAAATATCGAATACTTCGCATCCTTTCTTTACCGGTAAAATGAAACTAGTAGATACGGCAGGACGCGTAGATAAATATTTAAACAAATACAAATCACATTTTGATAAATCAAAGAAGTAGTAGTTTTTTTTCATAGTTTTCAGGGGTTCTCTAACGGGAACCCCTGTTTTTTTTATTGTTTTTACTTATTTAGGGACTACAATACCTTCTATCTTAAGATTTTCTTTCTTATTTTTAGCATTGGTATTGACAGTAATGGTTTTACTAAAAACTCCTTCCCCTTCGGTTGCACTGTAGGAAATCTTTAAGGTTCCCGATTTTCCGGGTGCAAAAGGCTCTTTAGGAAAATCTACTTCCGTACACCCGCAATTGGTGTAAACATTAAAGATAATAAGCGGCTTTTTTCCCGTATTGGTGAAAGTTACATTAATAGTTTTTGTAGCACCAAGATTAACACTTCCAAAATCAACTAACGATTGGGATAAACTAAAATACGATTTGGGCGGCTCTTTGGTCTCTTGAGCCAACACATTCCCTAAGCAAATGATTAACAAGCTGATAAAAATAAAACGTATTTGTTTCATAAGAAATATTTTTTTAATATTAAAAACTATTGCAAAAATAACGCCAAATCTATTTAGGAACAACCTTTTTAAAATTATAGCCGAAAGAAGGAACATAAGGTTCGCCTAAAATATTTTTAAGAAAATCAATATAAGCATTGGTAAAAGTAAAGTTTTCCGAATCGTAATAAATATTTTGCAATGGTTGATTTCCAATGTGTCCCATATCAATAGCAGTAGTATTATACTCTTCTAATCCGTCTTCTTTTACAATTTTATTCATTACGGGCATTTTACCGTAATCTTCACGCAATAATAAATCAAGCACTTTATCGGCTAATGCAGCCGTGAGTTTTGCATCATATTGACTACAATAGCCCGAACGAGGATAATAACCTGAAATTTGAGATCGAGCCGAAATCCCTAATTTATTGGATATCTCGGAAGCTACAACTCCGCTCACACCTCCAAAACGTTTATGTCCATATTCATCTGTTTCAGAACTTGCATGCACCATACTTAACTGACTTGTTTCATCATCCCACCATCTTATCCCTTCCGAAACAGCTATAATTAAATTTTTCTTTTCACTGTATCTTTCTTTAACTACTTCGAAAAACCGTTCTTTTTTTTCTTTTGTCATTTGACATTCAGGCACTAATAATAATTCGGCTCCGCCAAACAAAGCACTACCTGTCAACCAACCGGCATCGCGCCCCATTACTTCAACTACCATAATACGTTGATGCGACTCATTGGTTGAACGTAAATGTCTTACCATTTCACTCACACGCAATGCTCCTGTAGGAAAGCCGGGACATAAAACTGCTTCTATACTTTCTTTTCCATAAGAATGAAATGTTCTGGTTCTTAAATCATTATCTATTGTTTTAGGAAATCCTATAACCGGTATTTTTTCCTGTTCATACAAGCGTTTGGCAGCTCCGTTGGTATCATCTCCTCCTATTGTTACAAGAACGTCTATTTTGTATTTTTTCAAATTTTCTAAAATTTGAGGAACACGAGATGTCGGATTATTTTTAGTAGGAAAAGGATTGGTTCGACTCGAAAGCAAAGCCGTTCCTCCATACAAACCATTATAAGATTGATTCGTTAAATCCACTATATCGCCATCTCCCAACAAGCCTTTCCAGCCTGTTCGGATACCATATACTTTAAAGCCAAGCAAAAGAGCTCTATCTCTAATGTTTTTTATACTTGAATTAATGGCAGGAGTATCTCCTCCTCCGGATAAAATAGCTAATGTTTTACCGCTGAAAATTTTCTCTATTTTTCTCATAATATTATCAATTTAATTTTTCGGTTCTACTGTTAATTTAATGGGTAAAGATATAAACCACCGTAAAAAAATAGGATTGCACTTCTAAAATTTTCAAATCTTCTATATCCTCTTGCACACGCTTTCACTTCTTGTATTTTACCGTTCAACCTTTCAGCCATTGCATTGGTAAACGTGCTTAGCATAGCATTAATAATACCTCTTAAATGTTTTTTAAAAGTATCTACCACCTTTGTTATCTCATCAATTTTAGCATGTGTGGCATTACCTATCCATTGCATAACCAAAGAGAATGCTTCATCTAACGATTCACAGCCAAATATATCTCTGAAATTCTCCTTTATCCTCCATGCTCGGCTTACTTCGTAATTAGCTTTTGCAATGGATTCAAACTTTATGCGTTGTTTTTCAGTATGATTTTCAAGATTTTTAAGAAAGAGGTATTTTGTGTTTTTAAGTTCCTCATTATGTCTTACTTCCCTTTTTCTTACTTTGTCAATAGCTTCGTTTAAGCATTTTACCAAATGAAATTTATCATGAACAATTTCAGCGTTTGGCAAGAAATTTTTTGTTGCATTGATATATGATTGCCACATATCCATACTTACAGTTTTTACTTTATTCTTATGTTCATGCTTAATAGTTTGTTCAAAAACTTGAATACAAGCTACATAGTCCCTATTTTCTGACACATCAATTACAACACCTGATAGTGGATCACTTAATACGGTTACATAATTATGTCCTTTTTTGAATGATTTTTCATCCACACTTAAATGCTCAAAGTAATAGTCTTTGGGGCGGTTTTTCAAGCCACGATCCACTGAGTTATAAATGATTCTATTTATAACATTGAAACCACATCGCAATAGTTTTGCTGTCTTTGTTTGGTTTTTTGTGCTAAGCAGTACATCAATAGCAAGTCTTTCAAATAGATAAGTGTGCCGTTCATATGAATCAGCCCATGGGGTTTTTATTGTTTTTATCTTACCTGAAGGTGTTTTAACTCTTGGAACACAGCAATTTATGTATGTTTTATATTGCATAGTATCTAAATGTCGCCAACGACGACTTGGCGCATGATCGTATATTGGATACATCTCAAAAGTATCGGGATCTTGGGCTTCTTTACCAATGTATTCTACATATACGTCGACTTCTTCTGTCTTAAAATTTGCTTTAACTAACTCAACTTTCCATTCGTCGTCAAGATTCAGTATTAAGTCAAATAATTGTTCTGAAAACATAATCTTTTTTTTCTGCAAAAGTACAACTTCTTTCCAGATTTTTTAAGTAACCATATATAACTTTCCATTAAATTCGTGGTAGAACCAATTTTTCTACATTCGTCTACAAAATTAGTATAAATTCTAATATGTTTTTATTTAATTATACTATTTTAGATATTATAAAAAAAAATAAAATAAAATCTCTTTTACTATTAATATTAATTGTATTTTTGTTGAAAAGTAAAAATAATTTTGATAAAATTATTTTTTTAATATTAATACTTATAAGATAGGAGGTTACAATGAGTGAGGAAAAAGAATTTTTACGATATTCAGATGAAGATTTGCAAGAATTTAAAGAAATAATTCTTGAAAAACTGAAACAAGCTAAACAAGATATGAAAATGTATGTAGACGCTCTAAGTGGTACTTCAGGAAATGACATTGCAGATACTTCTCCTACATTCAAAATTTTAGAAGAAGGACAGCAAACTTTATTCAAAGAAGAAACAGGCAGGCTCGCTTCTCGTCTTGAAAAATATATTAAAAACTTAGAAGCAGCTTTAATTCGTATCGAAAACAAGACGTATGGTGTTTGTCGTGAAACGGGAGAATTAATTCCTAAAGAACGTTTAAAAGTTGTCCCTCATGCAACTTTATCATATGACGCTAAAATAAATGAGAAAAAAAACACAAAGTGAAAAAAAAATCATTTATTTCAATAAGTGTTATATTAGTTATATTAATTATTGACCAAATTCTTAAAATTTGGGTCAAAACTAATATGGTTTTAGGTGAACAAATTCCTCTATTGGGCAATTGGTTTAAACTCCACTTCGTTGAAAACGAAGGAATGGCATTTGGAATTGTCTTTTTTGGAGGTTATACAGGGAAACTTCTATTAACCCTGTTTCGCATCCTCGCTTCAGGAGCCATTATATGGATTATTTATAAAATGATAAAATCGTATGTTTCGACGGGATTATTAATAAGTATATCCGTTATATGTGCAGGAGCAATAGGAAATATTATTGATTGCGTCTTTTATGGTAAAATATTTTCATTGAGTACTTACTATCCGCCTCCTGCCGATATTTTCCCTGCCTCAGGAGGATATGCCCCTTTTATGCAAGGCAAAGTAGTAGATATGCTACAACTCGATCTTTTTACAATAGGAAATTTTAATTTCTTTCCTGCAATTTTCAATATTGCCGATGCAAGTATTACTGTCGGATTATTTGTTTTAATTTTATTTTACTACAAACCACTTTCAGCATTTGTTGCCTCTTTTGAAAAAGAAAAGTCAAAACAATAAATATCTTTTTTTTTAAAATTCAAAAACAAAACGTTTATTCAATTAAAAGGTATACATAAATTATTAACTATAATTATTTTAATACAAAATATTGCTATCTATAAGTATTTTTTATCAAAATCCTGCATAATTAAAGATTTTTTTTGCAAAATTGATAATTATCTCATTTTAAACATAATTTACAAACTAATTGAAAATAAGCAAGTTAAAAAAACATTGAATTTTGAATATTATTTTAAACAAAAAAAATATTAAATTTATTAGTCTAATAATCAGACAAATACATGTTTTTTGAAAAAAAATATAAAAAACACATTCATTATATTTAAAATAATTTTATCTTTGCCAATAAGAAAATAAATATTAATAATTCATCACTAAAAACAATTGTAATATGACAAAAGCAGAAGTAGTAGCTGAAATAGCTAACAAAACAGGCATTGAAAAAGTAGCCGTACAAGATGTAGTTGAAACTTTTATGTCAACTATAAAAAACTCTTTATTAAGAAAAGAAAATGTATACCTAAGAGGATTTGGTAGCTTTGTAATAAAAGAAAGAGCTCAAAAAACTGGTAGAAATATTTCTAAAAATACCACTATCATTATTCCAGCTCATAACATCCCTGCTTTCAAACCTTCTAAATCTTTCACCAATACGATTAAGGCAAAAGTAAAAGTAAAATAATAAAAGAGTAAAAAAAGTATGCCAAGCGGAAAGAAAAGAAAGAGACATAAAATGGCTACTCACAAAAGAAAAAAACGTCTAAGAAAAAATAGACATAAAAAGAAATAATCTTTTGTGAAATAATTCCTATCAAAAATTAAACTACATATAGATTATATGTAGTTTAATTTTTCTTATATTGTCAAGAACAATAAATTTACTTTTTTATATACAATGATAGATAAAGAGACTCACAAAGAGTTATTTGTAAATACTACAAATACAAATGTAGAGATTGCACTTCAAGAGGATGGAAATCTTGTAGAGTTTCATAGAGAATTTAGTGGAAATGAATTTACCGTAGGGAATATTTACGTAGGAAGAGTAAAAAAAATATTACATGGATTAAATGCGGCATTTATAGATATTGGGCATCAAAAAGATGCTTTTTTGCATTATTTAGATTTAGGGGTTAAAGTTAAAACAATTAATAAATTTGTAAAAAACCGCTTACAAAATAACCCTAACTATCTATCAATTGAATCAATTAAAGAAGAAGAACACATTGCTAAAAAAGGCAATATAAAAGATATTTTAACTGTTAATCAACTGATTTTAGTTCAAATAATAAAAGAACCTATTTCCACCAAAGGACCTAGGGTATCGGGCGATATTTCTTTAGCAGGACGATTTTTAGTATTTATTCCTTTTTCAAATCAGCTATCGGTTTCTCAAAAAATTAAAAATGAAGCTGAGCGAGATCGCTTAAAAAAAATTATTGCAAAATATCAGCCCAAAAATGTAGGAATTATTATTCGTACTATTGCTGAAAATAGAAAAGAAGAAGATATTTATGCCGATTTTAAAAATCTATCAGAAAGATGGAATCAAATTGTTCAAAATATTAATGGAATAAAATTTCCTAAAAAGGTTGCAAGTGAATTAAATCGTATCGGTTCCTTTATCCGAGATTTACTTAACGACACTTTTGATGCTATTCATATTAATGATGTCGATACTTTTAAAGAAGTTCGTGAATTTATGAAAGTAATTGCTCCGGAACGTATTGATATTATAAAATTATATCAAAAATCAACTCCCCTTTTTGAGCATTACGGAATTGATAAACAAATAAGAACAGGTTTTGGTAAAATTGTAGCAATCAAAAGTGGGATTTATTTAGTTATCGAACACACAGAAGCCCTGAATGTAATAGATGTGAATAGCGGTCATAGAATAAACGCCTTTAAATCACAAGAAGAAAATATTTTAGCTGTAAATCTTGAAGCTGCAACAGAAATTGCACGTCAATTAAGGCTACGCGATATTGGGGGAATTATTATCATTGACTTTATTGATATGCGTTCTTCTGAAAATCAAAAAATATTGCATAAAAGATTGAAAGAAGAAATGAAAAAAGACAGAGCATGTCACACCATATTGCCTCCCAATAAATTTGGATTGGTTCATATCACAAGAGAAAGAGTGCGTCCTTCTGCAGATATTGAACCAAAAGACAAATGCCCCACCTGTCAAGGCTCAGGAAAAATAAAAACATCTCATCTTTTTTATATCGATGAAATAGAAGCATATATCCAATTTTTAGTCGAAAAACAACAAGAAAAAAAACTAACTCTTATCACCCATCCTTTTATTCATGCTTATTTAACAAAAGGTTTTTTTAATTGGAAACGAAAATGGCAAAGAAAATATCATTGCAAACTAACTATATGTAGCGACGAAACATATAGTTATTTAGAATATCGTTTTTTTAATGATACTTTAGGTGAAATAAATATATGGACTTATATACAAGATAAGTCTCGTTGTAATTAATCATTTTTAATCCTAATTCCTACCTTGTAAGTTTTACGCCAACTTTTGGAATATTTTTTACATTAATAGAAAAATCGACAGGATTAACTTTATGTGTACCAACCAATTGCACGTCTAAGTTGTTTTTTAAATCAAATACTTTAAAATGAACGGGAACATTTCCTTTGCTTTTATTAATACAATGATAAAGAGCATCAATCATATTATTGTCAATATCTTCTAAATTAATTAAAAGGTTGATGGTTTTAGTATAAGTATCTAAAATATTAGCCAAAGGATGGATATTTATTACTCTGAGTTCAAAATCTTCATCAAATTCCCCTTTTCTTCCTTTACGTAATTCACTTTTAAGCTCCAAAAACACAAATATGTTTTGCTGAAAGAAATGTTGTAATTTTAAGTAATTCTCTCCAAACAATGAAAGAGTTAATTTATTTTCATAATCTTCAATGGTAATACGTCCGAATTTTTCTCCTTTATACGTATCACCGACAAAAGTGCCTGTAATGATACCGGCAATAGTAAAACTTTGACTTTGTTTCCCTAATTTTTTTAATGTCCCTTCTTGTTGTAATGTAGTTATATCATAATTACAAAAACTATCTATTTCTAATTTGTATTTATCTAAAGGATGTCCTGATATATAAAATCCACACACATCTTTCTCGTAATGAAGCTGTTCAAAATCCGACCATGGTTCACAAATCGGAAATTCTAAAATATCGTTATCATCACTTGACAAAGTCTCATCGTCAAACAATGATATTTGAGTCGAATTTAATTTTGATTGATAATTAGAACCATAACGAATAAGTTTTTCGATAAATGAAGTATTTTCCGATTCTGCAAAAAATTGTGCTCTATGAATATCTCCAAATGAATCAAATGCTCCAGCTTTTGCTAAAGATTCAATACATCGCTTGTTGCAAGACCGCAAATTAATTCTTTTAAAGAAATCTAAAACAGAAGTAAATTCTCCATTTTTATTTCGTTCATCAATAATTGCGGCAGCAGCCACTTCTCCAACTCCTTTCAATGCTGCTAATCCGAACGGAATTTCGCCTTTAGCATCCACATTGAAATGCAAACCCGATTCATTGATATTAGGACCAAGAACTTTACTTCCCAATCGTTGACATTCATCTATTAATTTAGAAATTTCAGAAATATTGCTGATATTATGAGTTAAGTTCGCTGCCATAAATTCAGCAGGATAATGTGCTTTTAAATAGGCTGTTTGAAAAGCTATAAATGCATAACAAGTAGAGTGCGATTTATTAAATGCATATTGGGCAAAAGCCTCCCAATCATTCCAGATTTTTTCCAATATTTTTATATCATGTCCTTTAGCTTGTCCTCTTGTCATAAATTTATCTTTCATTTTATCCATGACATCTTTCTTTTTCTTTCCCATTGCTTTACGCAATTCGTCCGATTCTCCACGGGTAAAATCTGCAATATCTCTACTTAAAAGCATCACTTGCTCCTGATAAACAGTAACTCCATACGTCTCTTTTAGACGATTTTCCATTTCGGGAATAATATATTCTATTTTTTCTTTTCCCTGTTTGCGGTCAATAAATAAATCTATATAATCCATAGGTCCCGGACGATAAAGAGCATTCATTGCTATTAAATCTCCAAATTTAGAAGGTTTTAATTTGCGTAAAAATTTTCGCATATTAACAGATTCAAATTGAAAAATTCCAATGGTATTCCCTTCACTAAATAATTGATACGTATCTTTATCTTCAAGAGAAATATCTTCAATATTGAGATTGATTTTTTTCGATTGTTGAATATTCCGAAGAGTTTCATCAATAATAGATAAGGTTTTTAATCCTAAAAAATCTACTTTTACCAAGCCAACATCTTCCATCGACGCTCCTTCATATTGAGTAACAAGTAATTTTTGATTAGAATCTTTATCTTTCTGAGTACATAAAGGAATGTAATTCGTCAATGTGTCGGCTCCTACAATGATACCGCATGCGTGCACTCCGGTCTGCCTAACAGTTCCTTCGAGTTCCATTGCATATTTTAAAGTATTTATCAATTCTTTATCATTAGAATTCATAATTTCTTTTAATTCAGGAACCAATTCTATGCAATTTTTAAGAGTAACTTTAGGTGCTTTTCCTGTTTGTTTATCTGCTGGAAAACTATCAGGGATGTATTTTGCTAATTTATTTGCAACCTCAAGAGGAATATTTCTAACACGAGCAACATCTCTTATACTTGATTTAGCAGCCATTGTTCCATAAGTAATAATATAAGCAACTCTTTCTTGCCCATACTTATTTATTACCCACTCTAATACTTTTTTTCTCCCTTCGTCGTCAAAATCAATATCAATATCAGGAAGGGATATACGATCGGGATTTAAAAATCGTTCAAAAAGTAAATTATAATGAATAGGGTCTATATTTGTAATTTGCAAACAATAAGACACAACCGAACCTGCTGCCGATCCTCTTCCCGGTCCTACCGATACATTCATATTAATAGCAGCCCGAATCAAATCCTGTACTATTAAAAAATAGCCGGGATAACCCATATTGCGAATAACATCCAATTCGTAATTTATTCGTTCGATAACTTCTTCCGATAAAGGGGTTCCATACCTCATTTCTGCTCCCTTCATCGTCAATTCTCTTAAATAGTCAGCTTCCAATTTAATACGATATGCCTTATCGAATCCTCCTAATTTTTCTATTCGTATTCTACCCGGTTCATTGGATGAGAATGCATTAATAATATCTTCTTCGCTATATTTTTGGCGATATGAATCTACGGTCCCAAATTCTTTCGGTATATCAAATTCGGGCATTACCACCTCATGATTAATGCTATAAAATTCAACTTTGTCAGCTATTTCTTGAGTGTTTTCTAATGCTTCCGGAATATCGGAAAAGATTTCATACATTTCTTCCGGTGTTTTCAACCATTCTTGTTTTGTATAACGAAGACGATCTGTGTCATCAATTTTTCTCCCTGTATTCAAACAGATTAAATGCTCGTGAGCTTCCGCATGCTCTTCTTCAACAAAGTGAACATCATTAGTTGCAACTAATTTAGTTTGAGTTTCTCTCGCTAATTGAATTAAAATTTTATTTTGATGTTCTTGTTGTTGATAAACATTTGTATCTGCATTTTTTTTATCCGTTTTATGTCTTTGTAATTCCAAATAATAATCATCGCCGAAAACTTCTTTAAACCATTCGACCGATTTTTTTGCTTCTTCGTAATTGTTGGCTTCAATTTTTCTATGAATTTCGCCAGCCAAACATGCCGAAGTAACAATTAATCCTTCTTTATATTTTTTTAATATTTCTTTATCAATACGCGGATGATAATATTCTCCTTCTATCCATCCCAAAGACACTAATTTGCATAAATTCGTATAGCCTACTTTATTTTTAGCCAATAACACAAGATGGTGTCCGCTATAATTTTCACGCATTTCTTTCACAAAACGACTTCCTTTCGGATTCGATTTCGTCTCACGAGCAACATAAACTTCACATCCTATAATAGGTTTAAATTTTTGTTGTTCTTTTTTTTCAATCAATGCTTTAAGTTCGGTAATTTCATTTTCTTGCCCTACCGTATCCGTCAGTGATTTTATTTTATCTTCTATTTCAGCAATTTCTTCTTTTGTCTTCTTATTTGTTCTACTTACATAATCAAAAAAATCTTTTACTCCAAACATATTCCCATGATCGGTCAAAGCTACCGAAGACATTCCGGAAGCAATACATTTGTCTACAAGGTCTGATATTGGGGACATTCCATCTAAAATAGAATAAGAAGAGTGAACATGCAAATGCGTAAATTTTAGCATATTGATTTGATTTAAAGAATAAAGTATATTACAATTTTTGTTTTCAAAAATACAATTTTTAATCCTTCTAATCAAAGATTGTTGATAACTTTTAATTAAAAAATATTTTATTTTATACAATAAAATGATTTTAAACAACTTAATTAATCATTATAATATTAATCGATATAGGCATTGAAATTTATTATATTTTTGTAGCTATCTTTTTAATTGGAAGTTTTTTATTTTAAATAACACTTAATAAATATTATAGAACAAAATGAAGAAAATTATTGAATGCGTTCCTAATTTTAGTGAAGGTCGTAACATGGAAATTATTCAGCAAATAACTGCTGAAATAGAGAAGATTAAAGGGGTAAAATTGTTAGATGTAGATCCCGGATTTACAACTAATCGTACAGTTGTAACTTTTGTCGGAACTCCTGATGAAGTTTGCGAAGCAGCTTTTCAATGTATAAAAAAAGCTCAAGAATTAATAGATATGCGTGTACATAAAGGCGATCATCCGCGTTTCGGTGCTACTGATGTATGTCCTTTGGTTCCCGTATCAAATATAACAATGGAAGAAACTGTCGTATATGCCCGAAAACTATCGGAACGAGTTGGAAAAGAATTAAATATTCCGGTATATTGCTATGAACAAGCAGCTTATAAAGAAGAATATCGTAGTTTAGCCAACTGTCGTAAAGGAGAATACGAAGAGTTAAAAGACAGATTAAGCAATAAAGAATCACAGCCCAATTTTGGACCTACAGTGTTTAACGAAAGCGTTGCAAAATCAGGAGCTACAGCTATTGGAGCAAGAGACTTTTTAGTGGCAGTCAACTATAATTTAAATACAACTTCTACACGTCGTGCCAATGCTATTGCATTTGATGTTAGAGAAAAAGGAAGACCTTCAAGAGAAGGAAACAGTATTGTAGGAAAAATTAAAAAAGATGCCGATGGAAATCCCATTATGATTTCGGGAACATTAAAAGCCACCAAAGCAATAGGATGGTATATAAAAGAATACGGCATAGCTCAAGTGTCAATGAATTTAAATAATTTATCCATTACACCTCTGCATATCGCTTTTGACGAAGTCTGCCGTTGTGCACACAACAGAGGAATACGTGTTACCGGATGCGAAATTGTCGGTTTAGTTCCTAAAAAAGTACTAATTAATGCCGGAAAATATTATTTGGAAAAACAAAAACGCTCATTAGGAATTCCGGATGAAGAAATTATAAAAATAGCTATTAAATCAATGGGATTAGATGATTTAAAACCTTTTAATTATAAAGAAAAAATCATTGAATATTTATTGGAAGAAGAACAAAAAGAAGAAAAATTAGTTGATTTATCTTGCGTTGAATTTGCCAACGAAACATCCAAAGAATCGCCTGCACCCGGCGGAGGGTCAATTTCCGCCTATATTGGAGCATTGGGAGCTTCATTAGGTATGATGGTCGCTAACCTATCGGCACATAAACCCGGATGGGATGAACAATGGGAAACATTTTCAGACTGGGCGGTAAAAGGAGAACAATTGAAAAAAGATTTATTGTTTTTAGTAGACGAAGACACACGTTCTTTTAATAGAATAATCGACGCTTTTGGATTGCCAAAAACAACAGAAGAAGAAAAAGCCATACGTAAAAAAGCCATACAAGACGCAACAAAATATGCTATAGAAATTCCATTTAAAACAATGGGAAAAGCTTTTGAAGTATTTGAATTATGCAAAGCAATGGCTCAAATAGGCAATCCTACTTCCGTATCAGATGCAGGAGTGGGAGCTTTATGTATTCGTGCTGCAGTAATGGGTTCTTATTTAAATGTAAAAATCAATGCGTCTTCCTTAGACGATAAAGTTTTTGTTGATGAAATTATTAAAAAAGCAGATGCCATTATCAAAGAAACCATCAAAAAAGAAGAAGAAATTTTAAAAATAGTTCTCGAAAAATTATAAAATAACTAAAAAAGATGAAGTACAATAAAATATTATTAAGCATAACTATCTTTGCCATTGTTGGGGTATTTGCTTTAAACGAAACTCAAGCACAGAAAAAGAAAGTAATTTTAAAAGGAATTGTAACACAATACAATCCTTCTGATACCATAGAGTTATACGATGCATTAGGAAGAATAAAAGAGCCTTTGGAAAGAACAACTGTTGATAAAAAAGGACTTTTCGAATTGACTTATAATCCTGATGAAATTAATTTTTATACCGTAAAAATTTCAAATGCACGACCCACTTTCATTGTAATGAGTCCCAACACTCCTATCGAAATTGTTTTTGATACAAAACAAGGTATTATTACCGAAACAAAAGGGTCAAAAGAAAATGAACTATTAAAACAATTTTACATAAAAATGGCAAGCGCAAGTGCTAAAAAAGATAGTCTATTAACCGTCTATAAAGCTAATCCGGATCCTCAAGTTCAACTGCAATTGCAAATGTTAGATGCTGAATGGGGAAATTACTTGAGAAATTTATGTTTAAAAAATACGAGTAATTTTTCGTCCGCATTTTTAATCGAAAATTTACCTCAAGAAAAATTTTTCGATGTACACGACACTGTTTTAAGCGACTTAATAAAAAAATATCCTCAGCATTTTTTTATAAAAGCTAAATACGAAGAAATGGCTTCTCATAAAAAAACAGCCGTAGGTGCAATTGCTCCGGAAATTGAATTACCTGATACAAATGGAAATATTATCAAACTCTCTTCATTAAGAGGTAAAATAGTATTAATTGATTTTTGGGCATCTTGGTGCGGTCCTTGCAGAAAAGAAAGTCCGAATATGGTAAATTTATACCAAACCTACCATGATAAAGGATTTGAAATATATGGAGTATCATTAGATCAAAGCAAAGCGAACTGGATAGGAGCTATTATATCGGACAGTTTATCGTGGATTCATGTTAGCGACCTCAAACGATGGCAGTGTCAAGCAGGTTTAGATTATGGTATACGCAGCATTCCCTCTACTATATTAATAGATGAAGAGGGCAGAATTATAGCAAAAAATTTAAGAGGAGAAAAATTAGCCAACAAAGTTAAAGAAGTAATCGAAAGTAAAAAATAATTGTTAATGATTTCAAAAGAATATATATTGCTTTCACAAATAGATAGTCCTTCGGATTTAAAAAAACTAAAAAAAGAAGATTTAATCCCTCTATGTGAAGAACTAAGGCGATATATTGTCGAAGTTACATCAACTAACCCGGGACATTTAGGAGCAAGTTTAGGTGCTATTGAATTAGCAGTAGCAATACATTATGTTTTCGACACACCTGAAGACAAATTAGTATGGGACGTAGGACACCAAGCCTATGCACATAAAATATTAACAGGACGTAGAGATGCTTTTGTACTCAACAGAAAATACAATGGAATTAGCGGATTTCCAAAGATGAGCGAAAGCGAGTACGACGCTTTTGGCGTAGGACATGCTTCTACTTCCATTTCGTCTATATTAGGAATGGCAATGTCGGCACAATTAGATGGAAATAAAAAACGAAATCATGTAGCGGTCATAGGCGATGGAGCTTTAACAGGCGGAATAGCTTTCGAAGGATTAAATCATGCAGGAATTACCAACACCAATATGTTAGTCATTCTCAACGACAATGGAATGGCTATAGAAGAAAATGTAGGAGCTCTCAGCAGGTATTTAATACGTTTAAGCGCTTCCCATACGTATAATCAGATGAAAAATAGAATATGGGATTCCTTATCACGTAGACAACGCATACGAAGAAAATTCCAACAACTACAAAATGCTATAAAAGGAAGTATTTTTAAAGGAAGCAATCTTTTTGAATCATTGGGTTTTCGTTATTTTGGACCTGTAGACGGACATAACGTCATTTCATTGATTGACTTATTAGAAGATATCAAGAAAATAAAAGGGGCAAAACTTCTTCACTGCAGAACAGTAAAAGGGAAAGGATTAAAACCGGCAGAAAATGACCAAACATTGTATCATGCCCCGGGAATATTCAACAAAGATACGGGCGAAATTATTCATCTTCCAAGCTGTCCTGATGAAGTAGAAAAATATCAAATTGTTTTCGGTGAAACCATTTTAGAATTAGCACGACAAAATGAAAAAATCGTTGGCATTACACCGGCTATGGCAAGCGGTTGTTCTATTGATATTATGATGAAAGAATTTCCTAATAGAACATTCGATGTCGGTATAGCAGAACAACATGCTGTTACTTTTTCAGCAGGCATGGCAGCAAATGGCTATATCCCTTTTTGTAATATTTATTCTACTTTCTTACAACGAGCTTATGACCAGATTATTCATGATGTAGCATTGCAAGATTTACACGTTATTTTTTGCATTGACAGAGCCGGCATCGTAGGCGAAGACGGTCCTACTCATCATGGATTATATGATTTGGCTTATTTACGCTGTATTCCCAATATTATTATTGCAGCACCTCTCAACGAAATAGAGTTAAGAAATATGATGTACACAGCCGTACACACTACTAAACCCTTTGCTATCCGCTATCCAAGAGGAGAAGGAGTAAAAAATAATTGGAAAAATAAAGCATTTGAACAAATTCCTATCGGAAAAGCCGAACAATTAGCAGAAGGAGAAAAAATAGCTGTCCTTTCCATTGGTCATATTGGGAACAATGTCATGAGTGCAATTCAAATAATAGAAAAGCAAGAAAACAAAAAAATAGCAGCTTACAATATGAGGTTTCTAAAACCTTTAGATGAAGAATTATTACATTCTGTCTGTAAACAATATCAGCACATAATTACTATCGAAAACGGAACCATTGTCGGAGGACTTGGCAGTGCTATTGCAGAATTTATCACACAACATTCTTATAGCTGTACTTTAAAAACATTAGGAGTCCCGGATAAATTTATTCAACAAGGGACAATGGAAGAACTTCATAATGAATGCGGTATATCTACAAATCATATTATAGAAGCAATAAAACAATATTTATAAGACAATTATTAACCTAAAATTAACAGAAGCTTCTTTGTGTTATTTTAGTTCAAACAAAAATATTAACAACAACAAGCTCTATAACAATAAATTAAAACAAAATTTAAAAAGCAATTTTTAAAAAAGACATATATTTTCAAAAAACGTATTTTACAATTAGTTACACAATAAATTAAAACAATACAATTAATTTTTAATTTATAAGCAACAGATAATCAATATGATAAGTTATGAACATTATTTTGTGAATTTTTTTAGTTGTTTTCTTTTTAAAAGACGAAATAATTATCTTATCTTTGCATAAGAATCTTTCAAAGATTATTTTTTTTTAAACATTTAGAAATCATTTAATAGCAAAAACACACTTGTAAAAAAGTAACATTATTTTGATATATTAGGATACAAATATAATATAAACTTTATTTATTTATAATTATGACTGATTTATTTAATTCTTTATTTAACTTAACTAATTCAAAGTCTGACACATCATCAGATGTTGTAGATTATAAGTATGGAGCTAACAAAACCGACACTCCTACTACGGGGAAAAAAGACCTTTTAGGAAATACTTCTTTGTTGCAGCAAAGAGAAAATCTACGTCCGGAAGAATCTTTTCTTACGATAGACAATTCTATAACAGAAACACCTATTATAGAAGAATCCCCTATGAAAAAACATATTGAATTAAATGAAGACGATGAATGTTTTAATTTTAACAACGTGAATAGTGAGCAAATGAAGACCTATGATTATGAAAAAGTATTGAAAAAAACGACAGAATATTTTGACGGAGAGGAAATGGTTGCCAATGTATGGATAAACAAATACGCTCTAAGAGACGGTGCCGGCAATATATATGAACAAACTCCGGACGATATGCACCAAAGACTATCAAGAGAATTTGCTCGTATCGAAAAAAAATATCCTAATCCTTTAGATGAAGTAAAAATTAATTTACTTTTAAAGAATTTTCAATATATTGTTCCTCAAGGAAGTCCTATGTTTGGAATAGGAAACGATTTTCAAATAGCTTCTCTATCCAATTGTTTTGTTATCGGAAATAAAGAAAATTCCGATTCTTATGGCGGTATAATGAAGATAGATGAAGAACAAGTTCAATTGATGAAAAGACGTGGAGGAGTGGGACATGATCTTTCACATATTCGTCCCGAAGGAAGTTTAGTAAACAATAGTGCTATTTCTTCGACAGGGATAGTTCCTTTTATGGAACGTTATTCAAATTCAACACGCGAAGTCGCACAAGGAGGACGTAGAGGAGCGTTAATGCTGAGTGTATCAATCAAACATCCTGATGCGGAAAAGTTTATTGATGCAAAAATGACACAAGGAAAAATTACAGGTGCCAATGTTTCCGTTAAAATCGACGACGAATTCATGGAGTGCGTTAAAACAGGCAAACCTTATGTACAACAATATCCCATTGATTCACCTGATCCGGTAATACGAAAAGAAATAAATGCTAAAACTTTATGGAATAAAATTATTCATAATGCTTGGAAATCGGCAGAACCCGGAATCTTATTTTGGGATACCATTAAAAGAGAAGCCATTCCTGATTGTTATGCAGAACAAGGATTCGAGACGGTTTCAACCAATCCCTGTGGCGAAATCCCTTTATGCCCCTATGATAGCTGTCGATTATTAGCATTAAACTTATATAGTTATGTAGATCATCCATTTACGGAAAAAGCAAGTTTTAATTTTGAAAAATTCAAAAATCACACAATGATTGCTCAACGCTTGATGGATGATTTAATTGATTTAGAAATAGAAAAAATAGATAAAATTCTTATAAAAGTAAATTCGGATCCGGAAGAAATAGCAATTAAAAGAACCGAAAAAGAATTATGGGAAAAAATTAAAGACAAATCTTCTTTAGGACGCAGAACAGGCTTAGGAACAACAGCCGAAGGAGATATGCTTGCCGCTTTAGGCATACGCTACGGCTCTGAAGAAGCCAATAAATTTTCAACGGAAGTACATAAGCAACTAGCATTAGCAGCTTACCGTTCATCGGTTGAATTAGCAAAAGAAAGAGGTGCTTTCCCTATATACGATACTGAAAAAGAAAAAAATAATCCTTTCATTCAACGCATAAAAGAAGCAGACCCGGCTTTATATCAAGACATGTGTCAATACGGAAGAAGAAACATTGCTTTGCTAACAATTGCACCGACAGGAAGCGTAAGCCTATGCACACAAACAACATCCGGCATAGAACCTGTATTTATGATTGCCTACGTTAGAAGAAGAAAGGTAAACCCTAACGATCAAAATGTAAAAGTTACCTTTACCGATCAAAATGGAGATTCTTTTGAAGAATATCAAGTATTTCATCCAAAATTTAAAGTGTGGGCACAAACAAAAGGCTACAATGTAGAAGAACTAAAATACATGTCCCCAAAAGAGTTGGAAAAACTTATAGAACAATCGCCTTATTATAAAGCTACAGCTCATGATGTAGATTGGCTAATGAAAGTCAAGCTACAAGGTTCTGTTCAAAAATGGGTTGACCACTCTATCAGCGTTACGGTCAATATTCCCGAAAACGCATCCGAATCGATTGTAAATGAAATTTATCAAACAGCATGGGAAAGCGGATGCAAAGGAATGACTATCTATAGAGAAGGCTCAAGAGATGGTGTTTTAGTTAAAAATGGAAGTACAAATAATGCTAATCAAAATAAAAGCTTTGGAGAAACCAATGCACCTAAACGTCCTAAAGTGCTATCTGCCGATGTAATACGATTTAAAAACAAAGAAGAAGACTGGGTAGCTGTTGTCGGATTAGTAGAAGGAAGACCTTATGAAATATTTACCGGAAAAACCGAAAGTCTTTCAGCACTTCCAAAATGGGTAAAACACGGTAAAATTATTAGAGAAAAAGCATCGGCAACCGAGCCGGCAAGATATGATTTTTACTTTGAAGATCAAGATGGTTATGGAGTTACTATTCAAGGATTATCGAGAATGTTCTTAAAAGAATACTGGAATTATGCAAAACTTATTTCCGGTATTCTACGACATGGAATGCCGCTACCCAGTGTTGTTAATTTAATAGATAAATTACGTTTAGATGACGACAACATCATGACATGGAAAAATGGCGTATCAAGATCTCTAAAACGTTATATCAAAGAAGGAACAAAAGTTAAACAAGTTTGTCCTGAATGCAAACAAGAAACATTGGTCTATAAAGACGGTTGCGTAACTTGTATGAGTTGCGGACATTCCAAATGCGGATAAGATTTTGCTACTAATATGGATACAACTTCTTATACTTTTCATCATCAAGTTCCGATACAAGTAAGAATGACGGACATAGACCCTGTAGGTCATGTAAATAACAGTGTACAACTTACTTACTATGATTTAGGTCGGCTAAAATATTTGGAAACTATTCAGAAAAAAGAAATCGATTGGCAGGAGTTGGATATGGTAGTCGTGCATACTGCTTGCGATTTTTACAATTCAATTTTTCTAAATGATAACATCGTTGTTGAAACCAAAGTCGTTGGAATAGGAGAAAAAAGTGTCAAAATCTTACAAAGAATCATTGACAACACAACTAACGAAATCAAAAGTACTTGTTATTCGATAATGTCGGGATACGATAAAAAAAACAATTGTTCTAAAAAAATACCCGAACACTTTAAAACCAAAGTATTGGAATTTGAAAAATAAACAGTTAAGCTAATTTGAAATTCATATCTTCAATTACCATTTATAACAATATTTTCCCTTGGGTAATGTTCCCATCAAACACTTTTTAAAAATAGAGGTTGTATGCCATTTTATGAGTAATATTCCATAATGTGTATAAAGTTTTATCGAACAACAATAAAAAAAAGAGCATTCGTTTGAACACCCTCTTTTTTGAAAGTTATAAATAATTATTTTAATTTTTAATCTTCTTCGGTTTGCGATTCTTCGTAAGCTTTCAATAATGCGGATTGTACTTCAGCAGGAACTTGTTGATAATCGGAAAACTTCATTCCGTACGAAGCTCTTCCACTTGTTAAAGAACTTAAAGAAGTTGAATATTTATTCATTTCAGCCAATGGAACTTTTGCGCGTATTTTTTGGTAATTCCCTTCGCTATCCATTCCCATTACAACGGCTCTTCTTCCTTGTAAATCGGTCATAACACTTCCCATATTTTCAGAAGGAACAAAAACTTCAACATCATAAATAGGTTCAAGAATACGTGCTCCTGCATTTTTAAAAGCTTCTCTAAAAGCATTACGTCCTGCTAATTTAAATGCCATTTCATTAGAATCAACGGGGTGCATTTTTCCATCGTAAATATTTACACATATATCGCGTGCGTAAGAGCCTGTCAATGGACCTTCTTCCATTTTCTCCATAATTCCTTTAAGGATAGCAGGCATAAATCGAGCGTCAATAGCTCCTCCGACAATACAATTATTGAAAACTAATTTTCCACCCCAAGCAAGTTCATGGGTGTCTGTTCCACGAATAGGATATTTCGTTTGGTTAGGCATGCCGTCGTAATAAGGTTCTATTAACATATGAACTTCACCGAATTGACCTGCTCCTCCCGATTGCTTTTTGTGGCGGTACATGGCTTCAGCCGATTTAGTAATGGTCTCGCGATAAGGTATTTTTGGACTAATAAAATCGACTTCTATTTTGTTTAGTTTCTCAATAATCCAACGATTGATATTCAAATGTTGCTCGCCTTGTCCCGATACGATTGTTTGTTTTAATTCTTTTGATTGCTCAACCAATAAAGTTAAATCGCTTTTGCGTAACTCTGCTAAAATAGCTCCTAATTTTTCATCATCGCTCGAATTTTTTGCTTTGATAGCGGTACGGAATTTAGGTTCGGGCAAAACTGTCGGCAAGATAATGTCGTTAGCATTTTTAGTTGAATTCAAAGTGTGTTGCGAGCTTACGTTTTTTAATTTAATACTTGCAACTATATCACCTGCACACGCTTTTTCTATTTTTTCACGGTTCTTTCCGGCAATAGAAAGCAGTTGTGATATTCTTTCTTTTGAGCTATTCACTGCATTGACAGCATCCATTGCTTCGGTAAACTCACCATTGTAAATTTTCATAAACGATACTTCACCCAAGTGTTGCTCTGTTGTTGTTTTAAAAACAAAAGCCGAGGGTGCTTCTTTGGAATCGTATTTTAATTCTTTCCCGTCTTTTGTCTTTTCATAAGGCATTTCATGAGGAGCAGGACAAATATCTTTAATAAAATCCATTAAAGTTGTTACCCCTTGATCCGTCTTTGCAGCTATACACATTACCGGAAACACAGAACTATCTCTAATTCCCATACGAAGCCCTTGTTTTACTTCTTCTTCGGAAAGGGTTCCTTCTTCAAAGAATTTTTCCATCAATGCTTCATCATTTTCGGCTGCATTTTCGATTAAAATATTATGTAATTCTTCTGCTTTATCTTTTTCGTTAGCCGGAATATCCGAGACAACGGCTTTTCCACCATTAGCAGGAAATTGAATCATTTTCATTTTTAAAACATCTATCACGCTATCAAAGCCGACTCCAGCATTTATAGGATATTGAATTACCGTTACATTATTGCCAAAGTTATGTTTCAATTGACGTAATGTTTCGTCAAAGTTAGCCTTATCGTGATCTAATTGATTGACAACAAACACAACCGGTTTATTTGCTTTTTTAACCCAACGCCATTGTATTTCAGCTCCTACATCTACTCCGCTTTGTGCATTCAACACCATTAATGCAGTATCTGCCACTCGCAAGGATGTAACTACTTCTCCTATAAAATCGTCAAGACCGGGACAATCTATTATATTAATTTTAACTCCTGCATGTTCTGCATACAATACGGTTGAGTAAATAGAGTTTCCTCTTTCTAACTCTATCTCTCTATAGTCTGAAACCGTATTTTTGTCCTCAACGCTTCCTCTGCGATTAATAACGCCTCCATGAAACAACATCGCTTCTGATAAAGTAGTTTTTCCACAATACGCTCCCCCTATGAGAGCAATATTCCTAATTTCACTCGTTTGATATACTTTCATTTTGATAGTCTTAATTTAATATTTTTATATATTTAGCGTATACAATTCTATTTAATAAGCTGATAATAAAACTATTAGCTTATAATAGAAAAACGTATGTTCAAGATTGCAAAGTTATAAAAATCAACAATAGAAATACACATTTCTACAAAATATTTTGATTTTTTATTTTGAATAAAAAATCCAAGCGTTTATTTTCTCTTTTTCTGCTATTTTAACGCTATTTAAAATGTATATCTAGCACTGACGTTCAGAAAATTATAATCAAACCTAGTTGTAGCTTCTCCTTTCCAAATATAAAATAGTACTCCCGGACGAATATCAGCCTGCAAAGTCAGTGGAATATTCCTAAAATTATACTCTACTCCTCCAATGCTATTAACGCCCATTTTAAAAACTACAAATCTATCATTAGTGTTTTGAAAAGTGATTATTTTTTCTCCAAAAGCAGGTCCTCCACTTATACCGGCTCCTGCAAACCAATAAAACCCGTCTTTAATTGCTCCCTCATACATAAGATTTACATTTGCTTCTAATCCGAAAGCATAATGTAAGCTTTTAAACCCGAAAGCATAATGTAAGCTTTTAAACCCAAAATCAACTTGAAATGCTAAATTATCCGTAATAAATGTTTTATAGGAAACTCCGTTCAAAAAACCTACAATTCCACCAACACTATTATCATAAGGATTTTGTGCATGTAAATTATAACTACCTATTATTATAAAAATACATATAATTATTTTCTTCTTCATAACTGTTTTTTTTTAATGTTAAGTAAAATTTAAAATAAGGAAACGATTTTTTTTTATTTTTATTATTTTATTTTCTAATTAATTTTAATTTTAATGTATTTATAATATAAAAACAAATCAACACTGACTAATAGCATATTAAATGCCCATAAAAAAGTTACTATATCAAAATCACAAAGTACTTTGTTGATAATACCAAAAGCGTAACCTATCCTGACTTCGTTATTGCGTACTCCAAAATTTTTCATCAAATAAAGAAGCAATTGTTTTATGTCTTTCGGTTAAGAACATTGTTTTTGTTAATGTTTTGTTGCTTTAGGCAACCTAACTTTTATAACAGTAACAGTTTTAGCAATATTTAACACCTTATCCACACTCAAATTGATATTACTTGACTTGAGTATTCTTTCTAATTCTTTATATACTTTGTATGCTACAAAGCAAATGCAGACGTATGCTTCAATACGTTTGGGTGTAAAATGAAACATGGGACGCATTTCAAGCGTCCCCTTGATTACTCTATTTTTGCATAGGACACCCAAAAAGATGTCTTATAATTTACATATAACTATAAATCAGCTATATAAAAAAGTGTGTTTAAAACATTGTCAAAGTCAGGAGTAAATCGAAAAATGTATGTTTAAGATTGAAAAAGTTATAAAAATCAACAATAGAAATACACATTTCTACAAAATATTTTGATTTTTTATTTTGAATAAAAAATCCAAGCGTTTATTTTCTCTTTTTCTGCTATTTTAACGCTATTTAAAATGTATATCTAGCACTGACGTTCAGAAAATTATAATCAAACCTAGTTGTAGCTTCTCCTTTCCAAATATAAAATAGTACTCCCGGACGAATATCAGCCTGCAAAGTCAGTGGAATATTCCTAAAATTATACTCTACTCCTCCAATGCTATTAACGCCCATTTTAAAAACTACAAATCTATCATTAGTGTTTTGAAAAGTGATTATTTTTTCTCCAAAAGCAGGTCCTCCACTTATACCGGCTCCTGCAAACCAATAAAACCCGTCTTTAATTGCTCCCTCATACATAAGATTTACATTTGCTTCTAATCCGAAAGCATAATGTAAGCTTTTAAACCCAAAATCAACTTGAAATGCTAAATTATCCGTAATAAATGCTTTATAAGAACCTCCGTTCAAAAAACCTACAATTCCACCAATACTATTATCATAAGGATTTTGTGCATGTAAATTATAACTACCTATTATTATAAAAATACATATAATTATTTTCTTCTTCATAACTGTTATTATTTAATGTTAAGTAAAAAACGATTTCTTTTTTATTTTGTTATTTTATTTTCTAATTAATTTTAATGTATTTATAATATAAAAACAAATCAACACTGACTAATAGCATATTAAATGCCCATAAAAAAGTTACTATATCAAAATCATAAAGTACTTTGTTGATAATACCAAAAGCGTAACCTATAATGATAATTATCATAAAATAAGGACTTTTTCCTTTTACTTGTTTTGTTTTTAAAGCTTTATAAATAGAAACCGGCCAACTTACAGCAAAACATATCAACATTAAAATTTCAAAAAAACTAAAATTATTGACAGTCATATTCTTCTTTTTATATTATAAAAAAAAGGAGTAAGCAATTGTATACTCCTTTTTTCAATTATTTTTACAAACGTTCAAGTTGTACAGTAAAATGTCGCATAATGTCGGCTTCCCAAGTAATTTTAAAGCCTTTAGTTATCTGCTCTCTTCTGTCAAAAACATTCTTTAATGCTACGGCAATCACATCCATATGATTATTGGTGTACACTCTTCTTGGAATAGCTAAACGTAAAAAATCATTGCCTCCAAAGCGATTTTCGCGTGTTACAGGATCGCGGTCGGCTAAGAGATAGCCTATTTCACAACCTCTTATGCCTGCCTCAAGATAAAGTTCTACGGTCAATGTCTGAGCAGGAAATTCTTCTTTTGGAACTCTGGTTAAAACTTTCGATGCATCAACAAAAATAGCATGACCGCCGGCAGGGCGTTGATACGGAATGCCAAACTCATCTAAGCGTTGTGCCAAATATTGCACTTGTTTAATACGTGTTTCCAAATTTTCAAATTCTGTGTTTTCATCTAATCCTATTGCTAAAGCATTCATATCACGACCACTCATTCCACCATAAGTAATGTAACCCTCATTAATAATCCCAAATATTTTTGCTTTATCATACCATTCTTCCACTCGAGTAGCAATAAAACCTCCCATGTTAACCACTGCATCTTTTTTAGCACTCATTGTCATGCCGTCAGCATAGGTAAACATTTCTTTACAAATCTCTTTAATGGTTTTATTTTCGTATCCTTTTTCTCTTGTTTTAATAAAATAAGCATTCTCGGCAAAGCGAGCCGAATCAAAAAGAACAGCTTTTTTATATTTATCGGCTATTTTTCTAACTTCACGTAAATTTTCCATAGAAACAGGTTGACCTCCAGCCGTATTATTGGTAATTGTTACAATAACAAAAGGTATTTTATCGGCATTTTCGGCTAAACATTTATCGAGTTTTATCGGATCTACATTTCCTTTGAAAGGAATTTCGAGTTGAGTGTCTTTGGCTTCGTCAATAGTACAATCAATAGCATAGGCTTTTCTCGACTCTATATGTCCTTTGGTCGTATCGAAATGTGAATTGCCCGGCACCATATCGCCGGCTTTGATTAAACACGAAAACAATACGTTTTCAGCTGCTCTACCTTGATGAGTCGGCAAAACATATTCAAAACCTGTAATGTCATTGATTGTTTTTTTCATCTTCAAATAAGAGTTCGCACCTGCATAACTTTCGTCGCCAAGCATTAAGCCAGCCCACTGTCTATCGCTCATGGCATTTGTTCCCGAATCGGTTAATAAATCTATATATACTTGTTCTGCTTTTAATTGAAATACGTTGTTATGAGCTTCTTTTATCCATTTTTCACGCTCAGCACGTGTGCTTTTTCGGATAGGCTCAACCATTTTAATCTTCCAAGATTCTGCAAAAGGTAATTCCATAATTATATTATTTTTATAGTTATTTTTAAATTTATATTTGATTAGTCGTTTAATTTATTTTGTTTTTTGTTAAAAAACATAAAAGTAAGGATCTCTTTCTTTGAGATTTCTATATTTTAATTTTATATCAACTACTAATTCTTTCATATTTTGCAAAAATAACCATTTTTTTTTAAATAAAAAATATTTTTTTATTTTAATGGGAACATTTCTTTTTCAACATATTCACATAACAAATGTCCTACTGTTATATGGGATTCTTGAATACGTGGAGTGTCTTTCGAAGGAATGTTTATCAAAATATTGCTAATGTTCTTTAATTTTCCTCCATCTTGTCCTGTAAAAGCAATGGTAGCAATCCCTATTTCGTTTGCTTTTTGAAAAGCTTGAATAATATTTTCAGAATTTCCCGATGTTGACAAACCTATCAATACATCTCCTTTTTTTCCGTTTGCTTGTAGTAAGCGTGCATACACATAGTTAAATCCGTAATCATTGCCTACCGCTGTAAGATAAGATGTATTGCAATGCAATGCCTCAGAAGCTAATGGTGGACGGTCGTAGTAAAATCGTCCTGACAACTCAGCAGCAAGATGTTGAGCGTCGGAAGCACTTCCCCCATTTCCACAAAAAAAGATAGTCCCTCCTTGTTTTAAACTTTGAGTACATACCGTTATCGCTTTTTTAATTTGATGTAATAAGACTTCGTCTTGAAGGATATTTTGTTTGACTTCAATGCTTTCTATTATCTTTTTCTTAAGCTCCATAATTTTTTTAAATTAGTTCATATAGCGACTGTATTTTTGCTGTCAATATATTCCAAGCATATTTATTTTTTTCTTTTATAATATTTTTTTCAAAAATTTCCTGTCTGTTATTTTCATAAAAATCGACTAAAGATGCTGCAATCTCACTACTTTCGGGTGCTACTGCATAGCCTATTACTCCATGAGGAACTATTTCGGCTAAACCTCCTACTTTGGTAACTAACATGGATTTATTAAAATGAAAAGCAATTTGTGTTACTCCGCTTTGAGTGGCAGTTTTATAAGGTTGCGTTATAATATCACACACTGAAAAATAAACATTTACTTTATCATTTGGGATAAAATCAGTATGTAATATTACCAAGTTTTCTAATTCTAATTCTTTGATTTTTTGACGATAAAATAATTCACCTTCGTAAAATTCTCCTGCAACTATCAATTTTGTGTTGTATTGTCGTAAACGCTCATCAGCGAAAGCATCTAATAATAAATCCAATCCTTTATAAGGGCGAATAAAACCGAAAAAAAGTAAATAACGACAATCTTTATCTAAATTCAATTGGGATAAAGCAAACTCTCTATCTAATTTTTCTCCATAATGGTCGTAAATGGGATGAGGAGAAAAAGTTTTTGGTTTATTGTTTTTATCAAATTGATTAATATCGTCTATTACCGACTCAGATAGTGCAATGAAAGCGTGCATTTGTTTGACAAAACAAGGGGATAATATTTTATCTAACAAACTTGGCTCATGAGGTATCATATTATGTACTAAAGCAATACATTTTGTTTTTTGGTTCTTTCTAATTTGTCGAGCAATTGTTCCAAAACAAGGAGCCATAAACGACATCCAATAACAAAAAATAGCTAAATCGGCTTCTTTTTTTCGTAGTTTTTTCCCAACAGTTACCCAATTGATTGGATTAATGGAGTTTATCTTACGTTTAATCTTTATTTCTTGAGGTGGTGGGTCATTGGTAAATTGGGTTTTCCCGGGAAAAAGAAACGAAGGATACTGTAGCGTAAAAGTAATCATTTCAACTTGATGCCCTTCCTTAATATATTGCTGTGCCAATCTTTCATTAAAAGTGGCTAAACCTCCTCGATAAGGATACGATGTTCCGATAATTAGAATTTTCATTTTTTCAATATTTCCGCGTAAAAGGGTATTTAAGTACGATTTTAAAATGTGCCCATAGTGTTTTGCATAAACCAAAATGCTTTTTCATAATACAATACCTTTCTTTCCAAGCTCTTTTTCGGTTAACGCTTGATGTGCCTGCTATCATAAAATTCGATAAATAATCATCCATATAGATATTGCTTTCCGACTGCATTAATACTTTAATTACCCAATCATAATCAGATGCTATACGGTATTGCAAATCATACAAAGGTGCTTTATCTCTTTTAACAAGAATGGATTGATGACAAACTACCAATCCGTTTAACATGTGGTTTAAATGTAAATCAGAAGGAGCTATTTTATGTCGTTCTCCTAAAGGTCGATCGTTTTGATCTATTATTAATGATTGTCCATACAATACGGTTGGATTTTGATTTTCGTTTATTTTTTTTGCTATTTTTTCCAAGGTGTCGTTTGCATGAATTTTATCTCCTGCATTCATAAACCAAATATAATTTCCTTTAGCAAGTTCAATTCCTTTATTCATAGCATGATACAATCCCGTATCGGGTTCACTTATCCAGCGAAATTGATGAGGAAAAATTGCATAATTGCCATTGCGAATGTCTGCTTCGTATTTTTCGACAATTGCTATCGTTCCATCGGTCGATTTTCCATCAATAATTAAGTGTTCAAAATCAGAATATGTTTGATTAAGAACACTTTGAATAGTTTTTTCTATGACTATTTCAGCATTGTAAGTAATGGTTATAATGGTAACGATAGGTGTTGACATATTATACTTTTTCTTTTAAATACCATTCATACACAAGGCGTATTCCTTTTTTTAATGCAGTCGTATGTTTCCATCCTATCTGATGTAACCTATCGACATTCAACAACTTACGCGGTGTTCCATCGGGTTTGGAAGTATCGTAAACAATAGCGCCTTGATAATTTACAATTTCTTTAATTGTTAAAGCAAGGTCGTAAATACTTAAATCTTCGCCTGTTCCTATATTCACATGAATTTCATCGGAATAATGATTCATCAGAAAAACGAGTGCATCGGCAAGATCGTCAACATAAAGAAATTCTCTCAATGCTTTTCCTGTTCCCCAAAGTACTATTTCGGGCTGATTGTTTACTTTTGCTTCATGGAATTTACGTATCAAAGCAGGCAATACATGAGATGTTTTTAAGTCAAAATTATCGTTAATACCATATAAATTGGTTGGCATAGCTGAAATAAAATCACAATTATATTGACGGCGATAAAACTTACACATCTCCAATCCGGCTATTTTTGCTATAGCATAAGCTTCATTAGTAGGTTCAAGAGCTCCTGTAAGTAAATATTCTTCTTTAATGGGCTGTTCTGCCATTTTAGGATAAATACATGAACTGCCAAGAAACAATAATTTCTTTACCTTATTGACATAAGCTGCATGAATAACATTGGCTTCTATCATTAAGTTATCGTAAATAAACTCGGCGGGATAGGTATTGTTGGCATAAATTCCCCCTACTTTAGCAGCAGCCAAAAAAACGTAATCGGGCTTTTCTACAGCAAAAAAATCGTTGACTTTTTGTTGATTACGCAAATCTAACTCCGATAAATCTTTTGTTAGAATATTATTGTATTCATATTTTTGTAGTGCACGCATAATTGCCGACCCTACTAAACCCGTATGACCGGCAACATATATTTTATCTTTTTTATTCATCATCATTATATTGTTTTAGGACGATAATTTTTTACAAATTCCAAATCGTGTTGCATCATAATTTTCACCAATTCATTGAAAGGAGTAGATGTAGGATTCCATTTTAACAGTTTTTTAGCTTTGCTCGGATCTCCTAACAATTGCTCAACCTCAGTGGGACGATAATATTTAGGATCTACTTCTACCAAAACTTTACCTGTTTTTTTGTCAATTCCTTTTTCGTTTTCGTTTTGTCCTTCCCATCTTAAGTCAATCCCTGCTTCGGAAAAAGCGAGAGTGCAAAATTCTCTTACAGAATGAGTTTCTCCTGTAGCAATCACAAAATCTTCAGCAGTGGGATGTTGAAGTATCATCCACATACACTCTACATAATCGCGGGCATAACCCCAATCGCGTTGAGCATTTAAATTTCCTAAATATAATTTTTTTTGCAATCCGTGTACGATACGCGAAGCAGCTAAGGTTATTTTGCGTGTAACAAAGGTTTCACCTCTGCGCTCACTCTCATGATTAAATAAGATTCCATTGGCAGCAAACATATTATATGCTTCTCGATAGTTTTTTGTTATCCAATAAGCATATAGTTTTGCCACTCCATAAGGCGAACGTGGATAAAAAGGGGTTTTTTCGTTTTGCGGAATTTCTTGGACTTTTCCGTATAATTCAGAAGTAGATGCTTGATATATTTTTACTTTTTGTTCCATTCTCAAAATACGCACTGCTTCCAAAATACGTAAAGTACCCACTGCATCGGATTCGGCAGTGTATTCGGGAACTTCAAACGACACTTTAACATGTGATTGTGCTGCAAGATTATATATCTCATCCGGCTGGATAGATTGAATAACACGAATAATAGACGATGAATCGGTCATATCACCATAATGCAATTCTATTTTGCGTTTTTGTTTCATGTCTTCTATCCATTCATCAAAATACAAGTGTTCTATACGACCCGTATTAAAATAAGAAGCACGACGCATTAAACCATGAACTTCATATCCTTTTTCTAATAAAAATTCAGCAAGAAAAGAACCGTCTTGACCTGTAATTCCTGTAATTAAAGCTATCTTTTTCATAACTAATCTGTGCGTTTTAATTTATATTTACTTTTCTTTGTTGATATACATAAACTCCAAAAGCCGAAAGCAATAATAGAATAATAACAATTGACGAAACCATTGATATTTTAGCACTTAATATACTCATGTGAGGAATATATTTAAACTCAATTGTATGTTTTCCGGCAGGAATCAGCATGGCACGCAATATATAATTGGTGCGAAAATGAGGAACTTCTTTTCCATCAATATAGGTTACCCAACCACCTTTGTCGTAAAAAACTTCTGAAAAAACAGCTAACTGTTCTTTGTTCGTCTCCGAAGTATAACTCAAATAATTAGGATGACACAAGGTGTTCGTAATAACGGCATTGCTATCTCTTGATATATCTTTGTTTTGCACCATGTCAGCAAAACGTTTGTCAATAATAGCTGTATCTTTTGTATTGGTTGAATACAATGATATGATTTCTTCGTCAGCATTTTCCACTATTTTTATATCGTTGACAAACCAAGCATTGCCGTAAGCGTATTTATTTTTCAAAGGGAATAATTGATTATTTCCCGTAGGAAGAATAAAATATTTTGTATTCAACATATTTAATACTTTGAATTTATCCGAATCCATTATGTCCATATTTCCCTGCTTTGATGTAACTTCCGAGTAAAATGTTTGGATTTCTTTTCCGATATGAAAATCAATCATGTCTTGATAACGACGTAATTTTGCAGGGCTGTATCCTCCAATTGATTTATGGAAATAAGAAGTACCCGATTCATTAAATGTATTGGTTGATAAGTTTAACACTCTGTAATTAATATCCGTATCTTGTAAAATCATCCTATCGGCTTCTGTCGGTTGATGATAGTTTTTAACTCTATTTTTATCTTGGAAATCATCATCGTTTAAATAGCGTTTAACAACCGTCCAACCATCAATTAAGACAAATACCATAAGACCTGCTATTAACATATTCCTGTTTTTCAATTTCCCTTTTACATATAAAAATAAAATGCTAAAAGCCAATGAAATAAAAACAAGAGAACGAAATGCATCGCTATATACCATTGATTTTCTGTAATCGGCGAGAATAGATAAAATATTTCCGCTCATTGTTTCATTAAAACCGGCATTAGCCAATTGACTTTGAAATTGGGCATCGTTACTGCTCGAAAAATCGAAAAACATTGCTGCCGAAAACATTAAAAACAAGCACAAACCTGCTACTATAAAATAACTGATTTTTATCTTTTTCAACAATTCTTCTTTTTGCATTGTGTTTGTTATTACTTCTTTCAATCCTAACATTCCCAATATCGGCATTGCCACGCCGGCAATAATTAATGCCATAGCAGGCGTTCTGAATTTATTATAAAAAGGTAAATGATGAAATAATAAATCATTAATCGCATCGAAATTTTTTCCCCACGATAAAATCAAGGAAATGATAAAAACTACTAATAACCACCATTTTTCAGGACCTTTCACAATTAGTAAGCCCAAAACAAACAAGAAGCAAACAATGGCTCCGGCATAAACGGGACCTGAAGTAAAAGGTTGTTCGCCCCAATAGGTAGGTAAATAAGGTGAACCATAGCCGTTTTGTCGCAACGCTTGCATGGTTTCCGAATCGGAATCCAACTCCGTATGTCCACCTCCATAAAGATTGGGAACCAAGAGTGTAAATGTTTCCATTTTACCATAACTCCAAGCAAAAGCATAATCTTTTTCCAATCCTCCTTCATTGGGACTTGTTGCAGTTTCCTGTTTGTTTTCAGGTGTTATGGTCAGTTCGGAACCGCCTCGCATGGTGTCTTTGCTATAAACATAAGTAGGTAAAAGCGTTCCCATATTGGGAATAATCGCTAAAATAGCAGCAATTAATAACACCGCAGCTGCTTTAAAGTAAGAGTTTAATTCTTTTTCTTTTAAATAATAGAAAAAATAAACAATCACAATAACACCTATCATTATTAAAGCATAATACGTGATTTGAAGGTGATTGCTCGCTATTTCCAATCCTACAAAAATCAGAGCAATGATACTTCCTAAAATATATTTTTTGCGAAAAGCAAGAATAACTCCTCCTATCATTGGCGCAATATAAGCCATCGCATAACCTTTGGTAACATGTCCCGCCTCAATAATAATAAAATTATAAGAAGCGAAAGCATATACAATCGCCCCCAGTAAACTTAACCACACATTGGCTCCTATACATAACATAAAAATATAAAAACCAATCAAATAAACAAACATCATTCCGGCATGAAACAAAGGAAGTCCGCCACGGAAAATAAAACTTAGTTTCTGAAAAACATTAAAATAGGGTATACCCCATAAAGTAGTGGTAGGCATACCGCTAAACATTGCATTTGTCCATTCCGAATATTCACCGGTTGCTTCTCGATAGGCTTTCACTTCTTGTGTCATTCCCGCTACGCTTACCATATCACCTTGGGGAAGGTCTTTGTCATCGAAAAATACAGGACTAAAATAAATAAGTGTTAACAAATACATGATTGCAATAGCAGCAATATGAGGTAGAATTTTTTTTAATAAAACCGAAAAAGGATTTTGTGGTTTTTTTGAAGCTATAGACTTCTCTTTTACGTTATTATTTTTCATGGAGACCAAAAATTAATGTATTATATTAAAAATGCAAAATTACATTTTTTTTTAAACAATATTGATTATAATACAAACTATTAATTAAAGCAAAACTTTGTGTGACAAATTTTTTTTTTACATTACCAAAATAAAACCTTTATAAATGTAATGTCTGTTATCATCTAAAGATACCTTTAATACATAGCTAAAAATATTATTGTGAGCATTTTTCCCATTTATTTCTCCTCGCCATTTGAAATTAATGTCTTTTGAACTAAATACTCTATTCCCCCAACGATCAAAAATATCAATATGAATGGATTTGATTTGATGTTTTTTTGGTAATATCAAAGAAAAATAATCATTAAGATTATTATTATCAAAGGGAGTTATAGTATTGGGTAAGAACAAATTAAAATCACAAGTGTCAATAGTAATACTATCGGTATTAATGCACTTACTTTTAAAAACAGTAACAGTATAAGTACCCGGCTTTGTAATTTCAATTTGATGCGATGTTTGTCCCGTACTCCATAAAACACTATCGGATTGAGTGGTTACTTTGAATGTAGATGAAAAATTTTCACAATAATCCAATGTCAAATTTTCTATTTTTATAGGAATTTTTTCAAGGAATACGGATATGGTATCACTATGTTTACACCCTTCATAATTAGTTACTGTAACATAATACGTTCCTACCTTAGGAGCATATATAAAAGATGTATTTTCAGAAGTATTCCATTGATATGTCATAAATTCAGTCCCGGCATCTATTTTTACCGGAAAATCCAATTCCGAACAAAGAATTATATCTTTACCAAGAAAAACACGAGCTACTTCTTTAATAGTTATTTGAATTTTTATTAAACTGTCGCATTTGTAAGAATAATATTTGCAATAAGTGCCTTTTTCATTAAAAACCGTATCTATCCCATGTCCAACATAACGCTCCCCTTCACAAATAGAATCATAATAGGTAAAAAGATAATGCGAAGGAGCAACGAAAATTTCTAATCTTAGTGTATCACAATCATTAATAATAGAATCGAAAATATAATTGCCCGGAATCATGAAAATGGTGTCGAATCCGTTATTTGTATAGTGCTCTCCTTGGCAAATGGTATCATAATAAGTTGTTGTTATGCCCGGAACAATATGTATAAAAACGGAATCACTAACCATAGTGTCACAACCAAATATATTTTCTCCTTTAATTATATATTTTCCGGAATCATTAATTGTTGCTGAAGAAATCAGAAAAGGAGGTGTTTTTAAAATTTTTCCATTAGGACAGATACATTCAATGTTTTCTAAATTTTTATAAGTAAAAGAAATTTGAAAATTTTTGCCTATACAATAAGTGTTTTTCATTGGACTAATAATTAATTCGGAGCTTTTTTTGAAATCACTGAAATAATTATAGCTACAACCCCAATTAGTATTACCATCAAAAGTTGCCATATGAAACAATCCGTCATTTGTAACAGTTAATAATGCATCTTGAGCAATAATTGATGAAAGATCTTTTGTTGCATACTTCCATTTCCCGTTAGTCCCCTCAACATTATAAAAATCATCGAACGTTAAAAGTGAAGCATTGCCATTGATTTTAAATAATGATATATTTGACGTTGTTGTAAAAACATTTAATATCAATTGGTTGGTTTTAGCAGCTATTCCCCTTCTATAAGTAACTTTGTTGCTACCTGTACAAACAATAGTCGGAACGATTGCCCCTCCTAATTCACATCCCATACCTGTTAATTGAAAACAATATATAGGTTTATTAGCTGTTATATACATGGTATTACTTGTTGATTGATAATAAAATCCTTTTGTTTCTCCCTTAGATAAATTAAAACTATTAGATGTACTTCCGTACAGTGTAACTAACGTATTGTTTTCAGTAGCAGTTATATAAACCTGGTCATTATTATCTGATAATTGACCTTTTATGACAATATATTCAACCCCTATTTTATCAATAGGGACAATTTGATCTCCAATTAAATCAGCACATGTTGTACCATCAATTCCCACAAGGTCGTCAGTAACAGTTATTGCAATAGGTTTGTCAGCTGTAACCTGTGAACCTGCTAAATGATACAAGCCTAGTTGAGAAGTTGCTACAGCACTGTAAGATTGACCTTTATTTAACATAATTGTAAAAGGAGTTTGAGCTTTATGACCGATAATGTCATTTTTAAGAATTATAGTAATGAAAGTACTATCCATTGTTGCCACAATATCAAATTTACTATAGGGTGGTATTTCATAGTTATGCATTCCTCCGTTTTTAAATTGATTTTGTCCGGGAATAAAAAATTCTGTGCCAAGCGCATTTTGTCCTTTTAAGGAAAACGATTCCGGATTGGCATTACCTAAATTAATAGAATAGTAAATTGATACAAAATCCGATGTTTCTATTAATATTCCCTTGTTTAAAATGCTGTTTGCCGGTTTATTTTCTATTTCATTTATATATGCACTAACATCAATTTCAATGCTACTGTTTGCTGCTATTGTTTTGTAAATTACCGGAAAAGAAGGAGATGCAGGTTGTGATATTTTTACATTGACTTGCCGATTACAAAATGAAGCAATATTAAAAATTATGGGTACTTCAAAAACATCATTATTTTGTTTTTGAACAATATCCGGAGCAACAAACCAAAAAATAGTATCAGACTGAGAAAAACACAGTGATACAACAAGCATTAGTGCTATTGTTAAAACGCTTTTTTTATAATTAATTATCATCTTTAAGGTTTTTATTAATTAAACAAGCATTTTTTGCAAAGATATACATAAATATTTTAAATAAAAGAAAAAAATATTCCTAATTATATTTATGACATAATTAGAATTAAATATTTTTAGTTTAAATGTTTTTATTCAGAAGAATATTTTCGTATAATTCAATATACTTCTTTGCAATAATAGCTTCGCTATATGTATTTTCTACTTTATCACGTGCATTATAACATAGTTGATCATAATTGGTTAATTTTAAAACCCAGTGTATTCCATTTGCTAAATCGGAAGCATTTTTATAGTTAGCAATATAACCATTTTGCTGATGATCTATCATCTCAGGAATACCTCCAATATTGAAACCGACACAAGGAGTTCCACATGCCATTGCTTCCATAATTGTATTTGGTAAATTGTCTTCAAGAGAAGGGATTAAAAACATATCAACAGCATTATACAAAGAAACCATTTCATCAACATTGTGAATATAACCAATGTTTTGTACTTCATAAGAAAGTAATGAAGCAATTTCATCTGATTTACTTCCAAATACAACTATACATAACTCCTCTTTTGAAAAAAACTTATTACTTAATAGAATTTTTTCAGCTTCTTTTAAATAAATAAATCCCTTCCGTTCATCAGTTACTTTACATGCACCGAAAAGAATAAGTTTTTTGTTTTCAGGTAAATTAAAAATTTTCCTCATTTCACTTTTATTTTTCGGAGAATAAAGTATTGTGTTGATAGGATTAGGAATAGAAACAATAGAAGTATGTTTACATAAATTACTCTTTTTTGCTTCATTTGCGATCCAATTACTGCATCCTACTAAAGTTATATTATTGTTATAATACCATTTTTCTTTTTGATTAAATAATTTGTATGATAAATCTTTATCTTTAGGATATTTTAATTTATGACAAGTAGAACAATAATTTTCATATTTATTACACCCACTTGTATAATGACATATCCCAGTATATGCCCATTGATCATGCATCGTCCATACAATAGGTTTCCCTAATTTAATTATTTTTTTGATTCCTTTGATAGATAAGAATCCTTGATTAATCCAATGTAAATGTATTACATCGGCACTCTTTAATTCAGCATTTTTATAAAGTTTATTACCCGTTAAAGCAATAGAAATATTAAAAAGATTTATTTTTGAAAAACCATTGTATACAAAAATAATAAAACAATCAAATAAAAAACGTATAGTATTGATAGTCTTTCTATAGCTATTTGTATTTATAGAATTAATGTTGGGTTCATTTGTTTGTTTATCTCTAACTAATAATTTGGCTTCAACACCATGTTTATTTAATGATACCATTAAACGTTTGCATGCTATTGCTGCTCCTCCAATTTGTTCAGATGTGTTAAGTAATAATATTTTCATATTTAAACTATTTTTTTTGTTGAAAGTGTTTCAAGTAATCGTGCCAACATTTGAATACAATAATAAATAAAATAGGCATACAACGTAGACTTAATATTTAGTTGTTTTTTCAATGTAACAGCTTCTTTATTAAAAATTTTTTCTGCTCGATGAATGGTATTTATAGCAGATATTTGAAAATGTTGTTTCCAAAAATGTTTAATAATAGGAGAATGATTTTTCAAAAGGCAGTCTTTTATGTTTTTACCTTGAGTAATAAAACCCTTAATAACTTCTATATTCATACTTTCATTTTGAAAAATTCTATATAAGAATAAAGGGTAGCCATTTATTATCATGTAATTATATCCTTCTTTTATGTTTCTTACATAAAATTCATAGTCGGAAGCCGGGTAAAATTCAGAATTATAGCCGCCACTTTGTAAAACCATTTCTTTTTTCATACATATTCCGGAAGGGGCATCAATAACGTTTCTTCTGTAGAGATTATGCAATTTGACATGTCTATACCTTAATATGTTTGTTTCACGTTTTGGAATGGATAAATCACTAAAAACTTGTATAGGAGGGCGATATGCATCAAAATTAGGATATTTGTCTATTATTTTAGTAAAAAGTATCTCTAAATAATCATCATATAACATATCATCATCATGTAGCATTACCACCCATTCTCCTTTAGCCAATTGATACAATCTATTCCAATTGCCTGACATTCCAATGTTTTCAGTGTTTTTATAATAGGAAAGGCGTGGGTGATTAAAATAATTTTCATTAATCAATAATTCTGTTTCATCTCCTCTTATGGGATTATTATCAACTATAATTACATCATAATTTATATGTCCTTTTTGATTAATCGCACTTTCAATCGCTTCTTTTAATAAAGCAGCTCTTTTATAGGTAGGTATGGCAATGGTTACTTTAGGAATTTCTGAAAAAGAAGCAATTTTAATGGGAGTTGAGACTACATGATTGTATAATTCAAAATGATTTTTAAACGATAAATGGCATCTTTGTTTTGTCATGATGTACTGTATAAATAAAATATTTTATTTACCCTTTCATTATTACTTCTATATCATTTGAACGAGAAGGTACATTTTCCATTAAATCTATGGGTTTTTCGGCTATCAGCATGTCGGTTTCAATGCGTACACCGATTCCTTCCTCGGGAATATATATACCCGGTTCACAAGAAGCTACCATGCCTGCTTCGAATATTACTTCACGATCTCCTACATCGTGGGTGTCAATTCCCATAAAATGTCCGATATTGTGCATAAAATATTTTCTCACCAATGGATAGCTTATTTTATCTTGTTTTTCGGCTTCTTCTTTTGTAAAAAGTCTTAGACCTACCATCTCTTCTTCCATCATTGCAAAAACACGTTTGTTGATTTTATTGATAGTCATGCCGGGCACGTATAAAGTTTTGGCAAATTCATACACCCGCCAACACGCATCGTACACTTGTTTTTGACGAGGAGAATAGGTGCCGTTGACAGGAATGGTTCGCGATAAATCGCTAGCATAATTGGCATAAGAAGCACCGAAATCGAGCAATAGCAAATCACCGTCTTGACACATTTTGTTGTTTTTGATATAATGTAATACGCAAGTATCTTTTCCGGAAGCTACGATAGGAGAAAAAGCATGTCCCGTAGCTGCATTACGGATAAATTCGTGTATCATTTCAGCTTCTACTTCATATTCCATTACACCCGGTTTAACAAATTTCAGAATCCTATCAAAAGCTTTTCCTGTAATATTACACGCTTGTTGAATCAATTCAATTTCAACTACTTCTTTTCTTAAACGCAATTGGGTAAATAAAGGAGCTAAACGTTTGAAAGTATGCAACGGAAATAAATTTTTTATTTTTTTACAAAAACGTAATTCTTGTCGTTCAATTTCTGTGTGAAAACGGAAGTTTTCTTGTAAATTCAAATAAATATTTTCAGAAGCATACGCCATTTCTTTCATTATCGCATCAAAACTTGATAGCCATTGTACATTTTCTATCCCGGATACTCGTTGTGCATGTTCTACCGTATATTTATAACCATTCCAAACGGCAATCATTTCGTTGGTTTGCAAAAGGAATAACACTTCTCTATATTGTGGATTAGGATGTTGCGGACATAAAGCCAATATACTCTGTTCTTGGTCAATACCGGTTAAATAAAAAAAGTCGGCATTTTGTCGGAATGGAAAACATTGATCGCCTGTTTCAGGCATTTCATCATTCGACGTTAGCAACACCAAAGAGTTAGGTTGAAGACAGTCCACTAACTTCTTACGGTTGTGAACAAAAAAAGATGATTCTATTTCTTTATATTTCATTTTTTTTAATTTAAAATTGTATGGAACTCACATGCTTTATAATCATTTACTGTTAATTAGACATATTCGTTTCATAACAAATTATTTATTTACACTTTTAACATTCCGATAATATCGCTGATAGAATTAATACGATGTCGCTCTAAATAATCATTAATGCCGTCTACTACTTTTACGGCAACGGCAGGATTAATAAAATTAGCCGTTCCAATCTGAATAGCTGTAGCTCCCGCAAGGAAAAACTCTATTGCATCTTTGGCATTCATAATACCGCCCAATCCGATAATAGGTATTTTAACCGCTTTATAGGTTTGCCACACCATACGCAAAGCAATGGGCTTAACACAAGGTCCTGATAATCCACCCGTAACAGTTGACAATATAGGCGTTTGTTTTTCAGCATCAATAGCCATTCCCAACAAAGTGTTGATGAGTGAAACCGAATCGGCACCGGCTCCTTCTACTGCTTTAGCAATTTCTGTTATATCGGTAACATTAGGCGATAATTTAACTATCAATGTTTTACGATACGCTTTGCGTACTTCTTGAGTGACTTTTTCAGCCGAAGAAGCAGAAGTTCCAAAAGCCATACCTCCTTTTTTAACATTAGGACAAGAAATATTAAGTTCAATAGCAGCTATCTTTTCCAAATCGTTTAATTTTTCTACTACCCCGACGTATTCTTCTATCGTTGACCCCGATACATTCAATATAATATGAGTATCATAATGTTTGATGCGAGGATAAATTGTAGTGATAAAATAGTCGATTCCTTTATTTTGCAATCCGACGGCATTCAACATTCCTGCTACCGTTTCTGCCATACGCGGATAGGGATTTCCGTCGCGTGCATGCAAGGTAGTCCCTTTTAATACCATACCCCCTATATGTCCTAAATCAAGAAAATCATCAAACTCTTCGCCATAACCAAAGGTTCCCGATGCTGTTAAAACAGGATTTTTAAATTCTATTCCATTGATTGATACTGCTAAATCAGCCATATTATTGATATGTTTAATTATCGGCAAAGTTCGTTATATTTTTTTTATTTTGCAAGAGATATTTAAAAATAGCTACAATAAATTTAAGTTGATGTCATTAAAAAAAAGATTCAATTAAAAAGAGATTGAGCCAAAAATAACTCAATTTTTTTTACTATTTTCGTATTTCAATTTCATGCAGCATAAAAGATTAAGAAAACACATGATTCACAGATGATTACAATACTCTATTATTATTCACTTGTAGCATTATGTATCGCTACTTCTATTTTAGGATTGCTTTTTCTCACGCAATTTAACGAAAATAGAGAGGCAATGCGCAACTACCGTATAGCGAAACGACTGTTGGCTATAGCTTTCTTTATTGTTGCCATAGGTAATTTAGTGGAACTGTTTGGGCATACTAACAAACCGATTGATACGGCAAATCAAGGCTTTTTCCTTTCATAAATAATAACGCTCTCAATTTCGGTTACACAAGCGTTTATATTTACGCTTGTCTGCGTAATGTTGCTTGACCCTAAAAACATTCAATCAAAACAACTGAAAAGGCAGATAATTGCTATTGTTTTGTATGTTGCTGTTGCTGTGGTAAGTTATATCTTGTTGCCCATATCGGCTGCTAAAATTTCGATTTTTTTGCTTAGTATTATATATTGTATTGTACTTATTTATTTTACGGTTTTTTTCATACATCGCTACCGTTCCTTCCGCCGAGCAATGGACAACTTCTATTCAGACGATATAGTAACTCGCATGCGTTGGATTGCAGTCGTATTTTATGCCGCACTTGTAATAGGCATATTTTCCCTTGTTATCATTCAACATTCAAATTTTGAAATGAGCGTCGTTTTCAATTTTACCTTACTCTGTTTTTATACATTTTTTGGCGTAAAATTGCTTAACTATCCCTGGCAGTTTGAGATAATAGAAACGCCAATGACGGAAGAAATCAGTGATGAAATACCCAATACCAAAATCGAAGCTATAAACAACAAAAAAACACCTCACATCAATGTCAACACATCTATAGAGCTGTGGATAGCAAAAAAACATTTTCTGAAGTCGGGTATTACCATAGACGACTTGGCTAAGTTTTTAGGCACCAACCGAACCTATTTATCGTCCTATCTCAACTCCGAAAAAAATACTACCTTCCGACAGTGGATTAATCTTTTAAGAATAGAGGAAGCAAAACGTATCATCTCTGATAACCCCAAAATAACAATGACAGAACTCGCCACTCGCTTGGGCTATGCCGATACAAGCACATTCTTTCGTCAATTTAAAGCCAAAGAAGGCGTTCAACCTTCCGTTTGGAAACAAGAATACTTATCTGTTTAAATGTTTTTATCGTTTTTCACAAAAGTTTTGTTGTTTAGCCACTTTATTTTGTTATTTAGCCACTTTGAGGGCTTGGATTTTTTATACTTTCGCAACATAATTTAATTGCTTAACATTTGCAAAAAAGAATGAGAAAGTCAAAAAAGTCAAAGCTGTCTTTTATATTAGAACAATCTTGTAAATCAGTATCTTTTTTCTCAAAAAAAATGCTTCCGACAACGAAGGATATCAAAAAGCAAAATTTTCTGATAACGGAAAAACATCAAGAACTTTCATTATAAACATGCGAAAATTTCAATCAATAATATATTAATAATTAAATTTTAAACAAAATCAAACATTAAAAAAATTAAGAAAAATGAAAAAAAGTATTTTCACATTTAAATTGATGCTCGCCCTTTTTGTGGCGATGCTAACAAGTGCTGCCACAGTGCAGGCACAAACAACTTACAATCTCAAAATTGCCGACGTGGATGTAACAGATGCTAACAAGGATAGTTTAGCCGTTATCCCCTGTGTAACAGGTACGGTAACTTATGACACCGCCACCAAAACCCTTCGTCTTGAAAACGCTACTATTACTGCAGCAGGTAAATACCATGCTATTAGTGCCAAAATTGACGGAATAAAGATTGAAGTTATAGGCAATAACACAATAAAGACGGATAGTTCAGATTGTGCGGGAATTAATTTGGATTCGATAACTGCCACCATCAAGGGTAGCGGTACACTTAATGCAAATGCTACAAAATCCACGGCAATAAGAGCTTACAAAAGTTCACTAAACATTGAAAACTGTGTGGTAAATGCTACAGGTTTTGCATCAGGAATTAGTGGTGCTTATACCAATTCGAGACTTAGCATTGATAGCGCTATCGTAACAGCAACAGGAACAAGAGACGGCTCTATCGTTGGTTTTAATGGAGGGATAAGCCTTACAAATACTGTCATTCACTATCCTGCTAATGCACAAATAACGAATGGAAATATAACTGATACTAGCGGTACCATTATCAAAACCGAAGTGAAGATAGTCCCTACCTACAAACTCTGGATTTGTGGTGTGCAGCTAAATGATGCTAATAAGGATAGTTTAGCCGTTATCCCCGGAGTAACGGGTACGGTAACTTACTATCCCACTACCAAAACTCTTCGCCTTAAAAATGCCTCTATTGCCATAACAGGTAATGTCAATGCTATTTATTCCAAAATTGAAAATCTAACTATAGAACTTATCGGCGATAGTAATACGATAAACGTCAATGCCTATTCGCCACTACATTTTGAAGGAAAACCGAGTACTATTCTGGGCGGTGGCACGCTGACCGTAATCAATTCGGCAAATGACTATGCTATCTGTGTCAGCGGTAACGCTTCGCTCACTATCAAAAACTGTACAGTAAACGCCATAGGAAACAGACGAGGTATTACCGGCAGTGGCAATCAAGGAACTCTTAGCATTGAGAATGCTACCGTAACAGCCAAAGGAACGAGCGAGGGTTCTATAACATATTTTGCTAATATTACCCTTAATGGTTGTATTATTTCCGAACCTATCGGAGGACGTATAAGCACAGATGCTTTTGTAGCCGTACGTGATTCAGTCGGTAATATTATCAAGGATACGGTAAAAATAGTACCTACCTACAACCTCTGGATTTGTGATGTGCAGGTAACAGATGCTAATAAGGACAAGCTAAGTGCTATCCCTAATGTAACGGGAAGAATAAACTACAACTCTAACACTAAGACTCTTACACTTGACAGTGTTACCATTGCCCCACAAGGTAAATACCATGCTATTAGTGCCAAAATTGACGGAATAAAGATTGAAGTTATAGGCAATAACACAATAAAGACGGATAGTTCAGATTGTGCGGGAATTAATTTGGATTCGATAACTGCCACCATC
>Ga0209718_1000407_pt1 | contig 59797 bp, 59 predicted proteins | sample AD_JPNAS1_MetaG_FD_184420 | JGI IMG/M metagenome (GOLD analysis project Ga0209718, IMG submission 184420) | Active sludge microbial communities of municipal wastewater-treating anaerobic digesters from Japan - AD_JPNAS1_MetaG (SPAdes) (version 2) | ecosystem: Engineered > Bioreactor > Anaerobic...
GGCGCTGCCGCCGGTTCACTTCGATGCTGGCCGAATCCACCACCAGATTGACCACGCCGATCTTCTCCAGCAGCCGGTGGATCCAGAAGCCGTCCCGCCCGGCCTCGTAGCAACTGTAGATCGGCGCGGCTGCCGGCAGTCCCAGCTTGGCCTTGGCTTGGGCAATGGCTTGTCGCAGCCGAGCCTGGTCGCGCGCGGGAATCGTCACTTGCCGTTCTTGCCGCCCATCGCCAAACGCCAGCTTCCATTCACGGTTGCTCAGCTCCATCGCTAGGTATAAAGTAGGATCGCTATGTGGGTTTTGTTTCATGTCTTCTGGTTCCTTTCTTGTGGTTGATCCACATCACCATGATGCATGAACGAAACCCCATAGCATCTACAATTCAATCCCGTGCTATGGTGTGCGGGTGGAGAGTACGTGCTGAATGAAGGCTTCGCGAAATTCTGGATCCACGCGCCGCCGGGAGGGGGGATCGAGCTGATTTAGCGGAATGCCGATTTCGCCGGTGGGGGTGGCCAGTAGAATGACGCGATCCGGTCCGGTGCCGCCGTAGCCGCTGAAGGTGCCTCTAACCACCACGCCATTTTTCCGGCGGAGTTCGACGGCGTCGTTGAGTTGATAGGGCGGTTCACGGCTGGCCAACTGCAACCGCAAATTTTGTTCCGCTTGCGCCTTTTTCGCGCGAAAAGCGGCCTCTTCTTCGACAGCTTTCTGCGCGGCGAGTTCCTCGGCCGTGGGTTTGGGCGGCGGGGCGGGGGGCGCTTCAATCGCTGGCGCCGGTGTGGGCTCGGCGGGAGCTGTGACGGCCTCAGCCGATGCCGCCGGTTGGCTGGGGGCTGCGAGGGTGGTGACCTTGGCTGGTTCGAGCGTGAAGACCGGCGGCGGGGGCGTGTCAGCGGGCTGCAGCAGATAAATGATGCCGCCCACCATCAACACCAAAATTAGTCCGATGGCCAGCAGCAGGCCAAAGTTAGGCTTGGCGCCAGATGTCTTTTTGCGGGTCTGGAGATTGAACCCGCAATTCACGCAGAGAATAGCCTCCCGGTCCAAAGGGGCTTTGCAGGATGGACAAGGGCGCGTTCCCACCAAGTTGGGCGCGTTGTGCAAAACCGTCGGCTTGGGTGGCTCGGCGGCGGCGGGCAGCGCGTTGGCGTGGTTGCAGTGCGGACATTCGGCGAAGGTCTCGCCGGATGAGCTGTCATGGTCGAAGGCCTGGCCGCATGAAGTGCATTTGAGTTGAACAAACATGGGGGCCTCCTTGGGTTGGGGTGTCGTGAGCTAGCCGATGGCCTGTTCCATTTTTGCAATCAACGCGGGAATCGAAAGCCGTTCCTGCTGCATGGAGTCGCGGTCGCGCAGGGTGACGGTGCCATCTTCCAGAGTTTGGAAATCCACGGTGAGGCACCACGGCGTACCGGCTTCATCCATGCGACGATAGCGCCGGCCAATGGCGCCGGATTCATCCCAGAAGCAGTTCCAGCGCCGTTGGAGCGAAGTGAAAATTTCGCGCGCCTTGGCATATAGCTCCGGCCTGTTCTTCACGAGGGGGAACACGCCCAACTTGATGGGGGCGATGGTCGGATGGAATCGCATGACGGTGCGGGTGTCGGTTTTGCCTTTGTCGTCGGTGAGGGTTTCTTCGTCGTAGGCATTGCACAGCAGCGCCAAGGCAAGGCGGTCGGTGCCGGCGGAAGGCTCCACGACATGCGGGACATATTTGCCTTCAAACAGCTTGGCGACAAATGCGCGGGCGTCATCGGCGGTTTTGCCGCGCCCGGTCCAATCGGCCACCACCTTTTGGGTGAAAGCCTCCTTGGCGGCGGCAACCAGCTTGTCGGCGGCCTGCTTGAGGGCTTCATCAAACACATCCATTTGCTTGCCGGAGTGCAATTGATGTTGGGTAAGATCAAAATCGCCGCGGGCGGCAATGCCCTCGAGCTCTTGCACGCCGAAGGGGAAGGCGTATTCGATGTCCACGCAGGTGCGGGCGTAGTGGGCGAGTTCATCGCCGGTCTGCCAATAGAGTTCGAGATCGGCGGCGGGCAGGCCGATGGCGCGATACCACGCAAGGCGCTGCTCGACCCAGTAGCGGTGCCACACTTCCCAGCCCCACGAATCCTGCGGTTCGCCGGTCAGATCGGGGTTATCGGCAAGAGTCGTGACCTTGCCGCAAATCAGCTCAACAGCCTCATCGGGGCGGATAAAAAATTCCAATTCCATTTGCTCGAACTCGCGCGAGCGGAAGGTGTAGTTGCGCGGATTGATTTCGTTGCGGAAGCTCTTGCCCATCTGGGCCACGCCGAACGGTACTTTTTGGCGGGCGGTGGCGCAAATGTTGTTGAATTGCGCAAAGATGGCCTGCGCAGTTTCCGGGCGCAGCCAAGCGGCGTTGGAGTCATCCTCCACCGGGCCAACGAAGGTCTTGAACATCAGGTTGAAGCTGCGCGGGGCGGTGAGATCGGCGGATCCGCACGCGGGGCATTTGGCGCCGGGGGGGAGGGCAAAGGTTTTATCCTGCTTGATGAGTTCGAGGCCTTGCTCCTCGCACAGTTGGTCGGCGCGGAAACGCTTCCGGCAGGCCTTGCAGTCCACCATGGGGTCGGCAAAACCGTCGGCGTGGCCGGAAGCCTTCCAGATGGCCGGGTGCATGATGATGGAGGCCTCCAAGCCGACGACATCTTCGCGGGTGCGGACGGTGGCCTGCCACCAGGCATCCTTGATGTTGCGCTTCAGCTCGCAACCGAGCGGGCCGTAGTCCCAGAAGCCGTTGATGCCGCCGTATAATTCAGAAGATTGAAAAATGAACCCGCGCCGCTTGCAAAGCGAAGCCAAGGTTTCCATGGCCAGGTTTTTGCTCATAATGGCGCGCATCGTGCGCTAAACCGCCGGGCGCGTCAAGGGCGGGGGGCCGCGGCGGGACCAGCGCTTGGCGGTTTGCGCGGCGGGGAATATACCTGCCGGGGCAGGAAGACCAGCAGTAGGATGCCGCACAACACGAGCAGCAGCGAAGTGACTTGCGCCACATCCAGCACGAACCACGCCACGCGCTCATCGCCGCGCAGATATTCCAAGGCAAAGCGTACGGGCGGGTAGAGCAACAGGTAGAGCGCGAAAACCGCGCCGTTGCGCCGGCGTCGTGCGTAGGCGTGCAGCAGGATCAACCAAATCACCAGCAGCGCACCGGCCTCCATGATTTGCACGGGGAACAGCGGCATACCGGGAAACAAGCGGCCCGGCTCGCAAACGGCCGGATAGGCAATGCCCAGCCAGGAATCGCCGGCCGGGCGGCCATAGCAACAGCCGTTGAAGAAGCAGCCCACGCGGCCCAGCGCATGGCCGACGGCCAGCCCCGGGATGGCGTAATCCGCCATATGCCACACCGGCAACCGGTGATGCCGAGCAAACAGCACCAGCGCCACGCACGCCAACAAAAACCCGCCATAGAAAATCAGGCCGCCTTGGTCAATGCGGACGATCTCCAATGGCGCGGTGCGATAATACGACCAGTTGGCCGCCACGTAAGCCAAACGCGAACCGACAATGCCGCTGGCCATCAGCCAAAACCCAAGATCGGGGGCGAAGCCCGGCGGGCGCACCTCGCGGCGACTCATCCACACCCACGTGAGCACCCCGGCCAGAAAACCGGCCGCCGCCATCACGCCATAGGTGTAGATGGGCTTGCCGAACACATGGAACAAAATCGGGTGCATTTCTTTGGCAATTTAACAGGTTCTTGGCGTCAAATCCAGCGCCTTGAGTGGCGATTGGCCAAAACGTGCAGTAGATTCATCCGTCATGAATCAAACGCTGGACATTGTGGTACGCATCGCCAAGCAGGCTTGGGCGGTACTGGGCGAAATGGCCCCTTGGGTGCTCGGGGGTTTTGCCATCGCCGGTGTGCTCTCGCTTTGGCTGAACGCCCGGGTGGTGCGCAAGCACTTTGGCGGCGCGCGGTTCAGCGCCATTTTGAAGGCGGTGGCGCTGGGGGTGCCATTGCCGGTGTGTTCATGCGGCGTGATCCCACTCGGCGCTTCGCTGCGTAAACACGGAGCGGGAAAGGGGCCGACCGCTGCTTTCTTGATGAGCACACCCCAGACCGGGGTGGATAGCATCGCCGTGACCTACGGCATGATGGGCGGCCTGTTCGCGTTGATGCGCCCGCTGGCTGCGTTGGTGTCGGGCATCCTGTGCGGTTTTGCCGTGGAAGTGACCAATGGCGATGCGCCAGCCGCCGGTGACGCGCCGGAACCCGAACTGGAAGATGAGCAGCACCCGTGGTGGCAGCGCGTGCTGCATAACGGCTGGGTGGTGTTGCCACGGTCCGTTGGCGGGGCGCTGGTGATTGGCGCAGTGGTGTCAGCCATCGTGATGGTGCTGGTGCCGCCAAATTACGTGGCGGAAAAAATCTCCAGCCCGCTGTTACAGATGGTGCTGATGCTGGCGTTCGGCATTCCGGTATATATCTGCTCCACGGCGGCGGTACCCTTCGCACTGGGCTTGCTGGCCGCGGGATTGACTCCCGGCGCCGCGCTGGTGTTCCTGATCGGCGGGCCGGGCGTGAGCGCCTCGACGCTGATTGCCGTTCAGCGGCTGATGGGCTGGCGGGCCATGCTGGTCTACGTGCTGGTGTTGGCGCTCTGTGCAATTGCTTTCGGCTACCTGATGGATAGCCTCCTGCCGGCGGGCTGGCTGCCGCCCGGAATACAGGCGGCGGACCACTGCGCCCATGGCGAGACCGGCATGGGCTGGACCACGCACGTTTGGGCCGCGCTGCTGCTGGGCATTATTGGCTGGGCCAAATGGGGGCCGCGTAAACGCGCGGCGCACGCGGACTGAACCGGCCTTTTTTCTATTGTCGCGGGCGAGGGGTGGGGGGTATGATGCAACTCGAGCAAAGGGAGGCGCATCATGAGTGGAGTCAAAGTGCGGTATGCAACGGTGGCGGAGGCGCGGCGGCTGGTGGATTTCAACCGGGCGCTGGCGTTGGAAAGCGAGGGCTTGGCCCTCAACGAAACCACGGTATCAGCGGGGGTCTTGGCCGTGCTGGCCCACCCGGAGCGGGGGTTCTATTTGATTGCGGAAATGGATGGCGCGCCGGTGGGCTGCCTGCTGGTAACCTATGAATGGAGCGACTGGCGCAACCGCGTTTTCTGGTGGATTGCCAGCCATTACGTGAAGCCGGAGATGCGCTGCCGCGGGGTGTATCAGGCCATGGATGAAAAGTTACAGGAACTGGCGGCGCAGGCCGGTAATGTGTGCGGCTTCCGTTCCTACGTCCACAAGGATTTCCGCTCGGCGCAAGATATCCTGCGCAGTCTGGGGATGCACGAGAAGGAATACCTCGTTTTCGAGGATATGCTCTAACCCCACAGTGCGGGAAGGGGGGGCTCAGAGCCAGCGGCGTGTGCGCCGTGCATAAACGGCGTAGTCCGCGCCAAACTTGGCGCGCAGAGCTTCCTCTTCCGGGCGGATTTGCCAGCGCTGGAGTACCGCCACAAAAAGCGGCAGGGCCATCACACCGGGAATGGTATTCATATAAACCACTTCCGCAATCAGCACCAGCAGCAGGCCGACATACATCGGATTGCGGCTCACGCGGTAGATGCCCGTGGTGACCAATGTCGCGGCGCGCTCCGGGTGATTCGGCAACAGACTCGTGCGGGCGCGTAGAAACGCCAAGATGCCGCCGAAGCCCAGCCCGCTGCCGGCGACGGCCAACAACCGGGCGATGCGTCTTGCATGGGGAAACTGCCATTGCGCATCGGGAAACCAGCGATGCAACGCCCAAATCAACGCCGCACAAAACAGGAAGGTTACCAAGGGCAGCACTTTGCGCAGCGCCCGGATCACAAGAGGCGGTGGCACGTCAGTCGGCGGCATGGGGTGGGGCGCAGGTTAGCGGGGCAATGAACGCACGAGGGCATAGAAACGATCCTCGTAGTCCTTGAATTTGCCCAAGCGGTTCAGCAGCGCGGCCAGCGGCGCCAGTTGGGCGCGGTTGTTGGCCGCGCGGCGGAAGGCGGCCTCAATCTCATGGCGCGAGCCGTCCGGGTCCGCGCGCAGGTCACGCGCGTTGCCCGGCGCAGAACGCCGCACCACCTCCACCAGCAGCTTGAGCAGGCAGACCTCCCACGGTTCATCCACGCCGCGCACCAGGGCGGAAAGCGGATCCTGCCGACCCTTCAAATCGGTGTGGACCCGGTCCACCACGTTTTCAATTGAATCATGCACGATGGACTCGGTGACCGTCTCATGCCGGATGCGGAACCCGTATTTCAACAACATGAAGTCGGATTCGTGCTCGCGCAGCCAGCGGATGAAATCTTCCGCCTGTTCCTCCTGAAAACCCTCCAGCGGCGATTCGCTGAAACTCTGCGGCGTGAGGATTTCTGGCCGGAACGATTGGATGCGCCCCTCGCGGATGCGTACCTGCCCGATGGCGTCCATCAGCTCGGTCACCAGCCAATAATGGATGAGCGTGGAGCCAAAGGTTTCCAAACGGCCCCGCGGGGGCATGACGACTTCGGTGTTGTTGACCGCGTACCAAAAATCAAATTCTTGAGGAGATGCAGACATCGTGGTCACACGCTACGGCATTGCGGGCGGCGGCGCAAGGCTGGAAGCCGGAAGTTGGTTTTGCCAAACGGGCAGGGGTGCGGTAGCGTGATGACCATGAAAATTGCACGTTGGTTGTGGGTGTTTGCGGCGTGGGCAGCGGTTGTGACAAGAGCCGCAGAACGCGCATGGGATTTACCGGTGATGGCCACATGGACGGAAGACCCGCGGACTAGTGTCACCTTGGCTTGGGAGAGATCGGCGGCAGAACCCGCCTGGGTGGAATATTCAACTGACGGCGCTATCTGGCAGCATGTGGCCCAAGAACAGCCGGTGCGGCGTCATGTATTCACCCTGCGGGATTTGGAACCGGGGACGCATTACCGCTACCGGCTGGCTTCGTGGGACGGCTATCAAGCTGAGGGGCGTTTTTGGACGGCGCCGGCCGACAAGACCACGCCATTCACCTTTGCGCTGCACAACGATTTACAAGGGGGGATCAATGTGGAGGCGGCCAAACAGGTGGCGCAAGCCGTGGTGCGGGCCAATCCGGATTTCGTGCTGTCCACCGGCGATTTGGGCGATTCGCGTTATTCCTCGGACTATGCCAACGGCGTGCAGAGCTGGCAGTTGTTTTTTGACTGCACGGAGCCGGAACTAGCCCACTTTGTATTTCAGGTGGTGACCGGCAACCATGATGAGCCGGAAAATCCGGACTCGTTCTGGCACCGGTTGTTCGAGCTGCCGAGCCACCATGATTACGTGCTGGATGTGGGGCCGATCCGGTTTGTCATGCTGGATTCGGTGGAAGAGCAAATCCCCAGCCGCATCGCCTGGCTGGCGCGAGAGCTGCAAGGCGCGGCGTATGATCCGGAGATTACCTGGGTCATTCCGGCATTCCACCGCCCGCCGTTTTCGTATGGCGAGCGGGAGGGGCAGGAGCAGGTGCGGGAGTGGTGGGTGCCGTTATTTACCCGTTACGAGGCAGACTTGGTGCTGAACGGCCACGCCCACACCTATCAGCGGACCAAGCCGCTGGCCGGCGTGAATTATCTGGTGAGTGGCGGTGGTGGCGGTCGCCTGTACTGGGTGCCGGAAAAGCACGAGAATCTCCTATTCGCCACCAGCCTGTATCACTTTGTGCAATTCAACGTGGCCGGCGACCGGATTCAGTTGGCGGCAACCGCGACGGACGGAACGGTGTTCGACCGCGCGGAATACAAGGCGCACCGCCATGTGCGCGTGGAACCGATTTTCCCGGTGCGGGGTGAGGATTGCACCGTGTGGTACAACGCCGCCGGCGGCCCGTTGGCCGATGCGCAGCAAATCAGTGTTCATGTCGGACGTGATAATTTTGCGGATTTTCTGATGGATGTGCCGATGGAAAAGGATGCCACCACCGGATTGTGGAAGGCCACATTCCCCACTCCATCCTCGGCCAAGTGGAATGTGGCCTTTTGCTTCTTTGATCCGGTCAACAAGGTTTGGCACAACAATTACCAACAGGATTGGCAGGCGCTGGTGGCACGGGAATGGTGAGGGTTGTGGCGAATCATGCGGCTCTTGAGGCGATGAGAGGATGTAGACGATGAACAACCCGGCACACCAGTTTCATGTGTTTCGCGGGCCAACCGAGCTGTCCCCGGCGCTGGCGCGGCGGGTGGCATCGGCCGCGGCAACTGCGGTGCAGGAGCGCGGGCGGTTCCGCATCGCGTTGTCTGGCGGCTCCGCCATGCTGCGGCTGGCGGCGGGATTCCGCTTGCTGCCGGAGTTGAATGCATACTGGGGGGCCTGGCGGGTGTATTGGGCAGATGAACGCTGCGTGGCCGCGGATGACCCCAACAGCAACTACGGCGCTGCCCGCGCTGAGTTTTTGGATGATGTCCCCATCCCCGCAGATCAGATTTTTCCTGTGGATGGCACGCTGCTGCCGGAGGAAGCCGCGCGTGCTTACGAGGCGGCGCTGCGCCGCGAATTTGCCGCGGATGGCGACGCATGGCCGCGGTTTGATGTCATTTTGCTGGGGGTGGGGGGGGATGGACATACGGCATCGTTATTCCCGGGTAATCCGGTCTTGACGGAAATGGTGCACTGGGCCGCGCCGGTGTGGCAGTCGCCCAAGCCGCCACCAACCCGCGTGACGTTGACGCTGCCGGTCCTGAACCACGCGCGGCAGGCCTTGTTTGTGGCCATGGGCCGGGACAAGGCCCGCGTCGTGCAGAAGGTCCGCGCCGTAGCAAACGGGGATTTGTTGCCGGCGCAACGTGTGCATTTGACCGCTGGCCCCTGTGAATGGTTTATTGATGAGCAAGCAGCGGAACAACCAACCAGCGAGTCCCATCATGAGTAATGAGATTCCCCAGGCGGAAGCCACCACCATCGTCATTTTTGGCGCCACCGGCGACTTGACCCAGCGCAAGTTGATCCCCGCGCTGTTCCACAACCGTAAAAAAGGGCGCTTGTGGGACCGCACACGGATCGTTGGCGTGGCGCGTCGCGACTGGAGCGATGATTTTTTCCGCGAACACCTGCGCGAGGGCGTGCGCCGCTATGGCGGCCCCTTCGATGAAAAGGCGTGGGCCGAGTTTGCGCCGCGCATCCGCTACGTGCGGGGCGACCTGGAAGTGCCGGAAGATTACCACGAGGTGGATCGGCGGTTGCGCGAGATTGAAGGCAAGCCCGCCAACCGCCTCTATTATCTGGCCACCGCGCCGGAGTTCTATGGCCCCGCCTGCGACTATCTGGCCGCCGCCAACATGACGGCCGAAACCGAAGGCTGGCGGCGGATCATCATCGAAAAACCCTTCGGGCATGATCTCGCTTCCGCCGTCGCGTTGAACCACCGGGTGCACCAGTCGTTCCGGGAACATCAGGTGTACCGCATTGATCACTATCTCGGCAAAGAAACCGCGCAAAACATCCTGTTCCTGCGTTTTGCCAACACGCTGTTCGAGCCGGTGTGGAACCGGCGCTACATTTCCAACATCCAAATCACCGTGGCCGAGGATGTGGATGTAGGCACTCGCGGTGGCTATTACGATCAGGCCGGCGTGGTGCGCGACATGTTCCAGAACCACCTGCTGCAATTGCTTTCGCTGGTGACCATGGAACCGCCCGCTTCGCTGGATGCCAACGCGGTGCGCAACGAGAAAGCCAAGGTACTGGGCAATATCCGCGCCATCCGGCTCGAAGATGCCGTGCGCGGCCAATATGAGGGCTATCGCGAGGCCGCGCGAGTGGCACCCGACTCGCAAACCCCGACCTATGCCGCGTTGAAACTCTACATTGACAACTGGCGTTGGCAGGGCGTGCCGTTTTATCTGCGTTCCGGCAAGGCCATGGCCGCGCGCGGCAGCTCCATCATCGTGGAATTCCAGGCGCCGCCGGATGTCATGTTCGGCTTGGCGCGCAACCAAAGTTTCACCCCCAACATGCTCTCCATTTGTATTCAGCCGGAAGAAGGGGTGCACCTGCGCTTCGAAACCAAGGTGCCCGATACCATCGCCGAATCACGCTCGGCCAACATGGATTTCAGCTACCGCAAGGCGTTCCCGGACATCGTCCTGCCCGATGCCTATGAACGCCTCCTGCTGGATGCCATCAAGGGCGACGCCTCGCTGTTCGCCCGGGCCGACGGCATCGAAATTGCCTGGCGGTTGATTGACCCCATTTTGGCCGGTTGGGAGGAGCACCCTGAACGCTCGCCGTTGCATATCTACCCGCGCAAATCGTGGGGCCCCGCCGCCGCCGATGAACTGCTGGCGCGCGATGACCACGAATGGCGCTTGGGCTGCGGCGAAGACGGCTGCTGGATTTGAAAGGACGCGGAGCATGAAGGCATTGGCGGATATTGGCGTGGTGGGTCTCGCCGTAATGGGCGAGAACCTGATTCTCAACATGGAGAACAAGGGCTTCACCGTGGCCTGCTACAACCGGACAGTAGCCAAGGTGGATGCCTTCCTTGGCGGTCGCGGCAAAGACAAAAACCTGATCGGCTGCCACAGACCGGCGGAGTTGGTCCGGGCGCTGGCCCGACCGCGCAAAATCATGATGATGGTGCGCGCTGGAAAACCGGTGGATGACCTGATCGCCGAACTGATCCCGCTGCTGGAGCCGGGCGATATCCTCATTGATGGAGGCAACAGCCATTACCCCGATACCATCCGGCGTTGCGCGGCGGCGGAAGCGAACAGCCTGCTCTACGTTGGCGCGGGTGTGTCTGGCGGTGAAGAGGGTGCGCTGACCGGCCCGTCCATTATGCCCGGCGGCCACGCGGCGGCCTGGCCTCACCTCAAACCCATTTTTCAAGCCATTGCCGCCAAGGTGGACGATGGCACCCCCTGCTGCGAATGGCTGGGGCCCGATGGTTCCGGTCACTTCGTCAAAATGGTGCACAACGGCATTGAATATGGCGACATGCAGCTCATCGCCGAAGCCTACCATTTGCTGTCCGTCGGCTTGGGCATGACCCCTGCCGAAATGGGCGCGGTGTTCAAGCAATGGAATGCCGGCGCGTTGGATTCCTACCTGATTGAAATCACCGCCGACATCCTGACCCAGGTGGATGATGAAACCGGCCGCCCCTTGGTGGATATGATTTTGGATGCCGCCGGCCAAAAGGGCACGGGCAAATGGACCTCGCAAGCGGGGCTGGACCTTGGCGTGGGTATTCCGCAAATTGCCGAAGCCGTGTTTGCGCGTTGCTTGTCGGCCATCAAGGAAGAACGGGTTGCCGCCGCTGCTATTTTGCCGGGGCCGAATGGAAAAATCACCGTGGACCGTGCTGCTTTTGTGGCCGACTTGGAACAGGCCGTCCACGCCGCCAAAATTTGTTCTTATGCCCAAGGCTATCAACTCTTGCGCGCGGCCTCCGCCGAGCACGGGTGGAACCTGAACTTCGGCGATATCGCCCTCCTGTGGCGCGGCGGCTGCATTATCCGCGCGCGCTTTTTGGGCAAAATCAAGGAAGCCTTCGATGCCGAACCCGCGCTGGCCAATCTGCTTTTGGCGCCCTATTTCCGTGATGTCGTCGGCCAAACGCAAGCGGCATGGCGGCGGGTGGTCCGGGCTGCCGCGGAAGCAGGCATCCCCCTGCCCGCCATCGGCACCGCTTTGAGCTACTACGACGCCTACCGCAGCGCCCGGTTGCCGGCCAATCTCTTGCAGGCCCAGCGCGATTACTTCGGCGCCCACACCTATGAACGCGTGGACAAGCCGCGGGGCCAATTCTTCCACACCAACTGGACGGGGCGGGGAGGCACCACCGCGTCCACCACCTACGGCGTCTAGTTGGTTGCGGCAGACTGCGCATTGACGGCTCACCAGGAAGCGGCTACGCTGCCGGACATCGTGCAAGCTGAACAACCGGAGATAATCTGATGGAACTCGCGTTGACAATCGCAGGATGGATTTCGGTCGCGCTGTTGGGATGGTTCATTTGGCAATGGCTGGCCGGAATGGTGCGCGGTTGGCGTCGCACCACCACCACCATCACCCAAAACGTCAATAAAGACCTGTACTAGCCCGCGCCCCCCAGAACCCCAACGCCTTCGCGGACACTTTTTTAAAGGGTTCAGGGTTCAGAGTTCAGGGAGCAGCCTTGTGCTGCGCACAGCGGGCAAGGCTCGGCAGGGCCTTACTGTTGCCGCGCTCGCTGAACGCGGGGCTGTCGGCCCGGTGGCTTCCTCTGACTTCTGAACCCTGGCCCCACCGTCGCCTTGCGACGGCGCAACAGCCCCGCCAAAATTCGCAAGAAATCCTCCGCATGCAGGTGCTGCGCACAGCGGACAAGGCTCGGCATGGCCTTTTTGTAGCCGGCCTCGTTGAGGCGGTGTCCGGAAAAAGCCCCGCGGCCACCGTCCGCGGCTACAGTAAACAGCCACGTCTTTGTAGGCCGGGGTTGTAATCCCCGGCGGGCTGTTCCGGCTGTCTTCCTGAAACCTGCAACCTTTAACCTGTAACCTGCAACCTGTAACCTGCAACCATCTTCCCCCTGTGCTGATGACTGATTCTGGCTGGACGCAAACGTCGCGACCAAGCAGAATGACGATATTGAGCAAGGCGTTTGAAGCGCGAATATGACATGCCGCAATGATCGGCAATAAAAAAGAGGCCATGACGAGTAGGCGAAAAATTACGCAGGGATTCAAAGTAGTCAAAGATCAGGAAGTTGGCGCAGCTTCAACACAGCCTGGTTTCCCGACGATGATTCCCAGTGTTAGTGCGGACCAATCGTTTGCCCGGGAGTTGGCGCGGTTGCAAAGCTTGTCCATTGAGGCACGCATCGAGGAAGCGCTAACGATGAAAGAACAGTTTGCCTGGCTTAATCCTGTTATCGGCGATACGGAGCCCTGATTTTATGAGAAAATTGTTGCCGATATTGCAAGCTGCGGAACAGGTGGTTGCCATCCTGAAGCAACACAATGTTGATTCGGTTGTGATTGGCGCAGTGGCACTGGCGGCGCACCATTATGTGCGGCATACTCAGGGTATTGATATTGGCGTGAGCGCGGCGCTTCCTGTTTTGCAGAAGGTGACGGAGTCGCTTAACGCTGCGGGTTTGACTGCCGAACTTAGCGCGCCTGACGCGGACGCCCCTTTGGGCGGCGTGGTCAATGTTTCGGGCGGTTTTGGGGTGGTGCAAATCGTTAATTTTTGCGATCGCTTCCCCGCGGTGATTCAAGACGCCATTCGAGATTCCACGATGCTTTTGCGTCCGGGCAGCGCTCTTAAGCTGGCGCCGCTGCCACAATTGGTTGCCCTCAAGCTGTATGCCGGCGGACTTAAATCAAAGGCAGATATTTTGGAGTTGTTGCGGCACAACCCGGGTGCTGACCTTCATGATATTATGACCACCTGCCAACGCTATCGCTTGCATGGTCTTGAAGAAATCATGGCTGAGCTAGCACGACATGGCCGTAATGCCTGAAAATTTGTCGCGGCTGCCGCCTCGCGGGATGCTCGTCGGCAGGGTTCAGAGTTCAGGGAGTAGCATTGTGCTGCGCACAGCGGGCAAGGCTAGGCATGGCCTTACTGTAGCCGGCCTCGGTGAGGCCGGTGTCTGGAAAAAGCTCCGCGGCCACCGTCCGCAGCTACAGTAAACGGTCGCTTCTTTGTAGGCCAGGGGTGTATCCCCGGCGGGCTGCTCCGGCTGCCCAGCCAAGCGCCAAGGCAAAGAATTTCAACGCAAGCGACGGAAAAGGCGCAAACGGGCGCAAAAAAAAGAAAAAATATCTCGCGCCGCAGGCGCTGTAGCCGGTCACGCTGAGGCTGGCTGATTTTTCCTGGCTCCCGAAATGCGACACCCGAAACCATTTTTTTGCCCGAAAATTGCCAAAAATACCCCCAAAATGCCCCAAAACACCTAAAAAAGGCCTCAAAACCCGGGAAATTAGCCGTTTTTGACGCTAAAACGTCAATTTTCTGGACTCAAATGCCTTGGGTAAGAAGAATGGAGAGATTGAGCAAGAGCTTACGGGTGTTGTTTTTTATGGATGGATGGAGAGGTGCAACATGAGAGCGGCGAGGGCAAGGGATTGGTCGAGGGAGGAGCTTCCGGCGAAGAGGACGACGATTGCGTTGGATCGCTTGTTTTCAGAAGAAGAGATGGAGCTGATTCAACGGGGGGTGGTGCCGGAGCAAATGGAAGACAAATGGTTTATTTATTGGGAAGAGGGCACGCTATACTTTCACCGCAGTTGGACGGGCTTCTGCATTTATGTGGTGCGCTTTGTTCTGGAAAATCGTGGGTGGAGGATGGTTAGGGCGGATGTAAATCGCGATCCGGCGGAGTACAACGAAACAAGCGATAAAACAGATGCGGTGTTGGTTTCCGCCTTGGTGGATGTGCTTTTGCTTCGGCGGGAGCCGGCGCTTCCCCAAGCGGGGGAGTCGGATGTGCAAGCCGCCGTTTTGAACTGGAGCATGATAGGGCGGGCCATGTTTGGCGAGCATCCAAGGGGTTTGGAGGATGAGGAGCGAGGGGGCGAAGACAAGCCACGCCGCTAAGATTTCACACCGGGCGCCCGGCTGTTTCTCGCGTTCCGTATTGGGACGCCCAACAATTTTGCTGATTCGCTTTTTTGAAGGGCGGGAATGGTTGGGGAAAGAGGCCTTCCCGCCGGAAAAGGCTGGAAGGTCTTCGACCGTTCCGGCCCTACAATCCAATCCCGAACAAGAAAAATGACTTCAATATTCAGGTTTTGGTGAGGGCTTCGGAGATGGTTTGAAAGTGGTCGAGGGCGGTTTGGAGGTTGTCGAGGATTTCAAGCACCAAGAAGAATTTCAACGCAAGCGGCACCAAAGACGCAAACGGGCGCAAAAAAATGAAAAAATATCTCGCGCCGCAGGCGCTGTGGCCGGCCTCGGTGAGGCCGGTGTCCGGAAAAAGCCCCGCGTCCACCGTCCGCGGCTATAGAGGGCAAGAAATCTCGCCAAGCCGCCAAGGATCAAGAATTTCAACGCAAACGGCGCCAAAGACGCAAACGGGCGCAAAAAACGAAAAATATCTCGCCTCGCAGGCGCTGTGGCCGGTCTCGCTGAGGCCGGCTGGTTTTTCCGGTTCCTCGCTGTTTTCAGTGGCTGAGCATGGCGGGTGAGGGTAGTTTTCCAGCAACGAAGTAGAGCATGGCCACCATACATCGCCTAATCCCAACAGTTCACTACACAATTTTTCCGGTGTTGTCATGCCCCTGAAACTGAACCATTTTCCGGACTCTGGCCACTGGAATTAGCGAGGAACCGTTTTTCCTAATTCCCGAAATGAGCCCCCAAAAATCATTTTTTCGCCCGAAAATCGCTCCGAACGCTCCAAAACCATTTTTGCGTCAGAAAATCGCTCAAATCGTCCCAAAAATGCCCCAAAACACCCCAAAAACCGAAAAATGAGCCATTTTCGGGTTCTTCGTAGAATTTTATGGTAATTACGGCATCGCACCGCCCCGCCCTCCACTCCGCTCCGACGAGCTATGGGAGGCCCATTCTCGCGGAGCGGAGGGCGCAGCACACCAAATCCCAACGCTATCGAGAGATTAATTAAGAAATCCTGCCGTTCTTTAATATGTAGCAAGACGGCTGAGCCACCAAATTTTTGAGGTCAGAGCCAATTCATTCCATAAAATTTTACGAAGAACCCATTTTCGACGCCAAGGCGCCAATTATGATGTTGGGTCAACGAGCTGTGCAAACAGGCTTGGCCAATGGTATGTTTGACGCGAAGTGGTGATTTGGAGTAAACCAGTCACTTGAGAAAGGCCAAGTAAGATGCGTGAATTCAATGTGGTTATCGAGCGGGATGCAGATGGCTATTTTGTGGCATCGGTTCCATCGTTAAAAGGGTGCCATACCCAGGCCAAATCTCTGGATGAATTGGTGAGTCGCATTAAAGAAGCCATTGAACTGTGCCTAGAGGTTGGCGATGAGCCGGTTAACAATGAGTTTATCGGTGTTCAGCGGGTTTCTGTAATGGCATGAGCAGGCTGCCAACGCTCAAGGGAACCGAGCTTATCCGTATCCTCGGCAAGTTTGGATTTAGCGTCATCAGGATAAAGGGGAGTCACCATTATCTACGTCACCTTGACGGACGCTGCACGGTTGTTCCTGTTCACCGTGGCGAAACTATCGGCCGCGGGTTGCTTGCGCAGATTCTCAAAGATTGCGAATTAAGCCGCGACGATATTTCGCCGGACGGAAAATAGTTCAGTATTTGAAGGATTGTGGCGCACGGCGCCACGTTTCGGTTTTGGGGTGAAAACAAGCCTGCCGACAAGAAGAAGAATTTCAACGCAAGCGACGCCGCCTCGCAGGACGCTCGTCGGCAGAGTTCAGGGAGCAGCCTTGTGCTGCGCACAGCGGACAAGGCTCGGCAGGGCCTTACTGTAGCCGGCCTCGGTGAGGCCGGTGTCCGGAAAAAGCTCCGCGGCCACCGTCCGCAGCTACAGTAAACGGTCGCTTCTTTGTAGGCCAGGGGGGTATCCCCGGCGGGCTGCTCCGGCTGCCCAGCCAAGCGCCAAGGCAAAGAATTTCAACGCAAGCGACGGAAAAGACGCAAACGGGCGCTAAAAAACGAAAAAATATCTTACGCCGCAAGCGCTGTAGCCGGCCTCGGTGAGGCTGGCTGGTTTTTCCTAATTCCCGAAATGAGCCCCCAAAAATCATTTTTTCGCCCCAAAATTGCCTAAAACACCCCCAAAATGCCTAAAAACGCACCAAAATGGCCCCCTAAACCTGAAAACATGCCATTTTCGACGCCAAAGCGCCAATTTTCTGGACTCAGCCGTCCCATTCACACAAAATGTAATGGGTTCAACAAGACGTTTTGGGCGTCCGAGGTGGCAAGCCGACTTAGCCTCATCGCTCTTGCGTGAGCCATGGAGAATAAATATGCCACACAATATTTGGCACAAGTTGCTCGCACCTGATAATCAAACCTTTGAAATTGTCCTCTCGGAAGAGCTTGATGATGTTATATCAATACTTGTTGATGCACAGATTGACCCAAAAACTTTTGGAGGAAATTTATGCGAACTACTATCGGAGGGGCTTCCGTCTTTCTCTAGCATATTCGATCTTGAGCAGCGCAGTCTGCCCACTTCGCCGTCTGTTAAAAAGTATACATCAGTAATCAATCGACCAGTGGCTGTTCCACTATGGTTTATTGCTGCGTTCCCGGATGTACTACATTGGTTAAATGAAAGGCAGGCGAAGATCCATCGGTGCGCATCAAGCGAGGACACATCTGTTAAAGAATTTGACGAGTTGCTTGGGTTGAATATGAATCAGGCCGATGATGTCGACATCTCGCAGTATCAGAACCGCAAAGGTCAACTTCGTTCGCAATATTACCGAAATCTTGTTCATAATTATTTAAAAAGGACAGGCGCTCGTTTGGAAGTAGCTGTGGTCCCAGGATCGGAAACCGATATGTATACGGCAATGGATATGTTACATGCCGTTGGCGAGGAGAGTACTTTCACGTTAATTGCCACCATGACCACCAAGTACTATTCAGAGCTCCGGAATAATTACAGCGCTTCATTCCCGGATGAGACATCGTTACTGGCAATGGCCGGAATACTCGATGCCAACATGAGCATATTCGTTACGCAACAAATCACAATCGAACAAGTGATAGACTTGGCAAGAAGGTCTGGGGGCGACAATCGATATTTCGATTTTCTCATTTCTCTTTCGACTCTATTGATATGGGTAGACGCCCAAGAGATGGATCCATCCGACATTACTGCGGCCGGTCTCGAGCAGGCCGATAAAATTCAGGAATCTATTCGTTATGCCCTCAACACTTACAAAAGTGAGCCTATGATTTCACAAACTGCGCGGATGGTTATGAGGGCGCCTCAATTTGCGTATGTTCGACAAGCGGTAGGCGTTACTTCAAATTCGTTGTTCAGTAAAATCAAAAAACTTTTTGGACAACAACGCATGGTGCAATAGCGGGCGCAGCCCCGCGGCAATCCCGGGTTGAATAGGTCTGGTGGTGGGATGGTTAGGCTGGGGGGTGGTGGGAGCGGTGGTGGATAGCGGCGCGGATGAGGTCGCGGAAGAGGGGGTGGGGGTGCAGGGCCTGTGATTTCCATTCGGGGTGGAACAGGACAGCCACAAACCAAGGGTGGGCGGGCAATTCGATGACTTGCACATCGTGCCCGGCTGGATCCGTGCCGCTGCAAACCATGCCGGCGGCTTCGAGTTGCGGGCGATAGGCGGGGTTCAGTTCCAGCGCGTGCCGGTGGCGTTCAGATATCCGGGTGGCGCCATAGATTTTGGCCAGGAGGGAATCGGGTTTCAATGCGCAGGGCTTGGCGCCGAGTTGTTCGCCGTGCGGTGCGGCGTGCAGCACCGGGTGAGGGGTATCGGGAGCGGTGTCCGTGTCGTTGGCTTCCGTCAGACCGCACACGTGGCGGGCGTATTCGATCACAGCGCAATGGAAGCCGCGCCCAATGCCCAAAAAGGGCAAGCCGGTTTCGCGCGCGTGGCGCACCGCGGCCAACCGCCCGACCAAACCGTCGGCATCGCCGCCATCGGGGATGAGCAGCGCATTGATTTCCGGCAAGCGGGCAGGGGCTTTGCCGGCAGTGAAATCGCCGGCGGGCAGCGGGATAATTTCCACCGATTGCTGATGCGCCCCGCCGCCGTGGCGCAGGGCTTCGTGGAGAGATTTATGGGTGTCGGGCAGTTCTGCGCGCTGCCCAACCACGCCAATCCGGACGGTGCCGCGCGGCTGGGTGATGGCGGCCACCATGGCCCGCCAGTCCGCCAGTTGGGCGGGCGGGCGCGGCAGGCGGAAATGCACCAGGATGATTTCATCCAAGCCTTGTTCGGCAAGCACCAGCGGCACTTCGTGGATGGTATGGCGCACATCCAGCTCTTCAATGACGGCGTGCAACGGCACATTGCAAAAGAGCGAGAGCTTGCGGCGAATGTCTTGCGTGAGCGGTTGCTCCGAGCGGCAGACCAGCACATCGGGCACGATGCCGATTTCGCGCAGTTTGGCCACGCTTTGTTGGCTGGGTTTGGTTTTGAGTTCGCCGGCCGCGCGAATCAGCGGCAGATAGGTCATGTGGATATACAAGACCCGCTCGCGGCCTTCCTCGAGGCCGATTTGACGAATGGCTTCCAGAAACGGCAGGCCTTCGATATCGCCCACCGTGCCGCCAATTTCGGTGAGCACGACATCCACATCGGGCGCGGCGAGGGCGCGAATGCTGGCTTTGATTTCGTCGGTGATGTGGGGAATCATTTGGACGGTGTGGCCGCGGTATTCGCCGCGCCGTTCTTTTTGCAGCACGTCCCAATAAATGCGTCCCGAGGAAACCGACGATTGGCGCGTGGTGGGCTGGCCGGTGAAGCGCTCGTAGTGGCCGAGGTCCAGATCGGCCAGGGCGCCGTCGTCGGTGACGTAGACTTCGCCGTGCTGATCGGGGCTCATGGAGCCGGGGTCCACGTTGAGGTAGGGGTCCATCTTCAGCATGCGGATGCGCAAACCGCGGCTAATCAACAGCCGCCCGATGGATGCCGCGGTAATACCTTTGCCCAGCGAGGAAACCACGCCGCCGGTGATGAAAATAAAATGCGCCATGAGGTCTCCTGCGGGGTTCAATCCAGAGCGATGATGGCGGCAAGCACCTGCGGGGTGGCGCGCAAGCGGTCGTAGAGGCGCAGCATGCAATCGCTATAGGCATACATCCACTGCTGACGGTAAGCCCGTTCTTGAATGTCCGAATATAGCGCGGCGGTGAAACAAATCCGGCGGGCCGCCGCAACAGGCGGTCCATCCAGATGCAGTTGCCGGCGGATGAACAACGTGTTGGGATTCGGCGAGGCCAGCAGCGACGGCATCAGCGCGGCGAACCAGCGCCAGTGCCGCTGGCGGAATTCCAAGAGCGATACCGGCGGCGTGGTGTAGCGGTGCAGGCGCTGCATGTTCTTCACGATTTCGCGGCGGTCCTTGATTTCCGGCGTGCGCAGAAACATCAGCAAAAAGTTGCGGTATTGCCGTTCCCATTCCAGATGCGGCTCATCCGGGTGCGGGGGGATGATGCCGGCTTGCTTCATGCGCTGAATCAAGTGATCAATGAAGACGCACGCCATGCGCGTGATCAGCAGCGCCTTGGTGAGTTTGACCTGATCCGCCGACCAGCCCCAGTGGCGGCCTAGACGATCCACGCGGTCCGAGGCACGCACTATGCGCCGCCAGTAGGCGAGGTTGAAGCCGGGATGATGCCCCAGCACCTGTTCGGCGCGGCGCAGGTAGCGTTGGCGGGCGATTTGCCGATTATAGTTGGTGATCGGGTCTGGGAGGGCCAGTTCCATGACGGCGGCCGCGCGTCAGGCGCCCAGTTGCTCCTGATAGAGGCGCAGGGCCGTCAGGTAACGGGCGTAGCTCCCCTTACTGAACTTGTGCGGGTAGGCCTCGAAGTGTTGATGGATATCCGACGGCGCGGCCGTGAGGCCGGCGATTTCGCGCAAGCGCGCGCGCTTGGTGCCATCAGGCAGCGGGGGCCACGCAAAGTTTTCAAAGTCGAGCGCGCCTTGCAGCACCGGGGGCGGGATTTTCTTGGCGTTTTTGATCAGGTGCACCACCAGGTTTTGGAGCGCGCGGCCAAAGTTGTCTTCAATTTCGTTTTTCATGGTGTTTTACACTCGCACGGGCAGAGCATAGAACGGGCCGCCGCCAAACACAACGGAAAACCAACGGGTTTATACGTTCTGATAATCCGGGCCCACGCCGTGCTCCGGCGTTTCCCAGCGGATGTTGTCATAGGGGCACTTGAGCGTGCAGCAGCGGCATTGCACACAATTTTCTGCGCGGATGTGGATGGCGGTGCGTGTGGCGTCGGCTTCATAGACCCCAGCAGGGCAAAAGCGGGTGCAGGGTGCGGCAAAGCGCTGGAAGCATTCGCGGCATTTGTCGGCATCAGGGATGGCGATGTGGTCGGTATCGGGCCGGTAGCGCAGGCGCGCCAGAAAGAGGTCGGAGTCCAGTCCGAGATCCAGCGGGCCGTTGTCGGGCTGGGGCAGGGGGGGCTGGCGGTGGCCGATTTCGTGCAGGCATTGGCGTTCATCGCGCTGGCGAATGCGGCCCCACGGCAGGCGCCCGCCGGAAATCCAGGCCAGTCCGGCCGCAGCCATGCCGATGGGCAAGCTGGCGCGGAAAGCGGCGCGGTAGTTCGCGGTGCGCCGTAGGCCATCCAACGACGGCATGTCTTCCTGCCGTAGCGCATCGCCGCGGATGATGGCATCCGCCGCGGCCATGCCGGATTCCACCGCCAAATGAATGCCCTTCAATTCCATGGTGTCCACCAAGCCGGCGGAATCGCCAATGATGAAGGCCCCGGGCGCGGCCATGCCCAGCCGCGAATGCCAGCCGCCTTCGGGAACCAGCCGCGCGCCATATTCCACCGTTTTGCCGCCGGCAATATGTCGCTGCACAAAGGGGTGCCGTTTCCAGCGACGGAACAAATCGTGCGGATAGGTGGCGGGGTCGTGGTAATCCAAGGCAATGGCCAAGCCGAGCGCCACGTGGGTTTCATCCATGTGGTAGATGAAACCGCCGCCATAAATGTTGATGCCGAGAGGATAGCCGAAGGTGTGCGCCACGGTGCCGAGCAGCGCCGGATTGGCAGGCACTTCCACGATTTCCTTGATGCCCAGCGCATAGGTTTGCAGATTCGGCCCGGCCAATTGCGGATGCCGCGCCAGCACGGCCTTGGTCAGCAACCCAGCGGGCCCTTCCGCCAACACCGTGGTATCGGCCAAAATGGGGTCATCGAGGGTGCGGACACCGCTCACGCGGTCGCCTTCCCAGAGCAGCGCATCGGCGGTTTGGCTGGTCAGGATTTCCACGCCCAGCTTGGTGGCGATGTCGCCCAAGGCGCTGCCCAGTTGGGCCAGCGAGACCAGCGGCAGGCCGCGCATCCGCATTTTTGGTGGCACAAATGGCACGCGGATGGCGCCCTTGGGCAGCAGCGCGTGAAAGGTGTCGCGCGTGACGAGCGGGCCGATGGGGAGGGCGGCGTATTCGTCGGGCATGAGCAGGTGCTGCAAGGCTTGCGGTCGCATGACCGCGCCGGACAGCAAATGGCCGCCAAGCTGGGCGGATTTTTCCAGCACCATGATTTGGCGCTGGCCCTTGCCAGCTCGCGCCAGCCGGATGGCACAGGCCAGCCCGGCCGGGCCCGCGCCCACCACCAGCACATCCACTTTCAATTGCGCTTCCGCAGCTTGCATCTGGGAAAACCTAGCAAAGCGCGCCGGGATTACAAGAAAGGACAACCGTGCCGTCGCGCCGCTTTGCGCCGGGGGATTGTTTTGACACTGACTTTTGCGGAATGATACAAGCAAGGGCCATGTGGGCGGCCCGTCCGGCGCGCCCGCCCGGAGTATTGCATATGGCCAAAGTTGTTCTCGAAAACGTGTATAAAATCTACCCCGGCGATGTGACCGCGGTGCACGATGCCAACCTGGAAATCCAGGATCAGGAATTTGTGGTGCTGGTGGGACCCTCGGGCTGCGGCAAATCCACCACGCTGCGCATGGTGGCGGGCCTCGAAGACATCAGCAAGGGCTCTATCTATATTGACGGCAAGAAAGTCAATGACATTCCGCCCAAAGACCGCGACATTGCGATGGTGTTCCAGAATTACGCGCTCTATCCCCACATGAGCGTGTATAACAACATGGCCTTTGGCCTGAAGCTGCGGAAATATCCCAAGGCCGAAATCCACAAGCGTGTGATGGAAGCGGCGGAAATCCTCGGCATCACGGATTATCTGGAGCGCAAGCCCAAGGCGCTTTCAGGCGGCCAGCGGCAACGGGTGGCGGTCGGCCGCGCCATTGTGCGCAAGCCCAAGGCGTTTTTGTTCGATGAACCGCTTTCCAACTTGGACGCCAAAATGCGTGTTCAGATGCGCGCGGAGATCAGCAAACTCCACAACCGGCTCAAGAGCACAATGATTTATGTGACCCACGACCAGATCGAAGCCATGACCATGGGCGATCGCATCGTGGTGATGAAGGATGGCTGGATTCAGCAGGTGGATACGCCGCTGAACATCTATAACAAGCCGGCGAACCAATTTGTGGCCGGGTTTATCGGTAGCCCGCCGATGAATTTCTTCAAGGGCAAGATTGTGCGCGAGGGGAATGCCGTGGCTTTTGCCGAAGGGCGCTTCACGGTGGCCTTGGCTGGCGCGGTGGCCGACAAAATGGCGGCCCATGCCGGGCAGGCCGTCACCATGGGCCTGCGGCCGGAGCACATTGACGAGCGTTCCGCCCGTCCGGATGCCAACCCGGCGAGTGTAGTGCAGGCACAGGTGGAAGTGGTGGAAATGATGGGCTCCGAGGTGTATCTCTACGCCAACACCGGGCAGAGCAACTTCACCGCCCGCGTGGACTCCTCCTGCCGCAAACAAATCGGCGACACCGTGGAAGTGGTTTTCGACATGTCCAAGGCGCATTTCTTTGCCGAAGACGACGGCCGCGCGCTGCTGTAGGAGCGAACGATGAGTCTTGCCTGGGTGGAACTGATTCAAACCATCGCTGTGGCTGTGGTGGCCTATGTGCTGCTGACGGCGCTGGCGCTTTTCTTCAAGGCTGAAGCCGCCGGCCGGCAAGCCCCGCCGGAGTCGCCCGCGCCATGAAATTGGGCGTGAACATTGACCACGTGGCCACCCTGCGCCAGCAGCGCGGCACGGTGTATCCCGCGCCCCTGGAAGCGGCGGCGTTGTGTGAAAAGGGCGGTGCGGATGGCATTACCATTCACCTGCGCGAGGATCGGCGGCATATTCAGGACGCCGACTTGTTCGCGCTGCGCAAGGCGCTGCGCGTGCCGTTGAATCTGGAAATGGCCAACAGCCCGCAAATTGTGCAGATCGCGTTGCGCGCGCGGCCCGCCGAGGTGTGCCTGGTGCCCGAACGCCGCCAAGAACTGACGACCGAAGGCGGGCTGGATGCTGCGGGGCAGTTCCGCCGGCTCAAGCCCACCATCGCCAAACTACAAGCTGCCGGCATCGTGGTGAGCTTGTTCATTGAGCCGGACCCGCGCCAACTGGAAGCGGCGGTTGCCCTGGGTGCGCCCGTGGTGGAGCTGCACACCGGCAAGTATTGCGATGAAACCGGCGCCGCGCGCCGCGCGGAATTGAAGCGCCTTGTGGCGGCCGCCAAGTTGGGCCACCGCCTAGGCCTGCAAGTCAATGCCGGCCACGGCTTGAACTATGACAATCTGCCCGCTTTTCTGCGGGCAGTGCCGCACTTGCACACATTGAACATCGGGCATAGCATCGTGGCGCGCGCCGTAATGGTCGGCATGACGCGCGCGGTGCGCGAAATGAAAGCCTTGTTGAAGCCATGAAATTTGTCACCGCCAAAACGCTGCGCGCCGCCGAAGCCAAGGCCATTGCGCTGGACCGGTCGTTGGCGCTATCCATGATGGACTGGGCGGGGAAAGGGTTGGCCCGTGTGGTGCAGGATGTCGCCGCGCAGATGGGCCGGCGCAACGCCGCAGTGCGTTTGCTGGCGGGCCCGGGTAACAACGGCGGCGATGCGTTTGTCGCGGCGATGAGCCTGCACGAGGCTGGCCTGTTGCCCGAAGTGTGGCTGGTGGGCCCGCGCGAAAAATTGCGCGGTTCGGCCAAGTATTATTTTGATGAACTGCAAAAGAGCGGCGTGCCGTGGCGCGAAATGGTGGGCGAGAAAGCATGGCAGCAGGCCGCGGGCCTCACCTTGACGCCGCCCATTCATGTGGATGCGCTGCTGGGCACCGGGGCGCGGGGCGAGCTGCTGGGCGATATCCGCCGCGCGGTGGAATACCTGCGCGAAAAGCAGACGCGCTCAATCATTGTGGCCGCCGACGTGCCCACCGGCATGAACCCCGACACAGGGGAAGCGGGCCCCTCTTGCGTCACGGCAGATTTCACCGTGTCCATGTGCATGCCCAAAATCGGTTTGGCGGCGCCGGAAGCACGCGCGATTGCGGGATCGCTTTCGCTGGTGCCTGTTGGGTTGCCGGGCAAGTTTGTGCAGGAAATGCCGGATGCCCGACCCGATTTGCAGTTGATTACGCCGATGGATGTGCAAAAGGCCCTGCTGCGGCGCGAACGCGCATCGCACAAGGGCAGTTATGGCGCGGCGTTGCTGTTGGGCGGCTCCGCGAAATATGCCGGAGCCATCGTACTGGCGACAGAAGGCGCCATCCGGTCCGGCACGGGCCTCACCCGCGTGGTCACCGTGGAAAGCTCGGTGCACCCCATTTTGGCGCGAGTGCCGGAAGCAATTGTGGAGGGTTCGCTCAGCCCGGATGTCGTCCTACCGCCGGCCTCGGCAATTTTGGTCGGGCCCGGACTCACGCGCGACCCGGAAGCCCGCCGGCTGGTTGCGCGCCTCTTGTTGGAGACCTCCGCGCCGCTGGTGCTGGATGCCGATGCAATTGCTGTGCTCGAGGGTAAGCCAGAGGTGGTGAAAAAGTGTGCGCAACCGGTCATCTTGACTCCACACCCCGGCGAGTTGGCGATGCTCCTGGGCACCGATGCGGCCACGATTCAACAAGACCGGCTGGCCGCGGTGCGGACGGCGGTCGAGCGCACGGGCGCCACCGTCATTCTCAAAGGCGCGGGCACGTTGGTGGCCCAACCGGATGGCCCGGTGTGGATCAATCTGAACGGCAATCCCGGCATGGCCACGGGGGGCACCGGCGATGTGCTGGGCGGTTTGCTGACCGGTCTGCTCGCGCAAAAAATCCCGCCGCTTGAAGCCGCCTGCCTCGCAGTTTGGCTACATGGGGTGGCTGGCGACATTGCCGCCGTGCGCTACACGCAAACGGCCATGAAAGCCAGTGATATCGCCGCGGCCTTGCCGGAAGCCTTCCGGCAAATCACCATCCGCTAATAACACGCGCAAATTGTGAAGCCGGCGAGGGGAGGGTGCGGGAAGCGTCTGGGCCTTATTCAGAGGTGCTTGTCCGCCGCAACAGAACCAGCGTTTCGATGTGGTAGGTGTGCGGGAACAGATCGAAAGGCTCAATGGTTTCAATCTGGTAGGGCGCCTGTAAAAAGAGTTTCAAATCCCGCGCCAGCGTGGCGGGGTTGCAGGAGACGTAGATCACGGATTCCGGTTGCCGGGAAGTCACCCACTCAATAGCCCGCGGCGAAAGCCCCGGGCGCGGAGGATCCACCACGACCAAATCCACGCGGGACGGAATGCCGGGGGGATGGGATTGGTTGATATCCGCCGCGACCGCGTCCACGTTCTGGACGTTGTTCAACGCCAGATTTTCGCGCAGGACCTCCACGGATGGCGCCCAGTTTTCCACGGCGATAACCCGCTCCGCATGGGCGGCTAAATGGAGCGCGATCGGTCCCGTGCCGCTAAACAAATCCAACGCCACGCGCGGCCGGCCGTGTTGCGTGGCCAGCTCCGTCAGCCGCCGGAATAGCGCGGCGGCTTGGGCGCTATTGCTCTGGAAAAAAGTGTCGGGCCCAATCCGGAAGCGTAGGCCGTTCAGGGTTTCCTCAATGATGCCCGTCCCTTTGAGAATGGTACGTTGTTCGGGGCGGGCGGAGCCGTAGATGTTGGTGTCGGTGGAAAGGAAAATTGTGTCAGCCAGATCATCAAGCTGGGCCAGCAGGGCTTCCGCCAGGCCGGGATAGATGGTGGTGGTGACCAGTTCCACCATGCGCTGGCCGGTGCCGCGCGCCTCCCGCACGGTCAGGGTGCGCAATCCCGGAGTTTTTTTGATTTCATGGAAAGCCGGTGCATTCAATTGTTTGGCCAGCGCCTGCACGCGGCGCACAATTTCGCGCGAAGCGGCGGATTGCAGCCAGCACGTGTCCGCCGGAATAATGTGCATGAAACTGCCCCGCCGGTGCAGCCCCAGCCGGAGCTCGCCGGTCGGCGTGGTGCCAAACGTGAAGACCATCTTGTTGCGATAGTCCTGAGTGGCGGCGGCAGGAACCACCGCGTGCAGGCAGGCCGCGGCGCCCGGTACGCCGTGCAGCGCCTCGGCCAGCACTTCCTGTTTGAAGCGCAATTGCGCGGGATATGTGCAGTGGCGATACGTGCACCCGCCGCAATCGCCTGTCCATGGGCAGTCGGAAGGCACACGCTCCGGGGCCGCTTCCAGGATTTCCACCGCGCGGCCAAACGCAAATTGTTTTTTCTTTTTATAAATCCGGGCGCGAACGGTTTCATTTGGCAGGGCATCATCCACAAACACCACGAAACGGTCGGCGCGGGCCAATGCCGGCCCGCCATACACCATTTTTTCGGTGCGGAGCGTCCATTCTTGCGGCTGCTTTTTCACGATCAGGTGCGGGCGGCTTCGCGGGCCTCGGTTTTGCGGCGCAGGCTTTCGCGTTTGTCATAGAGCAGCTTGCCTTTGCCCAGCCCCAGCTCCATTTTGATTTTACCGCGTGCCAGATAGAGCTTCAGCGGGACCAGCGTGTGCCCCTTGAGTTGCAACGTGCCGGCCAGACGGTCCAACTCGCGACGGTGCATCAGCACTTTTTTGGGGCGGTCGGGCTCGTGGGTGTTGAAGCCGGACTTGGCAGCGGCATAAGGCTGAATGCGCATGCCATGGATGAACAGTTCGCCCTTTTCAAAGGCGGCATAGGCTTCTGCCAAGCTGGCCTGGCCGGCGCGGCAGCTTTTGACTTCGCCCCCGGTGAGCGCCAAGCCCACTTCCCACGAGTCCAGAATCTGATATTCGTGGCGGGCCTTGCGATTGGTGGCCAGTGCGCCCGTGGCCTGTGCCCGTGTGGTCATGGGGCGCCGCGTGGCGGCTAGAACGCGAGCAGCGAGCGGCCGAGGTCCGCCTTGGGCGAAGTCACTTCGCCCAACTCCGCCGACAGCTTGCCTTCCGCGATTTCCTTCAATGCCAAATCAAGATGATCCATGTCCGGGGTGTCCGGCTTGATCAGCGGCCGCTGGCCGGCATTGAGCTGCCGAACGCGCTTCGAGACCACGTTGACCAACAACGGGATGTTGGGCATCTTTTCCTTGGCTTTCTCCAAATATGTCGCGTTCATGCTTGTCCTCCGCAAATTACAAATTGATTCGAACGCGGCACTATAGGGGGCCAAACCGGCAGCGTCAATGGCGAAAACCGCATTTTCTGCGCGCGTTACTTGCAAATGTGGCCGGAGGGACGGGCCTCGTCAGCATGGCGCAGGGCGTGCCGCGCCACAAAAAGTCGCAAATGGGGGATTGTCAAACCGGGGGGCGTGGTGTACAACTGCGGCTTATTGCGTACCTGTAGCTCAATTGGATAGAGCATCTGACTACGGATCAGAAGGTTACAGGTTCAACTCCTGTCAGGTACGCCATATTGTTGCCGGCGCACAGCTCGCCGGCCTTTTTGTTGGCAGGCAAACCGGGCGCGAGTTGCCTCGCGCCGTAGCGCCGGCCGAGGTTTTATCGCGTCACTCTTGTGCCGGAGCAGCGGACTGGGCCGCGGCCTGATAGCGCTGAAGAGTATCCGCTATTTCCCGATCGTTGGGCGCCACCCGCGCAGCCTTTTGCTGCCACGCGAGCGCTTCGGCGACTTGGCCGGCATCGAACAGAGCGCGGGCATACGTGTCCAAAATTTCGCCGCGGCGCTCGGCGGTCAGTTCCACCGCCTTTTTGGCGAGGCGCGTGGCAAGGGGGAGGTCACGGTGTTGGACGTCTTCGCCGGTCAGAATGTGCCAGGCAATTTCGTTGAGAATGCCCGGATTGCGGAGATCCAAGGCTTCCAACTCGGCACCCATTTTGGCGGCTTCTTCGGCAGAGCCCTTGGGGCCGATGGCTGCAAGATATTGCTCGATGGTTTTCATGGCCTTTTGCCGGGTTTCCATCTCCACCTTTTGTTTGTGCACCAGTTGGATCATGTCTGCCGTGACGAATGGGGTGCCGTCGGGCCCCAAGTTACCAACGTCGGCTTGGAGCGCCTCAATGGCGGCGCCTTCCGCGGCCACTTCTTCATCGCTGGCGCCTTCCATGAGCTTGACCACGAAGTTCTGGACGCGCTGTTCCGCATCGGCCCGCTGGCGGACGGTCTCAAGATTGAAGGTGCCGGCCGTGATGGCTTGCAGTGTTTCCTGCAAATCGCCCATGGGGTGGCCGATCCACGCGATGCGTCCTTGATGCACCACAAAGGCCGCCGGAATGCCGTTTTGCCCGGCGGCTTCCATCCAGTTTTTCGCCATAAACCAATTGGTGGTATCCATGGCGACGGCGTAGTCCATTTTGCTGCCCATGGAGTTGACGAACTCGGTCACCCGGGGGGCGGGATCAGCGCCGCGCTCCCAGACATTCATGCCGATGAAGGTCACGTTGGTAAATTGGCGGGCCATTTGGGTCAGGTGCGGGATGGTGGAGCGGCAGGGCCCGCACCACGTGGCCCAAAACTCCACCACATAGGTTTGGGCAGGATCGAGCGCATCCACGGGGCCATGCTTGACCCACTGCGCGGCTTTCAATTCCGGGGCCGGATCGCCGACTCCCAAAGCAAATGCCGCGATGGGCAGGAGGCCAACAGTTACAACAGCAAGAAGCAGGCAGGCGAATTTCTTCATGGCGGCAGTCCTTTGGTTAGGGGTGGGGGGGGCAGCTCAACAGAGCCATTCAACGCCACAATACCCGGCGAAGCAAGCGCGGAATGGCTGGCCCCGGGTTGGTTCAGCTCACCGCGGTGGTGGCTCAAATGGCGCGGGCGGCCAGGAAATCTTTGACCGCACCGGCGTGGTTTTCAATGACCTCGCACCGGGTCGGTGCATCCTTGAGCGCTTCCAGTGTAGGGTGGTGTGCCAAGTCTTCGCCGGTGGCATCTTCAATGGCCTCGGGGAATTTGGCTGGGTGCGCGGTGGCGAGGCAAATGAGCGGCTCATCCAGCTCATTATATTGCTCGGCCACGAACACGCCGGCGGCCGTGTGCGGGTCGAGCAAATACGAATGCTTTTCGTGGTAGCGCTTGATGGTGGCCAGCGTGCGCCGCGTGTCGGAGGTGCCGGCCACGATTTCCAAGTCCACGTGGCCGTGCTCATCGCACGGAATGGACATGCTGCCTTGCAGCGCGAAGGTGGTCATCAGGCGGGCCACTTCGGTGGGGTTTTCGCCAACCTTGTAATAGAGCCAGCGCTCGAAGTTGCTGGCCACTTGAATATCCATGGACGGGTTGACCGTGGGAACCACGCGCCCGGTGGCATAGACCCCGGTGTTAAAAAAGCGCGCGAGAATATCGTTCTCGTTGGTGGCCAGAATCAGGCGGCGGATGGGGAGGCCCATGCGCTTGGCATACCAGCCGGCAAGGATGTCGCCAAAATTGCCGGTGGGTACCGCAAATTGCACCTGCGCCGAACGGGTTTGCGCCATGACGCGAAAGGCCGCGTAAAAGTAATACACGATTTGGCTCAACACCCGCGCCCAGTTGACGGAGTTGACCGCACCCAAGGCGTGGGCGTCGCGGAAGGCCAGATCGTTGAACAGGGTCTTCATGATGAGTTGGCAATCGTCAAAGCTGCCCTTGACGGCCAGATTGAAGACGTTGTCATCCAGCACAGAGGTCATTTGCCGTTCTTGCAGCGCGCTGACCCGGCCATGGGGGTGCATGACAAAAATGTGGATGCGGCGCTGCCCGCGTACGCCGCAAATTGCGGCGGAACCGGTATCGCCGCTGGTGGCGGCCAGAATGTTGAGCCGGCCGTCGCGCTCTTCCAGGATCTCGGCGAAAAGACGGCCCAAAAATTGCAGGGCAATGTCTTTGAACGCCAGCGTGGGGCCGTGAAAGAGTTCCAGTATGTGTACTGGGCCTACCCGGCGTAGTGGGGTGACTTCCGGCCGGTCGAATGTGGCATAGGCCGCGTTGATCAGCTCGCGCAGGCGCGCTGGTGGAATGTCATCCACGAAAAGCCGGATGATTTCAAAGGCGAGATCGGGATAGTCCAGATCGGCCCAGCCGCGGAGCTGGGCGCTGATGTCGGGAATGCGGTCGGGAATCAGCAGCCCGCCGTCGCGAGCGAGGCCGGTCATAACGGCATCTTTGAACGTCAGCGGCGGCTGGTTGCCGCGGGTGCTCACATAGCGGATCGGTTCCATAGCCGCGCATTTATAGGGTGTGCCGGGGAGGGCTGCAAGTGTTTTACAGTTACCTCAAGGCAGCGAAATCCCGAAGCCCAAAAATTGCGCGGACAAAAAGAACGCAAAAATGGCAATCATGGCGAGGGCTTCGGTGCGGACAAACCGCCCGCCGCTGGTGACGAACATTTTGAGCAATACCCCCGCCACAACGAGCAAGGGCAAATCACGTTGCACAATGATCGGCTCCACCGGCAGCGGCAGAATCAGGGCCAACGCGCCCGCGACGGCCAGCCCCGTGAAAATATTGGAGGCATAAATCTCGCCCAACGCCACATCGGCATGGCGATGAATCACCGCGCCGAGCGCAATGGCCAATTCCGGCAACGAGGTGCCAAATGCGTAGAACGTCACGCCGATCAGCAGATCGCTCATGCCAAGGGCTTTGGCCAGCGTGGTGCCGTTGACCACGATCCAGTTGGCGCCCAGCACAATCATGCCCAAGCCCAGCAGCAGCAAAAGAATGTCGCGCCCCGGATGCGGTACAACCGCCGCGCTGCCGGCTTCGGCTTGCCGCTGCTGTTTGGCTTCCATCAGCGTGCGGTGGAAATATGGCAAATAGGCCAGCAACAGGACCAGCCCGTCGCCGCGGCTCAACTGACCATCCAGCGCCAACACCAGTAGCAGGCCCGCCGAGAGTATCATCCAACTGGATTCCCGTTCGCGGATGGTCGGGCCCACCACAATGGGCCGCCACAGCGCGCACAAGCCCGCCACAAACGTCAGCGTGACGAAGTTGGAGCCCACAATGTTGCCCATGGCCGCGGAGTGCTGCCCGCGCAACGCCGCAAACAGCGATACGCAAAACTCCGGCAGGGAAGTCATGATGGCCAGCAACAGGACGGTGATGACCAAGGGCGATACGCGTAGCCAAGCCGCCAATTTGGGCACGCGCCGCAACACGGTGGAAGTGCCGGACCACAGGAGTCCAATCCCCGCGGCAAAGAGTAAAACAGCCGAGATCATGTGCGCCTCGGAGCAAAGGGTGGCCATGCAGGACGCGGATGGGCAAGGGTAGGTCGCGTTAGCGCGGGTTTCGGTTGTCCACTCATCGTTTGTTTCCTCGTCGGCTGGTGTTCGAACCCCATTCGCTTGCCGTGCCGGCCGACGAGCGTGGTGCCCGAGGCGGGACTCGAACCCGCACGGCCTTTCGGCCAAGGGATTTTAAGTCCCTTGCGTCTGCCATTTCGCCACCCGGGCATGGGGTGCCAAGCGCAGGGGGGAGTATGCCACAACCTTGGCGCAGTTCAATCCTACGGCAAAGCACCGCGGACTGGCGAGTCGGGAGAACCCTCAAGCCCCTGGTTGGAGCTTCTTATCTGCCTCCAGATGCAATCAATAGCGCGCGTGATTGTGGAAATGTCGCAGCCTTTGGACTCGACGAATCCGAAGCAAGCGTCTTGATCCCCAATGTCCAGTTTGTCATGGGCCCCGTAGGCTCGTACGATGAGACTTGTGATATGATGCCTCCGCAACGCTTCAGTTGGTTGCCATCCGCCGTAGGGAACCAGTCCGATCTCGGATAGATACTCGACTGCTGCAGCCACGTCTTGTGGCGCAAAGACCACAGGCTCGGAGGCATCCTTCAATTCTCTGTATGTCGCCTCGTTTGTGGCTTGCTTCAGGTATTGGCAGAGGAGGGCAGCAAATTGGCCTTGGGATACCGAAGCTGGAGCAAGAATCTCAGGATTTACGATATCGTTACGGTTTATTTCCGCGCGAGCTGTGCCAAGGAGACCAGCGAGGAGAACTGCAACTATTGGAATCGTCAATGTTCTCATTATTTTTCGCGCTAAAGTCAGCGATCACCGGCGGTGCCTTGTGCGCCGAACGGTGGAGCGCCCTGTTCGATCCGCCCTACTCCCGGATCACAAACAGTTTCTCAACACCCCACCACAGTCCTTTGAATAAGTAGCCGAGCGGCCCGAGAATGGTTTTCCTGTTCAGACTCAATCTAATCGTTGCGTAATCGACTTGCCCCTTGAGGGACTTGATCCGGCCCTCCATTGAGTCAATGTCGGCCTGCACCCTGTTCAGTTCCGTCTCGATGGACAGGATATCTTTGACCTCCGTAGCTTTTTCAAGGAGCTGCTTCAGTCTGTCGCGTAGCACGATCTTGTTCTTCAGCCTGGCATCAACGTCAATGTAATCTTCCGTGATATCCTCTCCCGTCACATTCCGGTAAGTTACGGTGCCGATCGTCTCCAAGTCCAACAACGCCGTCTTAAATGCCTTGGCTGGGATACGAAGTGTCAGGCTGGAGGATTCCTCTCCGCGATCGGATTTTTGCTCAATAAACCCGCCGGCTCGTTCGGCCATTGAACTGGCTTGGTTTACTGCATTGCTGATGTTCCATACTTCGATACTCAGGTTTGCCTTCCAGATCAACATTCTCTCAGGTCGCACTTCCTCTAAATCGACGCCAGCGCCAGAACGTATGAGCGGCGAGCCGCTTGTCCGCTTCGCGTAGGTAGTGGCACAGCCAGAGAGAAGAACCATCGTCATTAGACCGGCAAGGATTGCGAATATTCTTTTCATCCTTCCTCCTTCTTGATCGAACAGTTTCATGGACGAATGCGGAATTGCTAAAGCCACAGCGAATCATCTGGTGAAATCCTAGTTGGCATTCTGCAGCAAGGTCAATTGGAAAAGCTAAAAATGCCGTGTGGTTGCCGTAGGATTCGGGATTTTCTTTTGTTCGCAACTGTGCCAGTGTTACTAAATGCACTGGGATGCCGGTCAGGACGGAGGACGATGAGCATGCGGCGATGGACGGGAATTTTGCTGGTGGGGATGATGTGGTGCGCGGGGTGTGCCAGCTTCCCGCCGCGGGGCGGTCATTCGGCCTGGGTGCCATTGCACAACGCCGCAGCCGAAGGCAATTTGGTTGGCACTATGCAACTGTTACAACGCGGGGTGGATGTCAATGCGCGGGATCCGCAGGGCTATACGGCGCTGATTGCGGCAGCCATCAACGGACGATTGAGCGTCAGCCGTTGGTTGCTCTTGCAGGGGGCAGACGTCAACGCGGCCAGCGCGGACGGCATGAATGCGTTGATGGGCGCGGCATTTACGGGCAATCCGGATGTTATCCGCCTGCTTGTAGAGAAGGGGGCGGATATCAACGCACAAACTCCGGGCGATGGCGCCACCGCGCTACTCTTGGCGGTTTGGAACAACCAAACAGCCGCCGTGGCGGTATTGGCCGAATTGGGTGCGGACCTGAACCAACGGAATGCAATCGGCCGTTCCGCGTTGGATTACGCGATGCAGCGCGATGCCGTCCCGATGGTTGAGCAGTTGCTGGCGCTCGGCGCGGACCCAGACGCCCGCAATGCGCAGGGCATGACCCCGCTTATGGTGGCTGCCGCGCAAAACCAAGTGGAGATTCTCAAGGTACTGCTCAACCACGGGGCGGAGGTGAATGCGCAGACCGCAAAAGGCGCGACAGCCCTCATGGGCGCGGCGTTCAATGGCCATCTTGATGCCGTGCGGGTCTTGGTGGACGCCAAGGCTGACGTCGCCCATAAGAATCAGGCGGGACTGACGGCCCTTGCCGCCGCTGAGCGCCGTGGCCATCAGGATGTGGTGGATTTCTTGGCCAAGCCCAAGGGCAAGGGAAAGAGCAAATAGAACGTATTCATTCGCCAAAACCCCGCCAATTTATGAAACAAGGCCGGGGGGCGAATCCGGTTTGTAGGCTGGGGTTGCATCCCCGGCGGGCTGTTATTTCCGGGTCAAGGATTGACGGGTCGGATTGTAGGGCTGGAACGGGCGCAGACCTTCCAGCCTATGGCGGCGGGAAGGTTTCGTTCCTCAACCATTCCCGCCCTACAAAACCCTGCAAAAATAGCGGGGGGGCTTGATTTTTTTGCAATTCAGCGAGAGAAAAAGTTGGGGCTTGCGACTTCGCGCAATGAGCCATCGTCTTCGCGCAGGATAAATAGCGCCTCCACGCCCGGAAATTTTTCTGCCAGCAACGGCAATCCTTCATCCGGCCCCAAGACAAACAACGCGGTGGCCAAGGCATCGGCAGTCATGCAGTCGTCCGCCAATACGGACACACTGGCAGTTTTGTGCTTCGTCGGTTCGCCGGTCCTTGGATCCATGATGTGCGTTTCGATTTCGCCATTTTCGGCCCGGTAAAAGTTGCGATAATCACCGGAAGTCGCAATGGCCCGCCCATTGGTCAAAAACACCGTATTTTGGATGTTTTGGGTGCCATCAGGCCGTAAAATGCCGATTTTCCAGGCCTGATACTCCGGATTTTGGCCAAAAGCGCGGGTTTCGCCGCCAATTTCGACCAAAAAGTCAGAGAAACCGCGTTCCAACAGCAAATTTGTGACCCGATCCACCGCATACCCCTTGGCAATGGCCCCAAAATCAAGCTGTAAGCCCGGAATCCGCTTGCCTAGCCGCCCATCGGCGTTGATTTCAACGTTTTGCCAGCCAATGGACGCCTGCACTGCCGCTAGTTGCTCGGCCGTGGGTTTTCCTCGCTGCGGCCCATTTTTGGGGCCAAAACCCCACAAATTGACCAATGGCCCAACTGTTGGGTCAAATGCCCCCCCGGTTGCTGCCGCGATTTCCAGCGCGCGCCGCACAACGGCCTGAAAATCTAGCGAAATTTCAATGAATTCACCGTTTGGGGCCTTATTAAAGCGAGAAATTTCGCTATTTTCGTCCCAAACCGACATTTGGCGGTTAATTTCGTCCAAAACGCCCTGAATTTCGCCTAAAAGTTGCCTTTTTTGCTCTAAATTCAGCGAAAAATGGGCAATTCGCACCGAAAATGTCGTCCCCATCGTGTGTCCGAGCAAAAGTGGATGCTTCGGTCTCTGGGAACACCCGCTCACCAGCATCATGGCCGCAAAAATGGCTGCCAAACTCCACAAACTGGCCTTGCTGCTCGGCTTTGATTGGCCCCACCTCGCGCCAATGTTTGGCGCGGTTAAAACGCCAATCATTTTGGTGATAGAACCTGCCCCACGCACGCGCTTGGCACCATGAGAGGAAAAGCGGCCCATCGTCGTCAGCTTGGCAAGGTTCCCGCAAATTATGTTGAGCATTTTCATTCGTTCGGCTTGCGCGCAGCAAGCCTGCACCATTTCGCCATATCTATCCTGCCAAGCTGGTTGCCCTTCTCCAAGGATTGTTTTGGGTGTTCTGCCGACGAATCACCTGCCTCAAATAGATTCCGACCACCCCGCATCGTCAACTTCTCTCGCTGTCAGTGCTGACTACCTTGGGTGCCAAGGTACCTTGGCATCCAAGGTAGCATCAACCAACCGATTGAGGTGTTTAGGGCGGGGGTAAAAACGATCGTGAGGTTTGGTGCGGCGGGGTGTATCGTGGGTGGGTTTTATGGGTGCAGGAAAGACAGCCAACCGGCGTTTATGGCGGTATATTGTCCCGTACTGGCGCATGATTGCGTTAGGGACGGGGATTTCGCTGCTGACGGTCGGGTTCAATATCGCGATTCCGTTTGTATCGCGGTATGTCATTGACGGGCTGGCGGCGAGGGAGCTGGGCCGGGGCGATTTGCTGCGCTGGCTGGGGCTGTATGTGGTGGCTACGGCATTCGCGACGGCGCTTTCGTACTGGATGCGTTGGCTGCCGCTGCGGGTGGGGCATCAGGTGGAAACGGATATCCGCTGCGATTTGTTCCAACACCTGACCGGGCTGGAGCGAGAGTTTTTTCGCGAGCACCATACGGGCGATTTGCTGAATCGGCTGTCGTCGGATGTGCGGGCGGTGGGGTTCGGGTTCGGCCAAGGGCTGATGCAGAACACGCGCATGATTTTTGTGCTGTTCCTGGGGTTTGGCGTGATGTTCAGCCTGAATGTGAAATTGGCGGCGCTGGTGCTGGCGTTGGTGCCGGCCATGGTCGGGAGCTTCACGTGGTTTTCGCAGCGGATCAAGCGCGGCCATTTGTTGGTGCAGGAAGAACTGTCGGAAATGGCGAGCTTCAATCAGGAAAGCTTTGCCGGCATCCAGACGGTGAAATCATTTGCGTTGGAAGACCGCTGGCGCGCGCAATTTGCCGAGCGCAACCGCGCGCTGATGCAGAAAAATCTGCGTTTGGTGCGGGTGCATGAATTGACCCGCCCGCTGGCGGGGTTTTGGTTTGCGGTCAGCTCCGTGCTGGTGCTGTTGGTGGGTGGGCGGCTGGTGATTGCCGAAGAACTTTCGCTCGGCGCCTTGGTGCAGTTCACCCAATACCTGCTGTATATGCAGTGGCCGTTGCTTTCCGTGGGGTGGGTGTTGAATCTGATTCAACGCGGGTGGGCCAGTTGGGGCCGCATTGACAGCCTGTTGCAACGCGCCCCGGGCATCACGGACCCGCCAGAAGTCCACGCGGGAGAAAATAGCGCGGCGTTGGGCATCACGTTTGACCGCGTGGGCCTAAAAGTCGGCGATACGGTTTTGCTTGAGGATATCAACCTGATCATTGCGCCGGGGATGCGGGTGGGGATCACCGGGCCGACCGGCAGCGGGAAAACGACTCTGCTCTCGCTGTTACCGCGGTTGATGGATGTGACGAGCGGCGCGGTGCGGGTGGGGGGGCGCGATGTCCGCGAATGGCCGCTGGCGGAATTGCGCGGCCGAATCGGCATGGCGGAGCAGGAGCCGGTGCTGTTTTCCGATACGTTGGCCAACAATATCCGCTTCGGCGCGCCGGAGGTCAGCGACGAGGCCATGTTAAAGGCCGCCGACTTGGCCCATTTGCACGCGGATGTGGCTCAGTTGCCCCAACAATTCGACACGCTGATGGGTGAGCGCGGCGTGACGCTTTCCGGTGGCCAGCGGCAGCGCACGTCGTTGGGTCGCGCGTTGTCGCGGGATCCGCGCATTCTCATCTTGGACGACGTGCTGGCCGCGGTGGACACGGAAACCGAGGCGGCCATTCTGGCCAAATTGCGCGGGGTATTTGCCTCGCGGACCACATTGCTGGCGAGCCATCGGGTGCGCACATTGGCCGAGATGGATTGGATTGTGGTGTTGGAAAATGGCCGGATTACCCAGCGCGGCACCCACCAAGAATTGATCCAGCAGCCGGGGTATTACCGGCGGCTGCACGAGCGGCAACAGTTGGCGGCGGCGATATGAGTGCGGAGCGGCAGGAACAACGGCCCAGCCGGGCGGAGTCGCGCCGCCTGATGCGCTGGTTGCTGGGCTATTCGTGGCCGTACCGCTGGAGCATGTTGGGGATTCTGCTGCTGACGGTGGTGACCGGGCTGACGATGAATTATCCGCCGGTCCTCATCCGCAACGCGGTGGATCGCTGGCTGGCCGTGAGTGGTATCAGCGTGGACGCCCGCTTGCTGGGTTTGCTGCGCACGGCCACGCTGTATTTTGCCATTAGCGCCGGCAGCTTGTTGCTGCGCTATGCCCAAACACTCGTCACGGCTTGGCTGGGCCAGCGGATTATCCGCGATATCCGCCGGGACGTGTTCGACAAGGCGCTGAAGTTGCCGTTGCGTTTTTATGACCGCACGCCGGTGGGGCGTTTGCTGACGCGGGTGACATCCGACGTGGACAGCGTCCAGAGTTTTGTCTCGGATGGTGTGGTCGGGGCGATTGCCGACGTGTTCCAAATGGTCGGCGTTTTCGTCTTCATGCTGGTGATCAGCCCGGTGCTGCTGGCGGCGCTGGTGAGCATTATTCCCTTCCTGGTGGTGACGTTTCTGTTTTCGCACACCCGGGTGCGGGCCGCCAACCGGGAAATTCGGCGGGCGCAGTCCGCGCTGAACACCCAGGCGCAAGAGGCCATCAGCGGGATGAGCACCATCCAGTTGTTTGGCCGCGAGCAAACCATCCGCAGCCGCTTTTCACGCTTGAATCGGCTAATGCGCGACGCCTGCTTCCTCGAGGTGCGCTGGTTCAGCTTCTATTTCCCCGTGCTGGAACTGGCGCAGGCCATTTCGACCGTGCTGGTGCTGGGTGTCGGTGGTTTCTGCGTACTGCATGGCTGGGGCGGGGTGACGCTGGGCGTGGTGATTGCGTTCCTGACCTATGTGCGGGACTTTTTCCGACCACTGGACGGGCTCTCCAACCGCGCAGGGATGCTGCAACAGGCTTTAGCCGCGTGCGAACGGATTTATCAGTTGTTCCAGGAGGAAGAAGAAATCAGCGACCCGCTCCAACCGGCCTTGTTGCCGCCCACGCCACAAAACATTGCGTTTGAGCGGGTGGACTTCGCCTATCTTGCCGACACGCCGGTATTGTATGAAGTGTCATTCACGATCGCCCCGGGAGAGATTGTGGCGGTGGTGGGGGCCACAGGCAGTGGCAAAACCACGCTGGTGAATCTGCTGATGCGCTTTTACGCGCCCACGGCGGGCGGCATCAGATTGGGCGCCCACGATCTGCGCGACCTCCGGCAAGAGGAATTGCGCCGGCATTTCGGCACCGTTCGCCAAGAGCCATTTATTTTTTCGGCCACCGTGGCGGAGAACATTGCCCTGATGAATCCGGCCACATCCCGTGAGGACATCATCGCCGCCGCCCAGCAAGCCAATGCAGACGCATTTATCCGCCGCCTAGAGCAGGGATATGACACCAAATTGCGCGAGCGCGGCGCGGGTCTGTCCGCCGGGCAGAAGCAACTCTTGGCGTTGGCGCGCATCATGCTCCAGCGCGAGGCCCGCGTGCTGATTTTGGACGAAGCCACGGCCAATGTGGATAGCGAAACCGAGGGCTGGATTCAGGATGCGCTGAAGACGGTCATGGTGGGGCGCACGGGCATTATCATTGCCCACCGGTTATCCACGATCCGCCACGCCGACCGCATTTTGGTGTTTCAACAAGGCCGTTTGGTGGCCCAAGGGAGGCATGAAGACTTGCTGCGGCAGGGTGGCTATTACCGGCGCCTGTACGAATACTTGGCTATGACCGAAAACAGCGGCTGACGCCGGTAACGGCTGGAAGGTCTGCGACCGTTCCGGCCCAACAATCCGATCCGGGTGCGCGACACTTCCACGAGTCGCAGCTACTTCCTCGGCCAGTTGCGTCAGGCTACCTTCCTGAATTTCGCATTAGGACACCCCAGAATTTCGCTGATTGTGGTGGGGATTTTGGGATCGGCGCCTTCCATGCGGGACCGAACCGCGCGGATAAAAACGCAAAAATCACTCACCCAAAATTTGTCCAGAGTTTATAAAGTGTGGACAGTGCCATCAAAATGGCTGATTAAAAACAGCCTACAAAATAGACATAATATATTGTGTATGATTGAGATAAAAATATTACTACATCTGCCCAGAGTTTATAAACTCTGGACAGCATGGTTCAGATGAGAAAAACGAAGGCAGCGTGACAACAGCGGTTTCAACACTCCCAGCGAGACGATCCTTTCACCGAAAACGGCGGCTGACGCTGGGAGCGGCTGGAAGGTCTTCGACCGTTCCAGCCCTACAAACCGATCCGTCAATCCTTGGCCCGGAAATAACAGCCCGCCGGGGGTGCAACCCCGCCTACAAACCGGATTCGGCCGTGGGTGTTCTCGTGGGGCTTTTGTTGGGCGGGAATGGTGGAGGGATGAAAGCTTCTCGCCGGGAGCGGCTGGAAGGTCTGCGACCGTTCCGGCCCAACAATTAACGGGGAGTGCGCGGGGTACGACGCGGGTGGGGGTGGCTTACGCGAGGATGCCGAGCAGGTGGGCAGCGCGGGCCGGATCAATGCGATAGCGCGAGCCGTGGCCTTGGAAAAAGTCGTGTTTTTCGATCAACGCGAGGCCGAGGGCGGTCAGCACGAGTTCTTCGCCGGTGGCGGAGGTCAGAACGACATCGCCTTTTTCAAAAACGCCATCGCCGCGGAAGGGGGAGGGGATGCGGCCCATGGATTCGTGGGCAACGGCGGTCAAGCCGGGGCGGATTTCCACCTCGCCGCCAAATGCGGCGCGGGCCTTTTCAAACGCGGCGCGGAGGGCGTCGAGGAGGGCGGCCTTGGTAATGCCAAGTTGCTCGATGGTGCGTACATCGGCGGCGATGATTTGGTCCACGGTGCGCTGATCGGTGCCGAGGAAACCTTCGCCGGAGAAGCGCGAGGCGCCCAAGCGTTCTTCCAAGGCTTTGGCTTCAGGCGCTTGCTTGGGATGGACGGGGGCGGGGTGCGCCGTTTGATCGGTGTACATGGCCGGGACGGAATCATCGGCGGGGGGGGGATTGGCGTGGTCGTTTGAGCCGTGAAACGTAGTCATCGCTTGCCTCCTCCAGTTGGTTAGAACTTATCGTAGAAAATATTGGCTTCGGGCATGCCATTTTTCTTGAGCACGGCGATGGCGGCGTCAATCATGCCGGGAGAGCCGCAGAGATAGGCCTCGTGCTGGGAGGTATCCGGGAAATGGCGGTCAACCACCTCGGTGATCAGGCCGCGCTCGCCTTGCCAGGAAGAATCGGCAGGCTCCTTGGAGAGGGCGGGGACAAAGGTGAACCAAGGGCACTCTTTGGCGAGTTGCTTGAATTCATCGAGGAAGAACAGGTCGCGCTGGGTAAGGGCGCCGAAGAAATAGGTGGCGGGGCGGTTGAGGCCCTTTTCTTTCATGTCGCGCAGGATGGACCAAATGGGAGCCATGCCGGAGCCGCCGGCGATGCAGATGATGGGCGCGGTGGTGTCCGAGAGGTGGAAGTGGCCGTAGGGGCCGGAGAGGGTGATATTGGCGCCTTCCTTGAGGTGCTGCACCACCCATGTGGAGCAGATGCCGTCGGGAACGAGGCGAATGATTAGTTCCAGATGAGTTTTGTCGGAGGGCACGGAGGAAATGGAGTAGCCGCGCATGACGGCCTCGTGGCCCTTGTATTCGGCAGATTCAAGCTGGATGTATTGGCCGGCTTCGAACTCGATGGTGGTGGGTTCGACGAGTGCCAGGCGCAGCTCGACGATGTCGTGGGTCAGGGCGCGTTTGCGGGCGACCTTGGCGTGGAAGCGGCGGACGGAGAAGAGGTCATCGGGGATTTCGATGGAAAGGTCGCGCCGCACTTTGACTTGGCAGGAGAGGCGGACGTGCTCCTGCCGCTCCTCGGGGGAGAGGTAGGGTTCCTCCACGGGGCTGATGGAGCCACCGCCTTCGTTGACCTTGAGCTTGCAATAGGCGCAGGTGCCGCGCCCGCCGCAAGCGGAGGGGATAAAGATGTTTTGCTCGGCGAGCGAGTTGAGCAGCGAGGAGCCGCCTTCGACATCGAGGGTCTTCTTGCCGTTGTTGATGTGGATGTGACAGGTGCCGTAGTTGAGGATTTTCTTTTCGGCCAGCACCAGCAGTGCGGCTAGGATCAGGCCGCAGGCGAGGAGGAATCCGACGGAAATGAGGATGGACGTGAGCATGGCTATCCCGCAAGCAGGCGCCGCGGCAGGGCGGCGGGCGCGTGTGTGTTGAGCGTGGGTGTGTTCATGGGTTTAGATTTTGATCATGCCGGAGAAGCCGACAAAGCCGAGGGCCATGATGCCGATGATAATGAGCGTGATGCCGGGGCCTTCGAGCCCCTTGGGCAGCGCGGACTCGTTGATTTTCTCGCGGATGCCGCCGATCAGGGCAATGGCGAGGAACCAGCCCAAGCCGCCGCCGAGGCCGAATGCAAACGCCTGCCAGAAGCTGTAGGGCTTGTTCAGCATGAACAGCGAAATGCCGAGGATGGCGCAGTTGACGGTGATCAGCGGCAGGAAAATGCCAAGCGAGTTGTAGAGTTTTTCCGAGGTGCGCTCGATGATCATTTCCACCAGTTGGGTGAAGGCGGCGATGACCACAATGAAGATGATCAGCTTGAGATACTCCAAGTGCAGCGGCACGAGCATGTATTGATACACCAGATAGTTCAGCGCGGCGGTGACCGCGGTGACGAACATCACGGCGAGGCCGAGACCGAGACTGGTATCCACCTTTTTGGACACACCCAGGCAGGAACACATGCCCAGAAAACGCGCCATGAGGATGTTATCGGTGAATGTGGCCGATACAAAAATCAGCACGCACGAAGCGAAGAGGCTCATTTGGGAGAGTTCCATTACTTGACCTCCTTGACGAGGCGGGCCCGGGCCATCCACGTGAGAATGGCCAGCATGAAGAAAGCGCCGGGGGGCATGACCATGATGGTCCACGGGTGCCACCAGAGGTCAAGGGCGGGCAGCTTATAGCCCAGCACGGTGCCGAAGCTCATGATTTCGCGGATGACGGCAATCGCCACCAGCACCGAGGTGTAGCCGAGACCGTTGGCCAGCCCGTCCACCAGGGACGGCAGCGGCTTATTCTGGCTGGCGAAGGCTTCCGCGCGCCCCATGATGATGCAGTTGGTGATGATCAGGCCGACATAGGGGCCGATAAAGCGGTGGACATCAGGCGCGAGCGCCTTGATCAGGATTTCCACCACCATGACGTACACCGCGATGATGATCACCTGCACAATCATGCGGATGCGCACCGGGATATAGTTGCGCAGCAGGGCAATCGTGAAGCTGGTGAGCGCGGTGGTGAAGGTGACGCCAAAGCCCATGTAGAGGGTGTTGGTCACCAGATTCGTGACGGCCAGCGCCGAGCAGATGCCCAGCACCTGGCGGAAAATCGGGTTCTCGGTGACGAGGCCGTCTTTGAGGATTTTGCCGTAAGAGGAAGCCATAGCGTGGGTGGGGGTCAGGGTTCTTGTGGCAAGGTGGATTCCCCGGCGGTGGCGGGAGCCGCGGCGGCAGTGGCCAGGGCAGCAGGCAGCAGGGCGCGAATCCGGTTGAGTTCACTGTTTAGGAAACGGGCGAGGGCCATCGAGGTTTGCGTGGCGCCAGTAATGCCATCCACCCGGTTGGCGGCTTGCGGATTGGGCGCGGGGCCGACAATCAGGCGGGCATCCGCCGGGCCGTCCCAATCCACGATGCGGCCTTTGAATTGGTCGGTGAACCATTCTTCCGTGACGCGCGCGCCGAGGCCGGGGGTTTCTTTTTGATCCATGAATTGCAGGTTGATCACTTCGCGCAAATCCGGGGTAAGGACAATGGCGGCTTCGATACGATCCCAAAAACCGAGGCCGCCGACCAGAAACCCCACGGCTTCATGGCCGGGAGTGATGCGGCGATAGCCTTTGATTTCGCCGGCGGCATCTTGGAGTGTGAGCGGCACCAGATTTTCATCCACGGCGCGCTGATAATCCTCCGCGGCATTGCCCGCAACCGGCAGCAAGAACGCGCGGCACCAGACCGTGTTGCGGTGAAGGGCCTCATTCTTGGCCAGCAGGCCGAGCGTGGCGTAATTGACGACGGCGATGGCCGCGCCGAAAACGAGGCAGATGGCCGCCATGAAAGCCAACACATAGGCAGGCGATTTTTTATTCATGCGGCGGGCCCTTTCACGGTGGCGGGGGTGGCCGGCGCGGCGGCTTTTTTGCTATCGCGGTAGCGCTTGATCCAAAGGTCCAGCGAAGGGGCGATCATGTTGCCCAACAAGATGGCGAAGCCAACGCCCCCGGCGAAGACGGCTTTCCAGCGGATAAAAATAATCATGGCGCCGATGAAGATGGCGTAGATCCACATGGCCAAAGGGATGCGCGGCGCGGAAATCGGGTCGGTGACCATGAACACGGTGGCGAACAGGAATGCGCCGGACAATAGGCTGAACAGCAGCGGCGGCACGCTGGTGATGTGCAGCACGTTCCGCAACAGCACATTCATGGCCACCGCGCCAATGAGCGAGCCGGCCATCAAGCGCCAGTTGGCGGTCTTGGTCCAAAGCAGGTAAATTGCGCCCAGCAGAATGGCCAGCGCGGAAACTTCGCCCGCGGAGCCGGCCGCAAGCAGGCGGAAGTGGCCCAGATATTCAAACGCGCCGCCGATTTGGCCGCAGAAAAGGTCCCAGAGGCTGGTTTCCAACTGATAATCGCGCCAGCCCCACATGGGCGTGGCGGCAGTGAGACCATCCGCCACTTGCAATCCTTTTGCCACGAGATCATCGGGCAGTTGCTTGACCGTTTCCCAACTCCATTGCGCGAAGCCGCCGGGGAGGCCGCGGAAGGCCGGCACGAACCCACCAGTCATTTCGACCGGGAAGCACACAAAGATGAATGCGCGCCCCACCACGGCGGGATTGAAAATATTTTTGCCGAAACCACCAAACACCATTTTACCGAAGAGAATGCCGAACGCTGCGCCCACGGCCGCAATCCAGTACGGCGTGGTGGGAGGCAGAGAGAGGCCGAGCAACGCACCGGTGACAAACACGGCCTGTGAGATTTTTCCGGGCTTCGCGGGCACCATGATCCATTCCACAACAAACGCCGCCAAACAGGAAACGGCCACCAGAGCCAGGATGCGCCAGCCGAAAAGATAGATGGCAGCCAGAGTGACGGGGACCAAAGCGTACAACACACGCAGCATCATGAGCTGCTTGAGAAAAGCTGGTTTTTTCATGGCAATTGCGGGGAAGGTAGCCTAGGGCAAATTGGATTTCAAGCGGCGCGATAACAATTGGCGAGAAATCACATAATCACAAAATCTTGAACTTCGGCAGGTCTTGAATGTCAATCATGCCGGCAAGTGTTCCGTCATCATGAACCACGACCAAATCGTCAAAGTGGTGCTGCTGGAAAATGGCCAAGGCATCCGCCGCCAGCCGCCCGGCATTCACCGTGGATGGTCTGTGCGTCATGAGGTTGGCCACGGGGCTTTGGACGTCGGTGGCCCCGCCGGCGAGGTAGCGGCGCAAATCGCCATCGGTGAACAGCCCCACCACGTGGCGGTTTTCATCCACCACGGCCACGGCGCCGGCCTGCGCCTTGGTCATGGCAATGACGGCATCGCGTACACTGGCGGTGTGGGGCACGGCGGCCAAGCGCGCGCCGGTGCGCATGATGTCGTCCACTTTGAGCAGCAGCGCGCGGCCGATGGCCCCGCCGGGATGGAACTGGGCATATTTTTCGCGGGTCATGCCGCGGGCCTCCAGCAGGGCGATGGCGAGGGCATCGCCGATGGCCAGCGCCACCGTGGTGGAAGCGGTGGGCACAAGGTTAAACGGGCAAGCCTCGCTGGTCACTGAGCCATCCAGCACCACATCAGAATGGCGGGCCAACGTGGCATCCAGTACGCCGGTCAGGGCGATAATCCGCACGCCGGTGCGTTTGATAATCGGCAGCAAATTGACGAGTTCATCTGATTCACCGGAATAGGAAAGCGCCAGCACCACATCGGCGGGCTGCAGCAGGCCGAGATCGCCGTGCATGGCCTCGGAGGGATGCAGCACGTTGGCCGGCGCACCGGTGCTGGTGAAGGTGGCCGCAATTTTCTGGCCGATATGAAACGATTTGCCGACGCCAGTCACAATAATTTTGCCGCCGTTGGCCAGCGTGGCTTGCAACAGGGTCACCGCGGCGGTGAACCCGCCATCGAGCCGGTTGCGGGTTTGTTGCAACGCGGCGATCTCGATATCGAACACCGCTCGCGCGCGTTCCAGATGGGAAGAGGTTTCGCTCATGGGGGCAAGGTAGCCTAAAAGGCGGGCGGAGAGCAAGAATCCGCGTGATCGAGTTTTGACAGAGGGCGGCGGGCCGGGGCATATTACATCGAAGGATTGGAGATCGCGCGCATGGCCAAACGCAAACGTGAACGGTGGGGAAGTCAGCTCGGCGTGATTCTCGCCGTGACCGGCAGCGCGGTAGGGCTGGGCAACTTTTTGCGCTTTCCCGGGCAGGCCGCCAAATATGGCGGGGGCGCCTTCCTGATTCCGTATTTGGTGGCTTTCCTGATCGTGGGTTTGCCGATGGCGTGGGCGGAATGGGCCCTGGGGCGCTACGGGGGGGCGTGCGGGCATAATTCTTCGCCGGGGATTTTCCGGGTGCTGCTAGGGCGCAAAGGGTCCTACGCCGGGATTCTCGGCACCCTCATGCCGCTGATGATCCTGACCTACTACATGTTTGTCGAGGCGTGGTGTCTGGCCTACGCGTGGGATTATCTGACCGGGGTCTTCGCGCGGTTGGGCACGGACTTGGGGGCCATTGAAAACCATTTCATGAGTTTTGTCGGCGCGGGCGAAAACGGCAGCCTGTTCAAAACGGCGGTTGGCGCGCGCACGCTGTTTTTCTTTGGATTGTGTTTTTTGGCGAACATGGTGCTGATTTACCGGGGGATCAGCCGCGGTATCGAGCGGTTTTGTAACTGGGCCATGCCGTTGCTGGTGCTCTGCGCGGTGGTGGTGCTGGTGCGCGTGCTGACATTGCCGGCCAACCCGCTGCATCCGGAGCAAACCGTGATCAACGGATTGGGTTATCTATGGAACCCCGTCAAACCCGGCGAAACGCTGTGGTCGGTGTTGTCCCGCCCCGAAGTGTGGCTGGCGGCCACCGGGCAAATCTTCTTCAGCCTGTCGGTGGGATTCGGATTGATCCTGACCTATGCCAGTTATCTGCGCCCGGAAGATGACGTGGCACTGAGCGGCCTGACCGCCTGCGCCGGCAATGAATTTTGCGAGGTGGTCTTGGGCGGCATGATCGCCATTCCGGCGGCATTTGTGTTCTTGGGGCCGGCCGTGGTGCAGGACCCGCCGGGCACCTTCGGCATGGGTTTTGTCACCTTGCCCAACGTATTCAACCACATGCCGCTGGGTTCGATGTTCGGCTTCCTCTTTTTCTTCCTGTTGTTTTTGGCGGCCATCACCAGTTCGCTCTCCATGATGCAGCCCTCGATTGCCCTGCTGGAAGAAGGGTTAAACATCGGGCGCAAAGCCTCGGTGTTGATCCTGACAAGCATCCTAATGCTTGGCGGCCTGTTCGTGACCTATTTTTCCAAAGGGTTCACCGCGCTCGATACGCTGGACTTCTGGATGGCCAACTTTTTTATTTTTATTTTTGCCACGTTCCAATCCATCGTGTTTGCATGGGGGTTGGGTATCCGGCGCGGGATGGAAGAGCTGGAGCGCGGGGCGCACATCCGGTTGCCGCGCATACTGCCGTTTGTGTTGAAGTATGTGTCGCCCGTCTATCTGCTGGCGGTGTTCGCACTGTGGGCGTGGCGCAACCTGCCGGAGCGATGGAACGCCATCATTCACCCGCCGGCGGATGGCCCACCCGTGGTGCTGCTCTCGGTGCTGTTCATCTTGGGCGTGGGCGCTTTCTTCGTTTGGGTGGTGTCGCGCGCCAACCGCATTTGGGATAAGGAGGAAATATCATGACTCTGGCCGGTTGGATCATCATGGTGCTGGCGTGCGGCGGCTTGACCGGCCTTCTGTTGTGGTGCGTGCGTCGCGTTGTGCGCACCGCCGATGCCCCCGAACACCTCCACGCCCCCCTCGGCACTGACACTCACGACCACCCGCCGCGCGGCACAAAATGCTAGGCAGCAAATGCTGAGATCCGTAACCAAGATTCTTATTGCCTCCACCCTGCTTGGCCTGTCGGCGTCAGTGGTATTTGGTGATGTGTTTGACTTCGGGGAGCGCCCACTCGGCACGGAGGAAAACCGACGGCTGGCGGCTTATTTGGCGGAGCAAGCCCAAAATATGGGCTACGCGGCGGAATCGCTGCCGTTCACCTGTGTGCGGTGGGAGAGGGGCGCTTCGTTTCTGGAGCGCGGTGGCGTGCGCGTGCCGCTGTATCCCAGTCCGTTTTCGCCCGCATTCGACCAAACGCTGGATGCCGCGGTGGCAAGCACCACCCAGCAACTCAAACGGGTGCGCGGCGACGGGCGGCTGGTCTTTTTGCGCGATGAGCTGGCCAAGGAGCCGCTGACTCCGCGTGATTACCCATTCTATTTTTCGGCGCTCCACCGGGAAATTTATTCCTTGGTGGATGAGCGGCGGGCCGCGGCCATCGTTGCCGTGACGGGCCGGCACCCCATGTATGATGAGTCGCCGTTCCCGCTGTTCAACGATGCCAACTTCAAAACGCCCAGCGGTTATATTTCTCAGGAAAGTTACGCCGCATTGCTGGATGCCCCGCGCAGCAAAATCCGCACGGTCATCAAGTCCAAGGTCTATCCGGAAACCGGCGAGCAATGGATTTTCCGCAAGGCGGCTGCGACTACCCCGGCGCCGGGCAAGATTCTGATTTTTGCCCATATGGACACGGCTTATAACACGCCCGGCGCGTTGGACAACGCGGCCGGCGTCGCTACGCTGCTGCTGGTCATGGCGCGCCTGCGCGACTATGCCGGCCCTTACGATCTGGAGTTCGTGCCGTTCAATGGCGAAGATTCACCCATGGCGCGTGGCGAGGTGACCTATCTGGATCGCTATCGGAAAGAAATGCCTGATATTCGCCTGGGGATCAACTTGGATGCTCTGGGTTTTCGCGGCGCCAAAGTGGCCGTTTCGACCTATAATCTGGATGCGGTGGATCAAGAGTATCTCGATCAACAGTTGTCGCCGTTTGCCAATCTGGAACGCGGCCCGGAGTGGGTGGAAAGCGATCATTCCATTTTTGTTTTCGGCGGCGTGCCTTGCCTTGCCCTCACCTCGGCCGATTTGGCCAACACGGTGATGACGGTTGCCCACACCCCGCGCGACACCAGCGCCAACGTGGACCGCGCCTTGCTGGCCGAAGCCGCCAACTTCATCGCCCAACTGGTGACTGCGCTGAAGTAAGCCTGAATAGGCGACCCCAAATGGTTGGGCGGGGCGGGATCAGGCGGGGGGGAAGAGGACGGTGAGAATGTTGCGCGAGTTTTCGCGGCGGTAGTGGAGGGTCATGCCGAGGGATTGGATGAGGTGGAGGCCGAGGCCGCCGATGGGGCGGTCTTCGGCGGGGCCGTCGAGCGTGGGTGGGGGGGCGTCCTGGAGGGGGTTGAAGGGTTGGCCGTCGTCGGTGATGGTGAGGGTAGGCGGGGTGGCGAGTCGGAGGTGGATGTGGATGGGATGGGGGACGTTGTCGGTGTAGGCGTATTTGACGACGTTGGTGAGGAGTTCTTCGAGAGCGAGGCGGATGGCGTATTGCTGTTTGGGCGGTACGGGGTGGGCGTCGAGGAAGGTGTCGAGCTCGTCCATGGCGCGCTGCTGGTCAGCGAGGGTGTTGGTGATGGTGAGGCACATTTCGTCGGTGGGGGGGGCATCGGCGGGTTGGCGGCGGCGGATGAGGAGGAGGGTGATGTCGTCGGATTGTTCGGCACCGTCGGCGAACTGGTGGATGCTACGGAGGAGGGAGTCGGTGGTTGTGCGGCAGTCGGCGGCGAGAGGCTGCTGGGCGAGGTGGTCGGCGAGGCGGGTCTCGCCATAGAGGTTGCCACCGGGATTCATGGCTTCGGTGACGCCGTCGGTGTAGAGGACGAGGGCGGCGTCGGCGGGGAGGCTGTGGGTGCCGGTGGTGTAGCGGGCGTCCGCGGTGACGCCGGCGATGGGGCCGTGGGGCTGTTCGATCCATTCGATCCGGCCGTCGGGTTGCCGGATGACGGGCGGATTGTGGCCGGCGTTGGCGTAGCGGAGTTCGCCGGTGCCGAGATCGAGCACGGCGCAGAAGAGGGTGACGAACATGCAGGAGTCGTTGCCTTCGATGAGATCGTGGTTGATGCGGGTGAGGGCGGCGGCGGGATCGGTTTCGGCGCGGAAGGCGGAGCGCAGGAAGCTGCGGGTGACGGCCATGAAGAGGGCGGCGGGGACCCCTTTGCCGGAGACATCGCCAATGGCCAGGACGATGCGGTTGGAATCGAGGAGGAAGAAATCGTAGAAGTCGCCGCCGACTTCGCGGGCCGGTTCGAGGACGGCGTGAAGGTCGAGGTCGGTGCGGTCGGGGAAGGGAGGGAAGGTTTTGGGGATAAGGCCCATCTGGATGTCGCGTGCAATGCGCAGCTCGCTGTGCATGCGTTCGCGGGCGGCGGTGGTCTCGCGGAGATCGGCGATGTGCCGGCGGAGGCTGTCGCGCATGCGGTTGAAGGCGCGGGTGAGGTGGGATACCTCGTCGTTGCCGCGGGGAGCGGGGAGAACGGCGTCGAGGTCGCCGGCAGAGAGGGTTTCGGCGGCGCTGGCGAGGCGGCTGACGGGGCGAGAGATGGATCGCGAGATGAGGGTGGTGGCGAGGACAAGCACGAGGAGGCCGGCGATGCCGATGCCGGCCTGCTGGCGGGCAAGGCGCAGGATGGAGGCTTTCATTTCATCGTGGGAGATGACGGCCACCATGATCCAGTCACCGGAACGCAGGGAAGAATGGGCGAGCCACGAGACATCGTGGGTGACGATGCTGCGAAAGAGCTGGAGACCGGAATCGGTGGCGACCATGCGGCGGCCGATGGCACGCAGTTCGGGATCGTTGCGTTCTTCGGCCACGCTGAAGAAAGTTTCATTGAGGACGAAATCGCCATGGGGGTGGGAAACATAGGTGGCGTTGCGGCTGATGAGCATTCCGTAGCCGTCCTTGCCGAGAGGGAGGCGGGCGATCATTTGCTCGAGCCAGTCGAGGGTGAGATCGCAGGTGACCACGCCGGCAAAGGTACGGTTGGTGCCGGTGCCGGTGTAGAGCGGGACGGAATAGGTTGCCATGAGGACGCCATTCCATGAGTAGGGCTCGCTCCAGACGGGCTTGCCGAGAACTTGGGGAAGGGCGTACCAATCTTCGCGGCGGTGGGCGCGGCTGGCGCCGCTGAGGCCTTCGTAGGCGAGCGAGCCGCCGTTGCGGAATGCCCACGGCGCGTGGTCATCCCAGCCGGGGGGGGCGGCGGAGTCTTCGAGGGCGATGCAGCAGCCGTAGATGCCGGGATTGCCGGCAACGCATTCGTCCTGCAGGGCACGGGCCTCGGCGAAGGAGAGATTGAATCCGCGGGTTTCCAGCGCGAGGGCGAGGCCGTGGACAATCCCCTGCAGGGTGCCGAGCTGGGCGTCAATTTGGCGGGCGGCGCCATCGGCGAGAAAGCGGGCTTTGGCCTCCATTTCGGCTTCGAGGCGATGGCGGGAGGTGACATAGCTCCAGACGATGACGGCGATGAGCGCAAGGCTGGTGACGGCAAGCACCCAAGTCATGATGCGCGCGCGAATGGTGCCGCAGCGGATCATGGGGAGTCTCCTTCGAGGGGGGCAAAGCGGGCGAATGGCTGAATGCGGGAAATGAGACCGGCTTTCTTCAAGGCGCGGGCGGCGGCCTGGTAATCGTGCGGTTTGAGGGCGCCGGTGGGGGCGGGGTCATCGGGCGGGAAGATGGAGGCGAGCAGGTGGGTCAGCATCCAGCGGGTGTGGGGCCGGTTGGCGGGGACATCCGCCTGTTTGGATTCACGCAGGACGGTGTCCACGACTTCATCGGGATGGGCGCGGGCGTATTCCCAGCCGGCGAGCGTGGCTCGGCGGAGGGCTCGGCAGACTTCGGGGTGCTGCCGGGCGAAACCGGCGGTGGAATAGATGCCGTCTTCGGGGAAGCCGAGGCCGTAGTCGCCCATGCGGAAGACGGTGACCTCGTCGTAATCAATGCCGGCCTGATAGATGCGGTGGTATTCGTTGTATTGCATGGCGGCGCAAGCGGCGACCCCGCGGCGCAGAAAGAGGTTGATGGAATAGTGCTGGGGAACCGCAACAGGCCGGACGTGCTGCTGCCGAAAGAAGGCTTCGAAGGAGGCCGAGAAAGCGGTCTGCCAATAGCTCACGGGCTTGCCGTCGAGATCGGCAGGCTGGTGGATGCCCATTTCCTTGAGGCCGACCAGCATGAGGGAGGAGCGCTGCGAGAGCTGTGCAACGTTGACGAGCTCGAATTGCTCAGCGGCCACGATGGCATCGCTGAGAAATGTGGTGGCGAAGTCCGCGTCACCCCGGGAAAGAAAGTCCAGCGAGGACGGGCCGGGGCCGGTGTGGATGAGCGTGACATCGAGCCCGGCATCGCGGTAGAAGCCGTGGTCGCGGGCCATGTAGAATCCGGCGAACTGGCTTTGGGGCAGCCACTGGAGAGCGATGCGTACAGAGGTGAGCGGGGCGGCGGCTGGGCTGTCGTTTTGCGACGAGGCGGAAAAGGCGGAGAGAAACGCAAAGGCGAACAGGAGGCCGAGGCGGCAGGCGGGGGGTGCCGGCTTGGTTTTAATTGAGGGCGGGTTCACCCGTGCGACTCCGTGTGTCAGGCGGTCGGGTTTTGCAGAGTATTGAGCGCGGATTGCTGGTCGGCCGCGAGCGGAATAATGGTGTCAAACCCGGAGTTGGTCATGACTTCGTTGACCGCAGGGGTGAGGCAGCATAGGGCCAACTTGCCGCCACAGGCTGCGGCCTCTTTGGCGAGAACGAGCAGCACGCGCAGGCCGGCGCTGCTGATATAGTCCACGCCCGCCATATCCACCAGCAGTTGGCGGGCGCCATCGCGGAAGAGGGCGCGTCCGTGGGATTCCAACTCGGGGGCGCCCCGGGTATCGAGGCGGCCGGCCAGCGCAAGGATGGCGATTCCGTTTTGGGTGTCATGCGTCAGTTGCACGGGATTCTCCTTGGGTTTTTCGCCAGCATAGTAGATTGGGTGCTGTTCTCATTCAGTTTCCATTGTAGACAACCCGCGTCAGAAAGCAATTATGGATGGGGATTGGGGCTGGGGACAAAGAGGATATAGAGGACATAGGGGACATAGGTGATGGGGCGGCGCCTATGTCGCCTTGGTCGCCTGGGTCCCCTGGATTTATGAAAAAGGTTGGTTTGCCCTTGCTCTGTCGGAACGGGAAATTGCACAATGGCTATGCATGGAAACAGCAAGACAGGGCGGCGCGAAAGTGCGGGGCAACGCCGCATCGGGCAGCAAGAACGCGCGCTTGTTGCCGCCGCACGGGGGATACAAGAACCTGCTGTCCTACCAAAAGGCGGAAGTGGTCTATGATGCCACCGTACGGTTTTGCGAAGACTTTTTTCAGAAGCGAGATCGCACGGTGGACCAGATGGTTCAGGCTGCGCGCAGCGGGAAGCAGAATACTGTCGAGGGCAGCATGGCGTCCGGTACCTCGCGCGAAATGGAGTTGAAACTGACGAATGTGGCGCGCGCGAGCCTGGAGGAGCTGTTGACGGACTACCGCGATTTTTTGCGCAGCCGGGGAGCGGTGGAGTGGGAGAAAAACAGCAAAGAGGCGCTGTATGTGCGGCGGTTGGCGGCGGGGAAAATTGCGCCGCCGGGGGGGCGGGGGACGACGGGGACGGAGGGGACGAAGGGCCGTGTGGTGACCTATGAGGATTTTCGGTGTTTTGAGGATCGTCCGGCGGAGGTGCGGGCGAATATTGTGATCAGTTTGATCAAGCAGACCAACTATCTGTTGGATCAGCAGATTCGGAAGCTGGAAGAAATCTTTTTGCAGGAAGGTGGGCTGCGTGAACGGATGACGCGGGCGCGGCTTGCGGCGCGGGACAACCCGTCTCCTTTAACGACATCCAGGCATGGGGGGCGTCCTTGAATACCATCCGGCAACTTTGGCTGGGTTTGGTTCTGATTGTGGCGGCATCGATGGTTTTGCTGGTGTCGGATTGGGGACGGCGGGAGAAGAATGCGAGGACGGCGGCTACGACGGTCGGCGTGGAGAAGGCTGTGCCGGAGCGCCTGGTCGTGACCGGGGATGTGTCGGCGCTGGATTTTGCCGAGGCGAAGCGGGCGGGAATGGAGTATCCGCTGGCGACGTTGTTGCAAGCGGACCGCTATTTGAACGTGCGGGAGCTGCGCGGGCGGTTGGCGCGGGTGGCGCTGGTGAATCTGATTTATGCGCGGTCGTTGGAGTTGGGCGAGGCGGGGGTGCGGCGCGGACTGCTCGAGGCGGGTCTGGTGGAGGGGGAGGATTTTACGCTACGCAAGTTCAATGCGCAGGGAGACATCGCCCAGTTGCCAGCGCTGCTGGACGCGGCAGCAAATTGGCATCCGGATGTGCTGGTGACGGTGACCACGCCGGCCATGATCGCCGCCGTCAACCGCATCAAGGATATTCCCGTTGTGTTCACCATCGCCAGCAGCCCGATTGCGCTGGGGATTTTTACGAAGGAAACAGTCCCGGCGAATCTGACGGGCGTGCATGATGAGCCGGCGCTGGGGGATTTGCTGGACATGGCGCGGCGGCATGTGCCGGGGCTGAAGTCGGTGGGGATTGCTTATGATGCGTCGCAGGCCAATTCAGTGCTGACGGTGACTCAACTGCGCGCCGAGTGCGCCAAACGGAATCTGGTGCTGCACGAGGTGACAGTGTCGAGCATGACGGATTTGGGCCCGGCGGTGCAGTCGCTGGTGCAGCGCGGTATGGGTGCGTTGATTGTGTCCACCGACAACTTGATCAATTCCGGTTTTGCGGTGGTGGCCAAGACGGCTGCGCAGGCGGGGGTGCCTATTTTTACCACGGATGCCGACTTCATCGAGGAGGGGGCGACGGGCGCCATTGGCGACAACTACGAGCTGTGGGGCGTTCAGTCCGGCGAGCTGGTGGCGAAGGTGTTGGCGGGCGTGCCGGTGTCGGCGCTGCCGCTGGGCCCGACACGGACGCACCGGGTGATTCCACCGAAGGGCGCGGAAGGGGGGCCGCCGTTGGTGCCGCCGACGGTCTCGCGGCCGTATGAGATCCGGGTGATCCGCTACAACGATGCCGCCTTTGCCGAGGAAACGTCGCGCGGGGTGGAGCAGGGCTTTATCGCGGCAGACTGGCAGCCGGGGCGGCATTTCCGTTTGAAAACCTATAACGCCCAAGGTGACATGACGACGCTGAACAGCATCATGGCGTCCTGCCGGGCGGATGCGCCGGACGTGGTGATTCCCATTTCAACGCCCGCGCTGCAAGGCGCACTGCGCCAGGCGGGCGAATTGCCGATTGTGTATGGCTGCGTGGCGTCGGGCGTGCAGGCTGGCGCCGGCCAATCGGCGGTTGAGCATTTGCCGAATGTGACGGGAGTGGACACGCTGGCGCCCTACGACGCTATGGCGCGGCTGATCCGCCAGATGCTGCCCGGCGCGCGCGCAGTGGGGACGCTCTACAGTCCGGGGGAGGTCAACGCGGAATACAACCGCGAGGTGTTCATGGCGGCGCTGAAGCAGGAAGGCCTGCGGTTGGTGTCGGTGCCGATTCAGGGGACGGCGGCAACGGCGGAGTCGGTGAATACGCTGTTGCACGCCGACATCCAGGTGATTTGCCAAATCGTGGACAACGCGGCGCGTCCGGGTTTCGCGCACATTGCGAAACGGGCGACGCAGGCTGGGCTGCCGTTTTTCTGCTTTGATCCCTCGGCACTGCCGGAGGGCGTCGCGCTGGCGATGGGGCGCAACTATTACGATTCAGGCCGGGAGACGGCGGAACTGGCCATGCGCGTACTGCGCGGCGAGAGTCCGGGCGGCATTCCGTTTGTGCGGACGGATTCGCGGGAGCTGGTGGTGAATGAGGCGGCGCTGAATCAATTTGGATTGGCGCTGCCGGCGGAATGGCGGGAGGGCGCGAAGGTGTGGACAGGAGAGCCCCATGCAAATTGAGCTGTCGCAACAGGGCGGCTGGGCGGTGCTACGCCTCGAGGGGCGGCTGGACGCCACGTGGTCGGAGCATGTCGCGGCACGGGCGCGGGAGGTGCTGCGGAGCGGGCGGCATCACCTGCTGCTGGATGCGGCGGGCGTATCGTTTTTGAGTTCGGCGGGCATCCGCATTTTGATCCAGTTGCGCCGCGATGTGGCGGACGTACAGGGGCGCTTTCTGGTGGCGCGGCCATCGGAATTTGTAGAGAAGACGCTGCAGCTCGCCGGTCTGGAGTCGTTGCTGGCGACGGAGGAACTGCTGGCATCCGTGGAGGCTGCCGGAGCCACGCCGGCGGGAGAAGGCGACGGCATGGCGCTGGAGGTGCACCGGCTGGATGAAGCGGGGGAGATGACGCTGAACATCGCGGCGTGCTGGCGGCCCTGGGACACGGTGGACGCCGGGGACATCCGTAAAATATCGCTGCCGCGCGGCACGGTGGCCTTGGGAATTGGCGCACCGGACGAGGATACCACGCAGGCAGCGGGCCGCATGGGCGAGTTCATGGCTGTGGCGGGCTGCATGGTGCATCAGCCATCGGACGGACAATTGCATCCGCCGGACTATATCGCGCAGCGGGGCGGGCTGGTGCCGGAGCTCCAGGCGGTACAGGCGCTGGTCGCCGAGGGGCGTTTTTCCCACCTGCTGCGTTTCCATCCGGCGGCGGAATCGGCGCGGATGGATTTGGCGGGGCTGGCCACTGCTGGATTGAAGGCGGCGGGTGCGGATGCCATCGTACTCGTGGTGCTGGCGGAGTGCGACGGGCTGGTGGGCGCGCGGTTGGCGCGGAGCCCGGTTGCAATTTCCAACCAAGAACCGCCCGGCGATTTCCCGAACGTCCGCGACTGGATTCATTTTTGCGGCGAGCGGCTGCATGCCGGCAAAAGCGCGCTGGTGGTGGCATTGGTGGCCAGAAGCGGCGGTGCGGGTCACTTGCCGGCGTATTTGGGAGCGATGCCATCGGCGCCCGGGCTGCTTGTTCACGCGCATGCGGCGGCCTTCACGTTCCGGCCGCTGCCGGCAGGCATCATACTGGCGGAGGAGCAAATCCCGGCGTTGTTCGAAGCCCGCGACCCGCTCGACTTGCTGCATCTGCTCGAGGATGACCGTCCCCTGACGGGCCTCGGCCGCAGCCAGTTTGTGCGCGGCGCCGCCTGGTGCGCGCCGTTGCGGACGCCAGGGGAGGGCGGGGCATGACGCTGGTGATGGGAGCCTTCACGATCGGGCTGATTTTGTCGCTGCTGACGATTGGCGTCTGGATTGCGTTTCGCGTGCTGCGGTTCACCGACATTACGGTGGACGGCTCGCTGACGCTGGGGGCGGCGGTGGCCGCCGTTCTGCTGGTGCGGGGCACGCCGCCCTGGGCGGCAACGCTGGCGGGCGCGGCGGCGGGCGGCGTGGCGGGGTTCACCACGGGGATGCTGCACACGCGGTTCAAGATTCAGGAGCTGCTCTCGGGGATTCTGGTGATGACCGCGCTCTACTCGATCAACCTGCGGGTGATGGGGCGCAGCAACGTGTCGCTGCTCAGCACGAAGAGCATCGCGGATCCCGCCAACCGGCTGCTGACGGCCTGGGCGGGGGGTGACAGCCTGCTGCTGTTGGGCTGGCGCGTGCCGGTGAGCGAAGCCGCCATGCTGCTGACAGTGCTGGTCATCATGGTGGCCATCGGCCTGCTGCTGCGGGTGTTTCTGGTGACGCATTTCGGCACGGCGCTGCGGGCCGCGGGCGACAACGCGCAGATGATCCGGGCGCAGGGCGTGGACAACCGCAACATGCAGGTGTTCGGCTTGTGTTGCGCGAACGCGCTGGTTGGCCTCGCGGGGGCGCTATTGGCACAGTATCAGGGATTCGCCGACGTGCAGATGGGCATCGGCATGATTGTGTGGGGGCTGGCCAGCGTGATTATTGGCGAGGCGCTGGTCAGCCGAGTGACACCCGGCCTCGCGCTGGCCGGTGCCGTGATGGGGACAATTTTGTTCCGGCTGCTGATCGCCATCGCGCTGCGCTGGGGCCTGAATCCCAACGACCTCAAGCTCGTCACTGCCCTATTCGTGTTTGCGGCGCTGGTGCTGCCGGGTCAGGCGAAGGCGTGGTTCGGGCGCGCGCGGTTACCTGCGGGCGACCGGCAAGGGGGGCGCCGCCATGATTGAAGTCCGCGACCTCCGCAAAACCTTTTTTGCCGGCACCGCCAACGAGGTGCGCGCGCTGCGCAGCGTGAGTCTGGATATTCCGGAGGGCTGCTTTGTGGCGGTCATCGGCACCAACGGCTCGGGCAAGAGCACGCTGCTCAATGCCATCGCCGGCACGTTTGCGCCGGATGCGGGGGCGGTGCGGATTGACGGGCGCGACATCACGCGCTGGTCCGAGAGCCGGCGGGCGCGGCTGATCGGGCGGGTCTTCCAGAATCCGTTTGCCGGCACGGCGGCGGGAATGACGGTGGCGGAGAATCTGGCCATCGCCATGCGCCGCGGGCTGTCGCGCGGCTTGGGTTTCGCGCTGCCGCGCCGCGTGCGCGACGAGATGATTGAGCGGGTGCGCACGCTGCAGATGGGGCTGGAGACGCGGCTCGATAATCCCATCGGCACGCTGTCGGGCGGTCAGCGGCAGGCGCTCACCCTGCTGATGGCGACCTGGCTCAAGCCACGCCTGCTGCTGCTAGACGAGCATACGGCGGCGCTGGACCCGAAGAGCGCGGCGCAGGTGGCGGAGCTGACGCGACAGATCATCCGTCGGGACAAGCTCACGGCGCTAATGGTGACGCACTCGATGCAGCAGGCGGTCGAACTGCCGGACGTCATTGTTATGATGCACGGCGGACAGATCGTCCGGCAGGTGGCGGGACCCGAACGCGAGCGAGTCCGAGTGCCGGACCTGCTGGCAGCCTTCGACCACGTTCGCCGCCGCGAACAGCTCGACGAAGGCGTCGCCGGTGTGCTGCGCGCCCAGTACCGGTAGAGTTTTCCACAGCGTGGAAAAAAAGTTTCCACAGTGTGGAAAATCATGGGAATAGTTTTCCATAGCGTGGAAAAAGTTGCGAAAAGATTTCCATGCCGTGGAAAAATCGGCGGTCTTTTTTCCACAGTGTGGAAAAAAAGTTTCCACAGTGTGGAAAACGGATCAATCCGGGCAGGCCTGAGTTCAACAATGGGACACCCGAAGCTATTTATGGGGGCAGATCAAGTCGTATAGCTGTTGCTGCTCGGGGCACATTTTCAGAAGAGCGGTTTGGACGGCGAGTTGTTGGGGGTATGTGAATGT
>Ga0209718_1000411_pt1 | contig 59516 bp, 43 predicted proteins | sample AD_JPNAS1_MetaG_FD_184420 | JGI IMG/M metagenome (GOLD analysis project Ga0209718, IMG submission 184420) | Active sludge microbial communities of municipal wastewater-treating anaerobic digesters from Japan - AD_JPNAS1_MetaG (SPAdes) (version 2) | ecosystem: Engineered > Bioreactor > Anaerobic...
TGAATATTACTCACACGGGACTCCCCACCGTAAGCACAGGGAGCGATTGCAGCCGCCATAACTAAATAAATCAACCCTTTGCGAGAATACCCCTTAAAAATATTTTCCATACTTTCTTCCCTTTCGTTGAAGGCGAAAACCGGTAGCCCGAGATGACCCACTGCATCGCGATCGACTGAATAAGCCCCACAAATGTGTCTGCGGCAGCTTCCACATCAAGATCGTCGGAAAAACAGCGACATTGGATTCCCCGCCTGAGAATATCTTTAATTCCACCGGAATACCCCATCATATGCCGAATCAGCACCAAGGAAATTTCAGGCCCTGCGCGATACACATTTTCGGAGAATATGATCCGCGGATAATATCTGTTCCGCTCAATAAATTTAATATGCCGCATGAATATTTCTTCCAGAGACTCCAGAGGTGTGCGATTTTTACACGCAGTTTGAACGAACTTCTGGAGAGCCGCACCGATCCGTTCGATTACAGCTCCCACAACAGCGTCTTTCCCGGCAAAATGCCGGTAAACATTACTGTTGGTCATTCTCGTCTTTTTTGCGATGGATTCGATCGTGAGACCCTCAAGAGCCTTTTTATTCAAAATATCTAAAACGGCTTTTGTAATTTGCCTTTTCCGGACATTCGTTTTTATTTTTTTAGCCATCGTGACTTTCGTCTTTATTATGTGAATGTTATTCACATATTAGCACAGCCTTGAACAAAGTAAAGCAAAAGCTTTATTACGCAAAGAGGCTCCCCGATCTTTTACCGAGGCATTCTGATACGCTTAAGCGTAGGATTGGCCCTGTCTAGTAGCTATGGGGTATTTGCCCTAGAGGATTGAGGAGGGGAAGGCAGGCATGCGGCCGCTATCAACCGCAATTTTCCATGATTTGCCGCTATTGCTCATCACAATTGCGAATAAAATTATAAACCTGAATCTCCCGTTATTTTTCTAAAACAATTCCGTATGGTATGGCTTCAGGTCATACATCTTCGGAGAATAAAACCCTGCTTGCTCTGCCCATCTAATTCACTCTTCCGGCTTGGGGCGTATTTCCATCGCGGGACCACGTGGCGTTGACAGATCGTAATTCCAATGGATGATCCCAAGCTTTCCACCACTTCTCAATACAGGGTGAGCCTCTGTGAGAACACTTCCGGGGTCTCAAGATGCAGAATATTAAAAAGCATCACATAATCCACGCTCTCAGCAGAAAGCCCAAAGCCATCCGTGAGGACATCCCGCAACGCGTCTTTCACATTATTCAGCTTGACCTTTTCAGCTTCAGATTTTGTTATACGGATCATCTCCTCATCAATGTCATACGCATAGATCTGGCCGCTGATCACTTTCGCAACAGGTATCGTGAACGCACCATAGCCGCAGCCGACCTCAACGACATCACAAACTCTTGAATCCAGCTCCATATATGGCAAAATCCCTTGGATATCAAAAAGATTCTCCCACACGCACCGATCCGGCATACCACCATCCCGAATCTTCGTCACTTTTCTTTTTGCATTTCCGATGGATTGGGCGTCTTAAACACCAAAAACGTGGCCTCAACACTACCGGTGTTCTTAATAATCATCGGCGTCTGATAAGAAACTGGCAACAGATCACCTTCTTTGACATGATTATCCAGACCGTTTAGATTAACCGCTAAATCGCCCCTTACAACCAGCAGATGAACATTTGAATTAGCGTTATGCTGAGGCACACTTTGGCCGGGCTTTAACGCTATCTGCATAACAAGCAGATGTTTCTCATCAACGACTTTGCGATTCCCCATTTTATCGTCATTGTAGGGAATATTTTCTAACACATTCATCAATAACTCCTTTGTCCGTCTATTTTCCCGACATGATAGCAGCGACATCCTCATCAACAGTACCAATCGGCTTAATGTCAAACTTCTCAACCAATACCTTGGCAACATTCGGAGAAAGAAATGCCGGCAATGTAGGGCCTAAACGTATTCCTTTAACGCCTAGATAGAGCAAGGCGAGAAGAACAGCTACCGCTTTTTGTTCATACCACGCTATATCGTACGATATAGGCAATTCGTTAATATTTTTCAGCCCGAACACTTCTTTTAATTTCAAGGCAATAACCGCCAACGAGTAGGAATCATTGCACTGCCCGGCATCAAGGACACGGGGGATACCTCCGATTTCGCCCAACTGCAATTTGTTGTAGCGGTACTTGGCACACCCCGCGGTAAGGATAACCGTGTCTTCCGGCAGTTTTTCCGCAACCTCAGTAAAATAATTGCGTGAGGGGTGCCTCCCATCGCACCCGGCCATAACCACAAACCGTTTTATCGCTCCGGATTTAACCGCAGCAACAATTTTATCCGCAAGAGCGATCACCTGATTATGAGCAAAACCACCGGTAAGAGTTCCTTGCTCCAATTCATCCGGAGCTTTACAGGTTTTCGCCAAGCGAATCACTTCTGAAAAATCTTTTGCCCCGTCTTTTTTCCGGTCCGGGATATGTTTGGCTCCAGAATAACTTACCACTCCGGTCGTAAACAACTTGTTCAAATAGGTATTTTCCTTTTTTATCGGAATTAAACAGTTGGTAGTCAAAATAATAGGGCCGTTAAACGACTCAAATTCTTTATTCTGAAGCCACCACGACCCGCCGTAGTTTCCGACAAAATTTTTATATTTTTTGAAAGCCGGATAATAATTAGCTGGGAGCATCTCACCATGGGTATAAACATCAATACCTGTACCCTCTGTCTGCTTAAGCAATTCTTCCATGTCCTTAAGGTCGTGGCCGCTAATCAGAACACCGGGATTCTTGCGGACTCCCAGATTAACCTCCGTTATTTCAGGATGACCGTATGTAGAAGTATTTGCCTCATCCAAAAGGGCCATTGTTGTAACCGCTCCTTCCCCGGCCTTCATCACCATGGCAACCATTTCATCAACAGACAGATCACGCAACGTAGAATCCAATGCATTCATAATAAAGTCGTATACATCGTCTTTTTCAAAGCCTAAGACAGCGGCGTGGTCAGCATAAGCCGCAATCCCCTTACATCCGATAATAAGTAACTGGCGCAAAGACCTGACATCCTCATTGTCGTTGGCATTAATCCTGAGGTCGCCGGATTGGGCTTTTGCAAGGATCTCATCTTTTTTATCGGAGCTCCATACCGCGCAACCAGGCAAAACTTCTGAAGAATCTTCCCCATATTTCTTTTTGTGCGCATCCAAGAAAGTCTTCTTTATCTCATTCCTGACCGCAATGCCTTCCTTAATTCGAACAATTATCGCGTCATCATCCCAAGCGGCATTAGTTATAGTAACAAACAGAGACTGGCAAATGAATTTTCCAAACTTTTTATCCACCGATTCAATTTCCTTAAGGCGCCTTCCGAAAAACGAAATCCCCTTACACACATCAATAAGCAAATCTTGCAAATCAGAGGTTTCTTCGGGCTTCCCACAGACTCCTTTTTTCGTGCAACCGATATTTTTTGCAGTTTCCTGACATTGAAAACAAAACATTCCCATAACACCCCTCCTTTTTAGAAATAAATCTTTTGCCACTTTTATTCAGGTCTTTGCTTGAAAGTCCTTCTCAATATTAATTCCCTTCTTCTTTCTGTCGATAGGCTAAAAAACATCACCAAGATTGTACAGCCCATCGGATTCACATCGAATTCGAAAATTCAAGGCATTCCGCTCAATCTCAGTTTCACATCATATCATTTTCTCGTGCTTCCGTTGTCCTTTTTCCAAGGAGACACAGCTCTTGAGGCCTTTCATCCCCCGGTCAGAATCCATACGGCCTTCATGAATCACAACTTTGCCGTGAAGCACGCAGCCCTTTTGCGCCCTTGTAAATACGCAACCCCTTTTTCCGTCAACCGGTACTTCTGATTACTGCTTTGGGGTTTGTCAGGAACCGTCATTTCGATCAATCCCGCATCTGCGAGAGGACTAAGCACCTGATGCCTGAACTTGGTGCGATCTGTCCGCCCAGTGATCTTCATGAGATCGGCTATCCTGCTCTCAGCCTGACACTTATGCAATATCTCAACTTGGTGCTGACTTAGTGCCAACTTGGTGCCGACTTGGTGCCGACTTGGTCCCTGAACCTCGTGGGTGATGGGCCGGGCTTTCGGAGGGGCCTTCTTCTTGCGACGGATTATCAGGACGAACTGACCTCCCCGCTGCTGAAACGAAGGCTCCGGGATCTTCATTTTCTTGCACAGAGCGATCATGTCGATCGTTCCGGTTCCCGCCCGTTCAATGTATCTCGCCCAGAAAAGCGGATCGCTGATCAGCGGGTTTCTCGGCACAGAGGCATGGGCTTTCCGTAGGGTCGCCGGCGTCATCCCTTCAGGAAGTGCCCCTGGGTTCCAGATCTCAAGTCGATCCGCAAACAGCATGACCTGAACGCCTGCGTTGGATGTGTAATCCCGATGCGCGACCGCGTTAACGATTGCTTCGCGGATCACCATTTTGGGTATCTCATACGATACATCGCTCGCAACAGCGGTTTTGCTGGGCGTGACCGTGCGATCCAGTTTACCGAGCACGAAATCAACAGCTTCATCAACCTGTTCGAACAATGTTCCCCGGTAGGTTTGGTACGAAGGGATCGGCTTTTGCACCTCGGTCCCGTGAAAATGCATACATTTAACCTCGGCACATAACAGGGCGCGGAACTTCTGGGGATTCCTGCAGAACAACAGGACCGCGGCATGCGTCAGCTTGCCGTTATTGAATAGGTTCAAATGAGTGAAAAGCTTTTTCGCCGAAGTGCGTGGCGGCAAGGGGAACTTGCGTTCGGCCCGGGCAGCCTCAAGAAAATTCCCAACGGCAGATTCGTCAATGTCGCCCAAAACAGCATTGCGGCAGGAAGCAGCATCGAACGGAACGGTCTGCAAAAGACACTGCTCCTCCAAATACTGCACAAGGGCTGCATACAGTTGCGAGATCAATTCCGGGGCGTTGGAAAACCTCCGGCGAATAACCTCGTTGCCGGCTCTGTTGATCAATTTAGCTGTTTTAGGGTGACGGTCTTTTTCAGTCGTGTTTTTGACAAAAAGAAGCCGCGTCTTTCCGCGCTCCGTCGCCTCCCTGAATTCCCGCTCCGTAGCCGAAGATCCGCGGGCATCTTCAGCTCCGTATTCATTGCCGAGAAGACACACATAGATATCGCAATCCCTGACTTCATCGATATAGACGGCGTCCGGCCTGCGGTCCTGGGCGGGAATATCTTCGAAAAGAAAACAGTCAAAGTAGCGCCTGCACAAGGGATCGCCGGAGATAAAATCCCTCAAGGCGGCCCGCTCATCCTTGAACTCCTTCTGAACGCTGCTGATGAATATCTTGCGCTTGGTCATTTTGCCTTCCCCTGCCACACGATTAAAAACGCCACGAACCTTTGCGGATTATACCAAACTGCTCACGGGTAGAGCTTAAAAAGTATGGCGCAAAGGCGGGTGTAAACGCGGGGCCAATGGCCAGCCGAAAGTTTTCAGAAAAACTTTTCTGTTCTTGATCTCATTAGACATCAGGACAGCTTTCTATAAACAGCCCGGGCGCGAGTTCCTGTCATTTTGATCAGCCCCTGCCCGACCGCTTCCTTCAAATCTCTCGAGGCTGTATGCCCGGCAATATCCCCCACGATCTGGATATACTCCCTGCGGGTGAATTCTTTGGGACAATGCTTCATCATAAACGCGATCCGGTCCGCCGGCCTGGCCTTCCCGGAAACCAGCTTCTCCAAACCCAGAACTGCCTCCAGAATGACCTCAAGCATGAACTCAATAAAAGCCGTCGATCTCCCGTCCCTGCCGGATCGTTCAATCGCCTGGTAATAGGCTTGCTGATGATCCCTGATCGCCGTCTCCACGGGGACAAGATTGAAACTTGCCCGTGACTCTCTCAACATGAGCGTCTGCCAAAATCGCCCCATCCGTCCGTTACCATCCTCGAAAGGGTGAATAAATTCGAACTCATAATGAAAAACACTCGAGGCGATCAAAGGATGAAGATCCTTCTCCTGATTAATGAACTCGAAAAGCCGCGATATCAATCGAGGGACCTGCCGGTATGGCGGGGCCGTATGAATAACAGCATCCTGACTTCTGACCATAACGCCTGTCCGGCGATATTTTCCGGCCGTCACTCCAAGGCCTTTCATCAGAATCCCGTGCGCGCGCAGAAGGTCTTTTTCCTTACGCGGATCAAAGTCCCGGATCCTGGCGTAAAGCTCATGGGCATTCCTGATCTCAAGGATGTCTTTTTTGGGGCCGATCACGCGCTTGCCGTTGATCACATCCGTAGCCTGATCAAGGGTCAGCTTGTTGCCTTCTATGACACAGCTGGAATGAATGGATGACGCATCAATCTGTCGCCTGAGGTCAACAAGAGGGATCTTTAAACGAGCCCCCTCTAACCGGCCGATCATGGTGCTGATCTCGGCGGTAAGATTCAGGATCTTGGGGGTGATATCAAAAGGCGGTTTCATGTCTTAAGCGTACCATTGTTAATAACATTTTTCAATAAAAATGCTATTAACAATCTGCTGATCGAGCCGGAAAGTCGAAGCCTTTCCCAAGAACAGGCGCCGTTCTCACTTGGAATTCGCTTGCTTAACCGGTGGCATTACACTTTATTAATCCTCCCAAGAATCCATTCGAAAATCATCTTTGTTTTTTCTATTCAACATTTCTTTTCAAAGCCCAACCAGCTAATTTCTCGCAATAAGCGTCAAGCGAATGATGTCGCACGCCAATATCCTTCGCGACCGTAAATGATAGGCGAATCAAATTTAATGATCTATTCAGCTCAGGATATTCAGTCAACACCTTCGCCTCGGCGTTTACTGCCACATTTGTCAAAAACCGCATATCTCCATGATGCTGATATTCAGAAAAATCATCAGCAAGGATTTTGATCTTATCGTTTTTTACCTTCTTCTTAATCAGCCAGAACAGAGGCAACATAATCGGCGTAAACGGCAAGAACGGCACAACATCAAAAGAATTAATAACTCGATAAATCGGCGCCTTTATCTCATCGTCAAATTCCTCATTACCAACCTTAGGACTTCCGAACGTATAACAAGCGCCTAAGTTGTCCGAATTTATTTCTGACGTCGCGATTAACGCCAATGCCCCGCCAAGTGAATGTCCGGTTACATATAACCCGTAATCTGCCAAGCTCTGAATCTGTTGAAGGACAGCCGCCTTTATTCCCTGAAAAGCCGAGAAAAAACCCTTATGAGTTTTTACGTTATTCTGATCTACCCGCATAGTGGCGTATAAATCAGTGAACACATCAAAGAACGTCTCAATGGTTAAACCCTCGGTCTGCGTGCCCCTGAACGATAAAACTGCTATCTTGTCTGAATCCCTTTTTGCCAAAAAAGCCTGTGTTCCGCCTTGGTTAAATGTCTTAACCAATGAGAATCCGGCTTGCCTTAATACAGACGTTAACTCGGTATCGTCTTTTTCAAAAGGCAAATACGCCAGCTTGGACATCTTGGCCATAAGCCAAGCCGTCCTGTCGCTGTATGCCGCTCGCTTAATTGGCGGTTTCAATAATTCCTCATGATCAAAATACTTCATCGGCATCCTTTAGGATTATTTTTCAAAGCCTTAATGATTTTATGAATTTCCAGATTGATATTGTTTTTTATCGCATGTTCCCAAATCCGGATTACAACCCAACCATGTTTTCTTAAGAAAAACGTGGTTCTTTGATCACGAACTCGATTATTCTCGATCTTTTCACGCCAAAAATCATTTTTTAAAAGATGCTTCCACCGAGGATATTGCCAACCATGCCAGAAATCGCTATCCAGAAACACGCAAACCTTCGCTTTTTTGAAGACAATGTCCGGTTTGCCTTTTATCAAGTGGACATTCCTCTCAAACTTCATCTTTGTGGCTCGTTTCAACGCTTGAATAAAATCCTCTTCGAATTTCGTATTTCGGGATCTGATTTTAGACATCACCGCTGAACGACGCTCTTTAGAGATTTTGTCAGCCGTCCGCTCTTTGTTAAAGTTTCGTCCTAAATAGTTGTTAATCTTTCTCCTGACCATGTTTAGTACCGCAATCCGTATTGTTTCATGGCGTCTTTTAGCGATTTAGGCGATTTGCGCTCACCAAAAGCGTCTCCCAAAAGATGCACAATGAATTTCTCAGTCATGGGTAAGATATCTTTTGAATGATGAATCACTAACCGGCCCCAAGTGTCCACAAGCTCGCTCGATTTAATGTATTCCTTCAAACCCCAGTAGTGACGCACATCTTCAACGGTAAGCCTCGAAACGATATCAATAATTTCCTTGGCGTTCTTTTGAAGATAATAGAAAATTTTGGGGATTTTATGATAAGCCTCACCATTAATCACGATCGTCTGTTGCCCTCCAGCCGTAAATCTATCACGGAGAGAGGAATCAACAACACCGTGTCGAGCGGCTAACCAAGCCGCAAAATTTTGATACTTGGTCTGACTTCTACCGAATATTTCCGGAAATCTTGCCATGGCTTCATTTCTAAATAAATTTTGTTTCTCTTCCGATAAATTGCTCCACAAGGTCACCGTTGGGCTTAATGTCGCTTCGACTTCCTCCCCGGGATCCATCCACCAAGGCTCTTCGCCCTTTTTAGCGGTTTTACGAAAGTAGCGAACGACTTCCTTGATAGGATTGTCTAATTTCCTCAAGATATCGTATCCAGTCCCCATCTTGTCAAAGATGGTACTACCCGAAGCTAATTCCATATCGATCAAATATCTCGGAGAATGAGTCACCGCTATGTCGTAAAGACATTCTTCATATTTTCTAAACTTAAATCTCGGCGGAGCGACCAGCTTTCCGAAAAAAAGATATATTCTTTCCACGCCTTCAATTCTTGTCGTCTCAAGAACACTATTACCGGTGCTACGCCAATGATCTTGCTTCGTTATTTTCACTTCTACACCGTAATACTTTTTAGCAACAATATCCGGAAATTTGTGCCCCGACATGAGTTGAATAGTCCCTTCAAATTCCGTCTTTTTTGAAGAAATCAGCATTGCGTTATAGACTTCTTTTTCAAATTCGAACGAAGACAACCCACAATAACGTTTCGGCGTCTTTAGCGCTTCCGTTTCTATAGCGCCGACTCCTTTATTCAATAATGATACAAACGCGTCTTCTTTAGCATCAGCTCTTTTGGATATAATCATTTTGATCCTTTCTTAAAAAGCGATGGCCATAACTCTTGCAAGCGCCACGCCAAGTGAAAAGCCAGCAACGGCGGCACCGCATTGCCAATCACCCGGTAGCCATCAGACGGACTCAATGCGAAATCTGGGCCTAAAACAGAGGCGCTTCTTGTGAAGATAAAATCATCAGGGAAAGTTTGAATCCTCGCGCATTCTCTGACAGTCAACCGTCTTTCTTTCAGTCCCGCCTCAAGCTCTTTTAGGTACTTGCCGCCATGTTCTTTTGACAAACGCCTAAATTCGATATTCCCATGATGCTCAGCTCGAATAGTTGGTCCTAATCCCGCCAAATCAACTTCGCTTTGACCTTGGCAATGCTTCCCGTACCATTTAGCTTTTGAGTAAACCTTTTGTGCGCTCCCCCCTAAAAATCAAACAGGTTGAAAGTAGAATCTCCCGGTGGTAAAAGGCAACAGCCAGGAGGTTCTTATGTCGAACAAAAGGTTCACCGAAGAGCAGATCATCCCGATTTTAAAAAGGCACGAGTCCGGGGTTTCGACCCAGGATCTGTGCCGCGAGGTGGGCGTCAGCACCGCTACCTTTTACAAATGGAAGGCCAAATACGGCGGCATGGAGCTTTCCGATGCCCGGCGTCTGAAGGGGCTGGAAGATGAAAACCGGAAGCTAAAACGGATTGTCGCGGATCAGGCGCTAGATATTCTAGCGCTTAAGGAGATCGCCCGGGGAAACTTCTAAAGCCCAAGAAACGCCGCAAAGCGGCGGAGCATTTGGTCCGCGATCTTGGGCTGAGAAAGGCAAAGGCTTCCCGCATGACGGGAATGGCCAGAAGCGGACATTACTACCGGTTCAAACTCCGGCAAAAAGAGCCGGACATTATTTGCCGGATGAAAGAGCTGATCGAACAGCAAAACACTATGGGGTGTGAGATGCTGCATGAGATCCTGAGGCGAGAAGGGCTGGTCCAGAACCACAAGCGGACAGAACGGATCTATCAGGAGCAGGGTTTCTCCCTGAAAGTCCGCAAGCGGAAGCGGCGTATCGCCCAGATCCGTCTTGAATTGCCGCAGGCGGTACGACCCAACCAGCGCTGGTCGATGGATTTTATGCAGGTCGCACTCTGGGGTGGGCGACGCTTCCGGTTGCTTGGGATCATCGATCAGTTCACGAAGGAATGCCTGTTGATCGTGCTGGATTTCTCCATCAACGGAGTGCGGGTTACCAGGGAGCTGGACTGGCTGCTTTTAACCCGAGGAAAACCGGAGGCCATTACCGTAGACAATGGCCCTGAGTTCGCAGGAATCGCGTTGGACCGATGGGCTTACAAAAACAATGTGAGACTGGATTTCATCAGGCCCGGCAAGCCGGTGGAGAATGCGTTTATCGAGTCTTTCAACGGCAAGCTGCGCCATGAATGCCTGAACCAGCATTATTTCAAGACGCTGGAGGAAGCAAAAAACAAAGTCGAGGACTGGAGAATCTGGTACAACGAATTTAGACCGCACCAGACCTTAAGCGGTTTAACACCTGCCGAATGCTTCAAGCAGTGGCAGGAGCAAAACAACAACCAAAACCCTAGGAAATTCTACTTACAGACTGTAGGATAAATGGGGAGAGCGCAGGTCCAGGTCCAGGATACCCCCTTCCTTGACCTGGATGAACCCTTGTCCCAACGCTTTGCTTATCATTTCAGAGGCGCGCTTACCGGTACAATGGAGAGGCGCGATTCTACGGATGCCGAGCTGTTGCAACTCATCGATAATACGTTTGTTGTTTTCATCCGTATTGTCTTTAAGATGAAACCCGCCGATAAGCCAATTTACATCTATCTTGAAGTGCTCCCTGGTAGCCATCACGATATTTACAACTCCGGGATGCGCGCAACCGCATACAACAGCTAACCCATCGCTTGTTTTTACAACAACGGACTGCTCATGTATTCCCCGGCCTCTAGATTCACCGTAAAGCTCGCCTGCAGTATAGATATCGTCCTTAATCTGAACCGGCTCTCCTGCTTCAATAAGCTTTACTCCAAAAGAAGCGATCCTGTCTTTTATTTCCCGTTTAAACCCGGGGCAAATATAGACCGTGATATCCTGTCGATTAGGCAATAAGCACCACAATCCGGTAATATGATCCCAGTCATCATGCGATAAAACTATGTGTTTGATTTTTGCCGTATCAACTTTAAATTTGCGCATATTATCCATGAGCACACCCGGATCCCCAAAAGTATCAAACAACACATCTTCGCCTATCAGAAATGAGACACCCCATCTACGGATAAACCGCTGTAATTTGCTCGACCCTGTAGCTATGATTTTTATTTTCATAATATTAATGATGCATTGTCGCCGCAAAACACATAAACGCCACTCCGAGAATAAAAACTCCCATTGAAAGCGTAGCCTTTTTAATATCCCGCTCCTTATGCAACTCCGGTACAAGATCACAACAAGCGATATAGATAAATCCACCTGCCGCAACCGGCATAAGCAATTTCAGGAAAGCATCCGACGTATTCGCCAAGGCGTAGCCGATCACCGTACCCACAACAGCGGTGAGGGCTGAAAGAAAGTTATAAAATAACGCTTTGTTTTTACTGAATCCCCCATAAACAAGCACACCAAAGTCGCCGATCTCCTGCGGAATCTCATGCATAATAATGGCGAATGATGTAGTAATCCCGAGATTTACGTCCACCACAAAAGCGGAACCAATAATCAGACCATCTATAAAATTATGCACTCCATCCCCGACAAGATTAATATACGTGAATGTATGGATTGCGCATTCACCTTTATGGCAATGCCTCCAATGCAAATATTTCTCAAGAATAAAAAACAGAATAAACCCAACAATTACGAATAAATAAACCTCGCTATGGGGGTTATTCTCAACCGCCTCAGGTATCAAATGCAAAAATGCGCCGCCGATCAAAGCCCCTGCGGAAAAACCGATCAATAAAAGAAGAATCTTGTTGAGCACGTTCTCTTTTAAAAGCAAGCTGGCCACTCCCACAAAAGAAATCAGGCTTATAACGATACTCGCACCCAAGGCCCAGATAAAATTCATTTGATCCCCTTATTTGTTAAGCAAATAGTCCGCAATCGCCCTATAAAGAGTGCTCACAGAAAGGATTGAACAATGCAAATGATCTTCCGGCAAACCCTTCAACCTCGCAATAACCTCTCCCGCCGAAATCAGGAGAGCCTCTTTAACGGTCTTGCCATCAGCCAGTTTCGCCGCCATCGCCGCACAGGCACGGGTAGCATGACAGCCGTCGGTATAATATTTTATTTCAGTGATCTCGTTTTTGTCGATGACTAGATAAAACTCCATCGCATCACCGCAGGGGCCCTTCAAGCAAGAAGACGCAACGGGATCGTTCATCCTGCCCAAATATTTTTGGTCATTTATTAATTCAATAACCTCTTGGGGATATTCAGCGAGCGCTTCTCCCTTGTTATGTTCCACCTCACTCCTCCTGATTCTTTAAATATTCCCAAATTTTTCTCGCCTCATTACCCGCCTGACAATCCGCATATTCAACAATGGTCTTTCCAGCGACCAGCGCTTGAACAACCATCTTGTCGAAAGCGATCCTGCCGATAACCGAAACATCTCTTGCCCGGCAAAACGCCTCGATCTTTTCGGTCATTACAGGATTCAAGTCGTACTTATTCACTACCAGCTTGACCGGAATATCAAAATGCCTAGCTGCGTCCATAACACGCTCAGCGTCATGGTGACCTGAAAGGGTGGGCTCGGTCACAACAACAGCGAGATCCACTCCCGAAAGCGAAGCGATTACGGGGCATCCGATCCCCGGAGGACCGTCAATGATCACGTAGTCCGCCCGTTTCTCTTCGGCGAGTTCTTTAGCGGTTTGCCGAACTTTCGCAACAAGCTTTCCGGAGTTTTCCTCTGCGATTCCGAGTTTGGCGTGGACAAACGGCCCATAGCGCGTTTCAGACACGAACCAGCTTCCGGCCGTGTTCTCTTTCATCGTGATCGCATTCACGGGACACACGCGGGCGCACAACCAACACCCTTCGCAGGCGACCGGATCCGCCACAAATTCCTCGCTGATCGCCTTGAAACGGCAGGCAGCCACACATTGACCGCAACGCGTGCAAGCGGCCGGATTAATTTCGGCAACAAATCCGCTCCTGAACGAATGGCTCTCTTTGACAGTCGGGTGCAATAAAAGATGAAGATTCGCGGCATCCACATCACAATCCGCCATCACCTTGTTCTCCGCCAAAGCCGCAAACGCGCCGGTGAGCATGGTCTTCCCCGTACCACCTTTCCCGCTAATCACAACGATCTGTTTCATACAACCGCCCTCGAGGTCCCGAGAATGACCTTGAGCATCCCCATGAATTTTTCCCGGTATTCCGGAAAATGTTCGATGAGCGGGGTTCCCACGGAATAGAGTTCCGCGATTTTTCGTTCGAAAGGAATCTTGAGCAAAACCGGGACAGGATTCGTTTTAAAAAAAAGATTCGATTTTGAATCGTTCCGCTCCCACCGGTTAATGACAATACCGTGGGGAATGCCGAGTTTTTGGACGGTTTTGATCGCAACCTGCAAATCATTCATCCCGAACGGGGTGGGTTCCGTGACCAAAACACAAAAATCGCTCCCCTTAACCGCGGTGACCATCGGGCAAGATGTACCCGGAGGCGCATCGATGATGACCGTGGAATCCCGGTCAATATGAGATTTAACCTGGCGGATCAGCGGAGGTGCCATGGTTTCGCCGACATTCAGTTTACCCTGAACGAAGCGAATCCCCTCTCTTTCCCCGGTTTCAATCTCCCCGATCGGGCGATCCACTTCACGAATCGCATGTTGCGGGCAGAGCATTTCGCAGGCCCCGCAACTGTGGCACATCCCCGGAAAGAAAAGCACTTTTTGGGGAAGAACCGCCAGCGCGTGATAGGCGCAAACCTCACTGCATTTTCCGCAAAAATCACATTTATGATAATCAATCTCCGGAATCCTGACCGTCGCCGGTTTCCGTTCCGTGATCTTCGCTTTCAGGAAAAGTTGAGCATTGGGCTCTTCAACATCACAGTCGAGAAGTTGGCAATTCCCGAGGGCAAGCGCCAGATTGACCGCGACCGTTGTTTTGCCGGTTCCACCCTTACCGCTGGCTATTGAAATAATCATCGCCATTTCCCGGAAATGCAGGTCTGCCGGAAGCGACTCACGTGCGTCGTCTTCAGTTTAATTCCCTGTTTAGTGAGATAGTCTGCGGCCTGCGATGGCGCGATCACACCGCAGTCGTGCACGCCGCCTCCCAAAGCGTGAATCTTGTCCATGGTCCTGAATCCCTCTTCCGTAAAATCACTGATGCTCAACTCACCTTTCGGCTTCAGAACGCGGCCGAGTTCGTCAAACGCCTTGCAGGGGACTGGCAAGGGGTGGACAAGGTTGACGGAAAAGATTTTGCTGAAGGATCCATCCGGGAAGCTTAGCCTTTCTCCGTTTTCGACACGGAAATCGGCAAACTTTTCTAACCCGTAAAACTCCGGATAGCTTTTCGCGGCTTTGCTTTCGTCTTCTGAAATATCGAAGCTGGTGAGCGCGACGGCCCGACGGGCCAGTGCGGCATCCCTTGCCCGGTCCATTTTGTAGCCGAATTTGATGAACAGCTCCTTCCGCTCAAGAATATGCCGGATGATGTCGGGCAAAACAGCGACCGTTCCTTTGCATTCCCGAAACGAACACGGATCAGTTTCCATCAGCAATCGCCCTGGCGGGTCAACGGGCGGCGCAAGGACCGCAGCCCCCGCATCGTTCGTCGGCAACGCCTTTGCCATCGACAGGCCTGACCCCCTGAACGGGAAAAACCGCAAGGTATGTCCCGTGACCGTTACACTTTGAAGCGCCTGTTTTGATCACAGATTATTCATTCCTGTCTTTTCTGTAATCAAGCAGAAATCTCCCGGATCTCTCCGGCCCGGAAGCGCCGAAGCGCTTCCGAAACGACCCCGGATATACCCGTATAGACTTTGATACCCGCGGATTGAAGCACATTGGAGGCGTTTGGCCCGACACTCCCCGTCAAAACAACTGAAACCCCCTTGGAAACCATCATTTGTCCCGCCCGAACCCCGGCTCCCCCGGAACTTTGAGCGTTTGAATTTTCCAAAGATTCAAAATCGCCGGATTCCGAATCGAAAATCAAAAAATATTTACACCTCCCGAATCGCGGATCCAGCGCCGCATCCGGAGTTTTTCCCTCTGACGTAATCGCTACTTTCATATCAATCTCTCCCGGTTAGTGGCATCCGTCCTTGTGAGCCGCGCAGGGACTGAGTCCGCCGAGATTCTGCTTCAGGAATTCCCGGACGGCGTCCCGGGCTTTTCCTGCGTATCCAAAAACAGGCACCCCTGCTTTCGAAAACTTCATCTGCGCTCCGCCGCCCATGCCGCCTGCGATCACGTGCGTGATCTTGTGGCTCAGGATGGCATCTACGGCCTGGCAACCTCCGCCTCCGTGTTGGGCCGTATTTTGAACAATCCGTACGTTCTTTACATTCGAACCTTCAAGATCGACGAGGCCGAAGTAGCGGCATTGACCGAAGTGAGCGCAAACGTCACCCTCCAGCCCCTGGTCATCGTTGAGTGTGATTCCAATTCTCACTACGCAACCCTCCTGTTTCGCCGGGGACAGACCAAATGGTCCGTCCCCGTGAGCGTGTTTATTTTTGTTTTTTCTGCTTCTGTTCTTTTTCTAATTCGGTCAATCTTGAGCGAACGGCATCGAGCTCGCCCGAAAGACAGGCGGCCTGTTTCTTTAACAGCTCGCGCTCTTTTTTCCCGCCTATCGCAGGCTGGACCGGATACGTCCGTTGCCACCCGGTCAGCCCGGTAGCGTTGAACTGATTTCGCCACCCACGGCCCCCACGGGCACCGGTGCGTCCGATACCCCGGATTGCTCCTGCCGGTCGCCCGCAAAATCCGCGCCCTCCTCCCGTCATCGGTCCCATACCCGTGGGCCCCATTCCATTTCCTCCTGGCATGATATTCACCTCCCCTGGTTAAAATCTCGTTGAAATGATGCTATCCGATCACATTCTTTCCACGATTTCGCACATGTCCTTCACGGTCGAAAGCGAGCACACTTCAAAACCCTCCCGTTCGCGGGATTTAACACATGTTCCGCGTTCCCCCCCGCAGTCCCGCACAATCTTATTGAAAATGATTTTCATTCCTGGCTAAAAAAATATAGCTGCCTATTTTTGACACTTTTCGCAAAGACCGTAAAATTCGATCACGTGATCCGTGATCTTGAAACGGAATTTCTTCGATAAGCCGGCTTCGGTCTTTTTCAGCAGTCGCACTTCATCGTCAATAAAATCCCGATAATCCCATACGCAGTTGCAGGAAGTGCAGACCAGGTGATGGTGGTGGTCGTCACTTTCACAGCCGCGAATCAGTTCGTACCGAGCACGCCCGTCACCGAACTCATGCCGCGCAAGGACGTTCATCTCGGAAAGGAGATCCAATGTCCGATAGACCGTAACAAGCCCCACCCTCGGATATTGTTTCCGAACCGCGTCAAATACCTCTTCAGCGCTTAAGTGTCCGCCCTTCGTGCTCACGACATCCAGAATCAATTCACGCGCAACCGTCATCCGGCGGCCGCACCCCCTCAGTCGACCTGAAAACCACGGGGGCCCGCATCCATCTCTCCTTGGCATGTTCTTTTATCCTGTCTCCTTATTGAAAATCATCATCAATAATATACCTTGGGCAGACTCCTGTCAAACATTTCACAATTGCAGCAACATCATACGCGCTAATATCACAAAACATCAAAAAGAGACATTCATGGAGGGCAGGAACAAACCATGCTGTGGTACATTTATATACGCTGCGGCATAATGCTATCCAGAAACTTTCCCGTTTCCAGGAAAGATCGAATCCGCACGCCATCGCGAAAACCTGGATGAAGGGTCGAGGAGTACAGGAATCCCATCGGCCGGCCAAAAACCTTCAACAGGACTCGCATTCATTAACAGCGGGGAGATAAAAACCCGAAAACCTGTTCCCTCTTCTGGAGAAAACGGCCCATCAGCATCCTCATACTTATGAGCGCACGGTAAAGATCGGGAACATTTGGCTCAGGGTGGTCCTGAGATTCGCGGTGATATCGGCAAGCGCCCCGGGACTGCCGCGAAGATCCTTATCCGGGCAAGCGTCGGGACGAAAAATCTGGAGGTGGTATTCCGTGACCCCCATTTGACGGATCCGGCCGGCGAGCGAGACGATCTCTGTTTCGGACAAAAGGTCCGGATGGACCGTCGTGCGACACTCGAACGGGATGCCGCTCGCGATCAGGATCTCGAGACTGCGCCGACAAGGTTCCCCGCTTCCGGGGACGCCCGTGATCTTTTCATATTTTTCGAAAGGCGCCTTGATGTCCATTCCGACCCAGGCGCATAAAGGCAGAACCTCTTTCAACCGTCCGGGGAACATACCGTTCGTGTGAAGACCTGTCGCAAAACCGGATGCGGCAACCGCGCGCATCCACTCACCGACATCCGCGTGCGCGGTCGGCTCTCCGCCCGAAAACACGATCCCGTCAAGATGCCCCCGCCGGCTCTCGAGAAAGCGGAGGATTTTTTCCGGAGGCACGCGGATACCGTCCGGAGGAAACGGCCAAAGCTCCGAATTGTAGCAATACCGGCACCGCCACGCACACCCCTGAAGATAGAAAACCCCGGCCAGACGGCCGGGGAAGTCTATCGTTGTGAAGGGCGTCAGGCCACCGACGGGGATCGAGGAAAGGACCCGCCGGATACCGGGGTCACCTGGACCCGCAGCCGCAACTCCCGGATTCTCTGAAATATTTCCGCTCATAGAACTCGCCTTTTTTCCCCACATTGAACCCCGAGACAGGCCGGTGATAGCCCATCACACGGGTCCACACCTCACAGCGGGTTCGTTCTTCATCTTTTAAAACGATGCGTTCTTTCGCTTCCGCAAGGGTCATGCCACTTCCTCCTTATTGGTCTCGGTTGGTTCGACGCTCACCTGCATCGCAAGCATCTTTTCATGGATCAGTTCTTCATCACACTTGGGACAAAACTCATGCTCGCCCGCGAGATACGCGTGCTTCGGACAAATCGAAAAGGTCGGCGTGATCGTGATGTAAGGGATGCGGTAGCCCGCAAGCGCCCGCTTGACGATCTCCTTGCAAGACGCGGCCGAAGACACCCGTTCTCCCATGTAGAGGTGCAACACCGTGCCGCCCGTGTAACAGCGCTGAAGGGCCTCCTGACGCTCCAGGGCCTCGAACGGATCGTCCGTGAATCCGACCGGCAGCTGGGACGAGTTCGTGTAGTACGGACGTTCCTCGGTGCCGGCGTGAAGAATATCGGGGAAACGCTTGATATCCTCCTTCGCAAACCGGTACGTGGTCCCTTCTGCGGGCGTCGCCTCAAGGTTGTAGAGATGCCCCGTTTCCGTCTGGAATTCCGTCATCCGCGAACGGATATGATTGAGGAGCTTCAGCGCGAACCTGAAACCCGCATCCGTCGTGATGTTCTCCTTGTCAGCCGTGAAATTGCGGATACATTCGTTGATCCCGTTCACGCCGATCGTGGAGAAGTGATTACGAAGGGTCCCAAGATAACGCTTGGTGTACGGGAAAAGCCCCTGATCGATATGGCGCTGGATGATCTTGCGTTTCAGCTCGAGGCTCGTTTTCGCGAGATGGAGGAGATGATCGACGCGGTTATAGAACGCACTCTCGTCCCCTTTCGTGAGATAACCGACACGGGCGCAGTTGAGCGTTACGACCCCAAGCGAGCCCGTCTGTTCGGCTGAACCAAAGAGCCCGTTGCCGCGCTTCAAAAGCTCCCGCAGGTCAAGCTGCAGGCGGCAGCACATCGAACGGATCTGGTTCGGCTTGAGATCGGAGTTGAGGAAGTTCTGGAAGTACGGGAGCCCGTACTTGGCCGTCATCTCGAAAAGCGGCTCGCAGTTCGGATGATCCCAGTCAAAGTCCGGCGTGATGTTGTAGGTCGGGATCGGGAACGTGAAGACCCGTCCCTTCGCGTCGCCTTTCATCATCACCTCGATATAGGCCTTGTTGATCATGGCCATTTCCGCGCCGAGATCGCCGTACGTGAAATCCACCTCCTTGCCGCCCACGATCGGATGTTCCTGCCGGAGATCTTCCGGACAGACCCAGTCGAAGGTGACGTTCGTAAAAGGCGTCTGCGTCCCCCAGCGTGAAGGGACATTGAGGTTATAGATGAACTCCTGCACGCTCTGTTTCACTTTTTCATACGGAAGCTTGTCGACCCTGACGTAAGGCGCGAGATAGGTGTCGAACGACGAGAAGGCCTGCGCGCCGGCCCATTCGTTTTGAAGGGTGCCGAGAAAGTTCACCATCTGCCCGACCGCGGAGCTCAGGTGGTTCGGCGGCGCCGACTCGACCTTGTCAGGCACCCCGTTGAAACCTTCCCGGAGAAGCATCCTGAGGGACCATCCGGCGCAATAACCCGACAGCATATCGAGGTCATGAATGTGGAGATCGCCGTGCCGGTGCGCGTTGGCGACCTCTTCGGGGTAAACATGGGACAGCCAATAATTGGCGATGACCTTGCCCGAGATGTTGAGAATCATGCCGCCAAGTGAATAGCCCTGATTCGCGTTCGCGTTGACGCGCCAGTCCTGTCTGTAGAGGTATTCGTTCACGGAGGAAATAACGTCGACAACGGTTTTCTTGTCACCGCGGAGTTTCTTGCGCTGTTCGCGGTAGACGATGTAGGCGCGGGCGGTCTTGAGATGATTCGACGTGATGAGAACCTGCTCAACGATATCCTGGATCGTTTCGATATCGAGGAATCCGCGGTCGTAGCGGTTATCGATGACCTTGATAACGGAGTAGGTCAGGATCTGGGCTTCCGAGCCGTCATATTCGCCCGTGGCCTGTCCGGCCTTGAGGATGGCGTCATAAATCTCGGCACCGTTGAACGGTACGATAGAGCCGTCGCGCTTGCGAATATTGGTGATCTTTTTCGACTGGTACCCGGTCGCCATGCTCGTTCTCCCTTCAGTGAAACATATCGGCACTATCGCCAGATATTGTAGTTAACAATTGCCGCCCCACAACAGGTGGGGGATAAGCTAACAAATATTCAAAGGGTGTCAATGTGATTTATGGATTTTTTTTAAATGAGATTTAGGACTTGACGGATGAAAAAAAAGAGACGGATTTTTCGCGAGGATTATTTCGCGGGTTCGAATTTTTTCTTGATCAAATGCAGCGTGACGCACGCGATTTCGTCGATCGAAACGCGATCCGTGTTCCAGACGGCGTCATAATGGAGCGGGTCGTAAACATCTTTATGGAAAAAATCCTTCACGAGCGCGGCCTTCGCCTTGTCCTGCTCGGCGATCTTCGCGCGCGCCCAGGTTTCGTCCTTGCCGTGGGCCTTCATCATGAGAGAGATTCGCGACGAATGCGACGCGACAAGGCGGACGTGAACACCAAGCGGAAGGTCCTGCGTCAGACATGTGGAACCGCGGCCGATGATAATCGATTTTCCGTACAACGCGAGGTCCCGGATGAGCGAGAACATCCGGCGGATCACTTTCTCCTGGGCGCTCTCCCCCGTGATAAACTGGGAGATCATGTCTTCAACGGCCGACCGGTACTCGGACACAAGCATGGCTTCCGGGGAGATATTCAGATGGGGGTCCTGGGCGACCGTCTGGCAAAGCTCCTGATCGCAGATTTGCCACCCTTGAGAAAAAGCGCTGTCATTTTCTTTCTGAATCAGCTCAAGGATTTTTTCCGCGAGATTATGCCCGCCGGCACCGGTCTCACGCGAGATGGTGAGAAAAGGAAAGCGCCCTTTTTGGGGATCGATACCCTGTAAATGTTTTTCGCGATACTGGATCGTATCAATGAATGATTTGAGTTTTTCAATCTCACCCATAAATACCCCGGGACGGGAAGTTATTTCAGAATAATACGGGCATCAATCACGCCGGCGCCTTTGCCCTCGGCATAGACCATGAGCGGATTGATGTCAATTTCATCGATCTCGGGAAGATCGCAGGCGAGCTGCGAAAGCCGTTTGAGGCAGTCCTCCATCGCCGCGAAATCCGCCCGCGGTTCGCCGCGGACGCCTTCGAGCAGCTTGATGGCCCGGATGTCGCGCACCATATTGTGCGCGCTGAGTTCACGGATCGGCGCGAGACGGAAGGTCACGTCTTTGAGCGCCTCGACATAGATGCCGCCGAGACCAAACATGAGGATCGGACCGAAATGCGGGTCGCGCTTCATTCCGAGAATGACCTCCCGTCCTTTCGGAGCCATGCGTTGCATGAACACACCGTCGACCTTGGCTTTGAGCCGATCCCCGACCGCCATAATATCGCGGAACGCGGCCTTGACATCCTCGGCCGAATTCAGATTCAAACGGACACCGCCGACATCGACCTTGTGGACGATCTGCTGAGACACGACCTTCATGACGACCGGGAAGCCGATCCTGGCGGCTGACTCCAGGGCATCTTCCTGGGTCTGCACGAAGGCCCATGGGATAACCGGGAAATTATAGGCGCTGAACACCTCCATCGATTCGTTGATGGGAAGGAATTTCCGTCCCGCTTTCGCGGCGCCCTGGATCGCTCTGTTAGCCCGGTCCCGGTCGCACTCATAATGTTTAACGCCGGTGCGCGGACGATTCAGCCACTGCTGATAGCGATCCACCGCGACAAGCGCCTCCGCGGCCTCTTCCGGAAAATGATAGTGCGGGATGTTGTGTTCCCTGAGAACCTTCACGCCGGCCTCGACGTCCGCATGGCCCATGAAGCAGGTCACGATCGTCTTGTCAGATTCCTTGTCAAGATCCACGATCACCCTGGCCGTCGCCTCCGCTTCGGTCATCGCCTGCGGGGTCAGAAGCACCAGCACGCCATCGACATTCGGCTCGGCAATGACGGTCCGGAGCGCGTGTTCATAGCGATCGTGCTGAGCGTCACCGATTATGTCGATGGGATTGGAGAAGTTCGAGGTTGGCGGCAGTTTTTCCTTCAGTTTGGCCACCGTGAGAGGGCTCATTTCGGCCATCTTGAGACCCGCCCTCACGCAGGCGTCCGTCGCCATGATACCGGGACCGCCCGCGTTCGTGACGATCGCGATCCGGTTCCCTTTCAGGAGCGGCTGATTCGCGAAGACGGTCGCGAGGCCGAACATCTCGAGCGCGGAATCCATGCGCATCACACCCGACTGCGTAAACACGGCATCATAGACCTTGTCCGAGCCCATCATGGACCCCGTGTGCGAACTCGCCGCCTTGGCGCCTTCGCTCGTGCGGCCGGACTTGATAACAAGGATCGGCTTGGTCTTCGCGATCTCGCCGGTGATCTCCCGCGCCATTTCGATGAACTCGTAGCCCTTCACGATATCCTCGAGATACATGATGATGACACCGGTCTTCGGATCATCCTTGAGATAGCTCAGGACCTCGAGTTCGGTCACCCCGACCTTGTTGCCGAGACTCACGAACTTCGAGAACCCGATGTTCTTCCCGTGCGCGTAATCGAGCAGGGCCGTTCCGAGCGCGCCGCTCTGGGAAACGAAAGCGACATTGCCGGGATTCGGGATCGTGCCCGCAAAACTTGCGTTCATACTGAACGCGGGATCATTATTGATCAGCCCGAGGCAGTTCGGCCCGAGCACCGAAATCCCGTACTGGTCGGCGATGCGACGGACCTCATTTTCAAGCTTGAGTCCCTCGGCACCAATCTCGCGGAACCCCGCAGAGATGATGATTGCGGCCTTGGCGCCTTTCCGCGCGCAGGCTTCGAGCTCGGCCGGAACACCCGCGCTCGGGATGATGAAAATGGCCAGATCGATCAGCCCCGGGATATCCGCCACCGTCTGGCAACATTTGACACCAAGAATCTCGTCCGCCTTCGGGTTCACCGGATAGAGTTTCCCCTTGTACCCTGTACTTAAAAGATTCCTCAGGATGGCATGTCCCACAGCGTCCGGGCGTCGGGAGGACCCGACCACGGCGATGGTCTGCGGCTCAAACAGTGCCTTGAGATCTTTTTTTCGGGATACATTTGCGGTCGCGTCTTGGCTCATCGGAGTTCCTTCATCGGTTCAATGATCGTTGATCTCGGTTGAAATTAAGCCGCCTTCGGGAGTTCAGGCTGGGACTTTCCCGCCGCGAGGTATTCGTATAACTTCCAGCGGAAATCCACATCCTTCTGGGCAAGCTTGAAAAGTTCCTTCGCGTGTTCCGGCTTGCTCTTCGCGAGCATCTTGAAGCGGTTTTCCGCCATCAGGAACTGCTCCACGGGTATCGTCGGCGTCTTCGAATCGAGCGTGAGCGGATTCTCCCCCTTCTCGATCCTGGAGGGATCGAACCGGTAGAGCACCCACTGCCCCGAAGCGACCGCGGCCTTCTGCTCGTTCATGCCTTTGGTCATGTTAATGCCGTGCGCGATACAGTGGCTGTACGCGATAATGATCGACGGACCGTCATAAGCTTCGGCCTCCAGGATCGCCTTCAGCGCCTGCTGGTCGTTCGCGCCCATCGCGATCGATGCGACGTAGACATTGCCGTAGGTCATCGCGATCAAACCGAGATTCTTCTTCCCGGTCAATTTCCCGCCCATCGCGAATTTCGCAACCGCGGAGCGCGGCGTCGACTTCGACATCTGACCGCCGGTGTTCGAGTACACCTCGGTATCGAGCACGAGGATGTTCACGTTCTTCCCGGATGCGATCACGTGATCGAGACCGCCGAAACCGATGTCGTAGGCCCATCCGTCACCGCCCATGATCCAGACGCTCTTTTTGACGAGCGTGTCGGCAAGCGAAAGGAGCTGCGCGACGTCGGGATCAGACGAAAGGCCCGAAAGCTTTTTCTTGAGATCGGCCACGCGTTCGCGCTGCGCCTGGATCTCGGCCTCGGTCTTCTGGGAAGCGCCGAGCAGGGCGCCGACCAGATCCGCGCCGATCTTCGTTTCGAGCTTCTTGAGAAGTTCGCCCGCGAATTCCTTCTGTTTGTCGATCGCCATGCGGAAACCGAACCCGAACTCGGCGTTATCCTCAAAAAGCGAGTTCGCCCACGCGGGACCGCGGCCGTTCGCGTCCTTGGCCCACGGGGTCGTCGGCATGTTGCCGCCGTAGATCGACGAACAGCCGGTGGCGTTCGCGATTACCGCGCGGTCACCGAAAAGCTGTGAAATGAGCTTCACGTACGGCGTTTCGCCGCAACCGCCGCAAGCGCCCGAAAACTCGAACAAGGGACGCATGACCTGCTGCTGGTTGATCATCGCCGGATTCAGTTTCGTCCGGTCGAACTCCGGCAGGGAAAGAAAATGCGCCCACCTGGGCCTTTCGGCCTCGCGGAGAGGAATCTGCGGCTGCATATTGATCGCCTTCTTCGACGGGTCCGTTTTGCTCTTGGCCGGGCAGGTCTCGACACAGACACCGCAACCGGTACAATCCTCCGGGGCCACCTGGATCGTGAACTTCTGCCCCTTGAAGGCAGGCATCTTCGCGTCCGCCGACTTGAACCCCTGAGGGGCGTTCTCGAGGTGTTTCGGATCGTAGACCTTCATGCGGATGACCGCGTGAGGACAGACGATGTTGCATTTTCCGCACTGGATGCAAACCTCGGGATCCCACACGGGAATCTCGAGCGCGATGTTGCGTTTTTCGTACTGCGTCGTCGCGGTCGGATACGTTCCGTCCACCGGGAACGCGCTCACGGGAAGGTCGTCTCCGCGTCCCTCGACGATCGTTCCGAGGACTTCCTTGACGAACTTCGGCGCATCCGGCGTCACGGGCGGCAGTTTACGGACCTTGCTGTCCGCCGTCGCGGGAACCTTGACCTCATGAAGGTGCGCAAGCGTCATATCCACAGCCTGCAGATTCCGTTTCACAACCTCTTCGCCCTTTTTGCCGTAGGTCTTCTGGATCGACTTCTTGATCTCCCCGATAGCCTGCTCGCGCGGGAGAACGCCGGATATCGCGAAGAAGCAGACCTGCATGATGGTGTTGATCCTCATCCCCATCCCGCTGTCCGCCGCGACCTTGTAGGCGTCGATCACGTAGAACTTCAGTTTTTTCTCGATGATCGCCTTCTGGACCTCGAGCGGGATATTCTCCCACACCTTGTCCGCCTCCCACGGCACGTTCAGCAGGAACGTCGCGCCGGGTTTGGCGTTACGGAGCATATCGTACTTCTCGAGGAAGACCGTCTGGTGGCAGGCGATGAAATCCGCGCTGCTGATCAGGTACGGCGAGCGAATCGGTTCCGGACCAAAGCGGAGATGCGACACCGTGATCGCGCCGGATTTCTTGGAGTCGTAGACAAAGAACCCCTGCGCGTAATTGTCCGTGTTTTCACCGATGATCTTGATGGAGTTCTTGTTTGCCCCAACCGTCCCGTCCGCGCCGAGACCGTAGAACATCGCGCGCACGACCTTGTCCGATTCGATCGAATAGGAAGGATCGTACGGGAGACTCAGGTGCGTCACGTCGTCGTTGATGCCGATCGTGAAACCGTGTTTTGACTTGCCCGAAGCGAAGAAATCAAAGATCCCCTTCACCATCGCGGGCGTGAACTCCTTGGAAGAAAGGCCGTAGCGGCCGCCGAAGACCCTGGGGGTCTGCCTGAACCCGGACCAGCCGTTCTGCGAGGCCTCCTGGAGGGCGGCCACGACATCCTGAAAAAGAGGCTCGCCGATGGAACCGGGTTCCTTGGTGCGGTCGAGAACGATGAGGTTTTTCGTGGTTTCGGGAAGGAGGCTGACGAAACGTTTGACGTCGAAGGGACGGTACAGTGATACCTTGAGGCATCCGACCTTCGCGCCGTTGGCGCTCATGGCCTTGACGGTCTCTTCAACGACCTCGACACCGGAAGCCATAATAACGATGACCTGCTCCGCGTCCTTCGGTCCCGTGTACTGGAACAGGCTGTATTGACGGCCCGAGACCTTCGCGAACTTGTCCATCGCCTTCTGGACGATATCGGGGCACGCCGCGTAGAAACCATTGACCGTCTCGCGGGCCTGGAAATAGATGTCAGGGTTCTGCGCGGTCCCCCGGATCACGGGATTCTCCGGCGAAAGACCGCGGGAGCGGTGTTCCATGACCTTCTTTATATCCACCATCGAACGGATCTGGTCCTCGGAGAGGACGTTGATCTTCTGGACTTCATGAGAGGTGCGAAAACCATCGAAAAAATGAAGAAAAGGTATGCGGGATTCGAGGGTCGCGGTCTGCGCGATCATCGCGAAGTCCATCGCTTCCTGGACCGACTGCGACGCGAGCATTGCGTACCCTGTCTGGCGGACCGCCATGACGTCGGAATGGTCACCGAAGATCGAAAGCGCCTGACAGGCCAGCGACCGCGCCGTTACGTGCATTACCATCGGGATGAGTTCCCCCGCGATCTTGTACATATTCGGGATCATCAGGAGCAACCCCTGGGACGCCGTGAAGGTCGTGGTGAGGGCACCGCGCTGAAGCGCGCCGTGGACCGCGCCAGCCGCACCCCCCTCGCTCTGAAGCTCGGAAACGGACGGGATGGTCCCCCAGATGTTCTTTTTGCCTTCGGAGGCCCACTGGTCCGCCCACTCACCCATCGGAGACGAAGGTGTAATCGGGTAGATCGCGATACATTCGTTGACGCGATAGGCGACGTGCGCGACCGCTTCGTTAGCATCCATGGTGACGAATTTAGAGTTGGCCATTGTTTTCGCTCCGGATTGATTTTTTTCCAGGGTTTGAGGTGTCATGTGCGCTTTCTATGTGTTGAACACATTCCCGCATGTCATGTTTGAAGGCAGAAACCACACGTATCACTTGCTTTGCTATTCAGGTCGTTGAGAACAACTCGGGGCAAGGACATCAAGTTGTGCAAACGGAACCGCATTCTAAGCCGGATATGCTTTTTTTTCAAGGAAAAACGGCGTGCGGACTTGCATAAAGCAGGCGAATCGCCTAATATTCGGAGCCATGGAAACGGATACGATTCGTCTGCTTCAGTTCATGGTCTGCCGTGAATTCTCTGACGGACCCCGGGACTGTTACGATGCCAAAGCCTGTCTCAGTAATCTCCATGTCCCGTCCTACCCGTATCGTTTCGAAAAGATATACGCGGTCACCTGCTGGCGCAAGGACAGGAAATTCCACAAAGAGGTCCTCGAATACGGGCTCCCCGACGGCCAGCTTGTCAAAACGGCACCCATGGATATCGAACCCGTAACCTCGAGCGTCCTGTTCCGCTGGCACAAGCACGCGTTCCCGTCGGGACTCGTCATCAGGGAGGATTCCCTGCTCCACATCCGCGTGATCCTTGACTGGAAACCGCTGTGGGAAACCTACATCATGGTCGAAAAAGGAGGAACAGTGTGAATCACGAATGGCTTCCGCAACTCTGGACAACAATCCCTTTCATCGGACTGCTCCTTTCGATCGCGCTCCTGCCGCTTGTGGCCTCGAAGTTCTGGCACCATCTGAAGAACCAGGCGCTCGTCGTCGCCCTCTTTTCGGTACCCGTCATTTATCTCTGCCTCGCCAATAACCCGCACCTGCTTTATACGGGCCTCGAGCATTACGTCTCTTTCGTGATCCTCCTCGGATCGCTTTTCATCATTTCGGGCGGCATCTGCATCACGGGCGACCTCACCAGTACACCGCTCGCCAACACGCTGATGCTTGGCGCCGGAGCGGTCCTCGCGAACTTTATAGGGACCACGGGGGCCAGCATGGTCTTGATCCGGCCCCTCCTCCACGCGAACAACCACAGGAAGCATCACGTCCACATCCCCATCTTTTTCATCATGGCGGTCAGCAATATCGGCGGCCTTTTGACGCCGCTCGGTGATCCGCCGCTCTTCCTGGGATTTCTGTTAGGGGTCCCGTTTTTCTGGACGCTCCGGCTGACGCCGGCCTGGGTCATCGCGCTGGCGATCCTCCTCGCCGTTTTTTATGCGGTCGACCACTGGGCCTTCGACCATGAAACCCGCAAACAGCAAACAAAAGCCCGGTCCGATGCTCCGGTCACCCTGCGCGGCCTCCGGAATCTTTCATGCCTCGCCGCCATTATCGCGGCCACTCTCTACCTGCAAGCCCCATACCGGGAAATCGTCATGGTCCTCGCGGCGCTTTTCTCGCTCAAGATCACTCCGAAATCATACCATCAGGCTAACGGCTTCAATTTCGACCCCATCCTCGAAGTCGCGATTCTTTTCCTCGGTATTTTCATCACCATGCAGCCCGCTCTCGAGATCCTTTATCTGCGGGGCGCCGAGCTCGGCATCAAACAGCCCTGGCAGTTTTTCTGGGCCACGGGCATGTTCTCTTCTTTTCTCGACAACGCCCCCACCTACCTGACTTTCATCTCCCTCGCGCAGGGCTTGGGACTTTCGGGCCCTTACCTGAACATCCCCGAGAAACTGCTCGCCGCGATCAGTATCGGGTCGGTCTTTTTCGGGGCCATGACCTACATCGGGAACGCGCCGAATTTCATGGTGCGTTCGATCGCGCACCAACGCGGGTGGAAAATGCCGAGCTTTTTCGGCTACATGGCGTGGTCCGCGGCTATTCTGCTGCCTCTTTTCCTTCTGGTCACCCTGATCTTTTTCCGTTAAAAATCGGAGGTCGTACCCGATTTTACGCGGCCTGAGCGATCGACTCTTCGGCGCGCATTCTGAGGAATATCCGGACCACCGCGCTCGAGACCGTGAATCCGCGGCCTGAGGCGTCCATCCGGATCAGGTTCTGAAGCTCCGTCCGCTCCGCGATATTGAGCCGCTTCAGAAGCTCCGCCTTCAGCATCCCGGGGTCCTTGATCCGCTTCGAAAGATCCGCGATGTGGATCGCCGCAACGATTTTCAGGACATTCGTGAACTCTCTGACGTATGGATCAGCGACCTCTTCCGCATCCGACATCACAGGGCTGAAGATTTCATTGAGAAGATCCACCACGCTCCGGTCATCCGTGTTCATGATCATCGGGACCGCGTTCTGGGAATTCCTCGGAATAAAGGGATCGCCGAGGCGCCTGACGGAACGCGTCGCGATCTTGAGCGCCGTCAGCTGTTTCTGATAGCCGTTCAGTTGTCCGCTCACCGCCACTTCGTTGACAACCCCGCGTTGCGCCAGGACCTCCAGGAACATTTTCATAAACTCGGAATCAAATCCTTTCGCGGGAGCCCTGAGCCCGACCGTCAATGAGCTCTCATGGCCGATCAGCGAAAGCGTCTTGATGAGTTTTGCGATCTCGACCGGGACCACACGAATGATGCCGGCATCAACGTGATAGGGCGCAACCGCTTCAATACCGCTCGCGTACGCGATGATATCCGAGATCAGGATTCCGATCCCGGGAAATTCTCCGAACTTTTGTTCCATGAATTCCCTGAACGGATCCGACTGGATATATGACTTTAACGCCCCCGCCGTTTCATATTTCGCGAGCTCCGCTTCGAGTTCCCGGAAGCGAACGTCCATAGTCCCCTTTATTTCCGACATCCTCTGCTCCGCCCTTTCGCGCAGAATTCCAGATCCCGCGTCCGATCCCGACGATATGATCTGTTGCGCGATCGTGCGGCTTTCGGAACGAAACCACGGAGGCTGATCCGGCCGGATACGGAAGATCAGGCGGGGATCCAAAGGCTCCTCGGTCTCATCGGTAAAACCGCGCCTCACAAGAAAATCGCGCATGGATTCAAGATTGCCGTGGCGGCTGAAATCCTCAGGAGCAGAAAGATACCCGAGCGAGTTCATCTGCCGGCCAAGGAAAGTATTTCGGTCCGCTATCAAACCGAGCAAGGCGATGACGGCCGTTCCATACCCGCGTCCCGCAAACTCCTTTGGCCCCGGGATTCCGGCACTGCCGTGGATGCTGAAACGAAAACGCATCTGGTCCGGTTGGTAATTAAAGACCGTTAAATACCCGTGCCCCACCAACTCACCCTTCGCATTTTCAACCACGAATGGATACAGCCCCTGCTCACTGAATGCCAGCTGTCTCTCCAGAATTCTGCCCAGTCCCGTACCGGGCATCATCCGGAAAACCGTGAGTGTCACATCCCGTCCCTGAAACACCGCGGCGCGCTTCGGATCAAGATAATTCGCAAAAAAACTCGCCGCGATCGGGTCGGCGGGCTCCGAATATCCGATCTTTATGATATCGTCTCTGGCCTCGTTGGCCAGGCGCACCACTTCTGACGGATCTGAAAGCACCGTTTCCGAATAATCGGCAGAGGGCGCCGTGCGGATATATTCATCGAGCGGCTGGCCGTACACACCCCGCGTTTCGGCGCGCGCGAACGTGAGTTTTTTATCGTATCTCGAGATATTTTCGAACTGCCACCTGGAGCCACTCCACGTAATCCGGATATGTTCCCGGGAAATCCTGGCTGCCGCGAGAATGTCCGAGAGGTGTTTCAGGAGCTCCGGGCGCCGGGTTTCATCGGCAAAACCAGAGACCTTCGCGAGCGAATCGAGAATGCCGTAAGGATTCGTGACCGACCGCCCAAGGATGATGGGCCCCTTGTAGTGGGCGGGCGCGAACACGTCCCGGAAAACCGTAACCCCGTTCGCCTTGAGAGTCACCTCGAGCATATTCCCAAAGAGCACGCGAGAATAGAATTTGATCTGGAACTTCGTTTTGTTATCGCCTCCGAGCCACGGATCTCCCACAGGCTGCCCATTGTCGGGTTGGGCGGCAGACGCGAGATATTTACGCGCCCGCCCAAGCTGGGGGCTATTGGGAACCTGATCCGCCTCACCAAGGAAGATCTTTTCGAGATCATTCCAGTACGGGAACGCCAGAACGTCGAGCTTGTTGGCCGCCGCCAGAAATTCGTCTTTCCCCCGCACATCGTCGGCATGCTCGTCGATAACAGTATCGAGTCTGACCCCGAGCTGAGGCGGCAGGTCATCCACGTTCTGAGGATACGCCGGGTCGTTCATATGTTTGAGCATCCAACCCATCACGAGGGTTTCCGAGTGACGCCAAACCCGGGCATCGACGCCGACCTTATGTGTCCGGGAACTGTAGAGAAGGAACGTGCGGCCCTTCCACTGGACCAATACGATTTTCTCCGGTTCGAGAAAGGTACTCTTGCCGTCAATCACAACCCTCCGCCCCGTCGCCTTTCGTCCGGTCGCGGCCCCCTTGTCCTTGTAGATGCCAAGCACCGTCATCACTTCGGGATCGCATTTCAGCGGATTCATCCCGGGACGGTAGGCGATCACCGGCGGGTTCACCGCCGCGTCGTAAAGCACCGGCAATTTCCATGCGGGATGTTCCCGGAACATTTTGAGACGCGCAAAGTAGAGATACCTGGAGAGGCTGTTTTCAAGTGAAATGCGTTCGACATACTTCCGCGCCGGATCACCTTCCGCATCAAGGAACGCCGCATAATTCGCCATCGCCTCCAGATAAATCCGGATAAACTCTCTCAGCGGAACCGCGTCTGACGGCGAAAGCTCGCCGTGCAACAGGTGGACCAGATGCAGAAAACAGTCCGAAACGAACTCATCCCCGATCATCCATTCATGCCCGGGCCGTGCGAGCAGGCCCGCGTACTGCGGTTCCGCCCGGATCACCGTGTTCGTATCCTTCGCGATCTTTTCCAGGACCCGGCTGGCAACGCCCGGATGGTGGTAGCTCTCATTGACCAGAAGTTGACCGTCCCGCACATAAAAGGCGGGCACATCTATCGAGACATACTTGTCAGTCCCGGGCATGGTTTCTGCGTCGGGCAAAAAATCTCTCAGGTCATCCTCACCCCTATACGCATCCTGCGTGCCGGGGGTCTCATCGACCAGCCAACCCGAGTCATCGTCATCCGAGCCACCGTCATCCGAGTCACCGTCGGCAGACGTCGATTCAACACGCAGCTCCTCGACAGAATCGCTGCCGGGCTGCGGCGTCCACTTGACGGTCAGACCCGTTGTTTGGCCCTCGATGCTCGTGAACTCATAGCTCAAATCCGAAATCGTCAGGTAGAAGCCTTTATCGTCCTTGCCAAAATCAATCTGGCAATGCACCGGCGCGAGCAAAAAACCATCCCCAACACCAAAACTATTACGGTCGCCCAGACGCCCGTAGAAATGACCGATATATACGGGTCCCAGTTCTCTCCAATGAATCGAACCCTCTATCAGCTCGCCCGAAGGCGTTAGCTCGAACCGCTGAACCCCGATGCGCAGACCACGATCATCTTTCAAAAGAAACCGGTATTTGTTCTTGTTGCTTGGTGTTTCGATCACGACACCGTTTTGGGGGCGGATCCTGATCGCGGAACTTCCCACCGAAGATTTCCATTCCCGATCGCCTCCGACTTCCCGGAAGGCCGCCCTGTCCTTGTCTTCAGCGCGCGTTTCGGCGCGCGGAGGGATCGCAACGATAAGTTTGGAATGTTTGAAAACGGTCTCATAGTCCGGATAGTCCGCGGGAACATCCTGCATCAAGACCTTAAACCCCGCTTTTTCGAGATCGTACAGGACCTTTTCATCGCGGCCCGCGGCCGCGTCGCTCGCCTCGATCGTGACGAGGAGGACGCCGCTTTCGGGATCAAGATACTTCATCGCTTCCCGGGCAAGCGGTCCGGCTTCCAGGTCCCCCGATTCGCGCGCGACGAGGTTGTTCGCGAAGATCACCCGCACGGATCCGGGGCGTCTGCCGGGAAGCCCGACCGGATCCTCGGCCGAATAACGGATGATCCGGTCCCGGAAGGCCGGTTTGACGACCGTTTCGTCCCGTTCCGTCCCGAACACGTCGATCTCATTTTTATACCCCTGATCCCGCAGCCACTCATATATCGCACGGATGAAATCCCCCGCGCCTGTGTCGTAATCCCAGACCGTGAGCGCGACCGTCTCCTCGGGCAAAACACTCGCGAGGATACTCGCAAGACTCCGTGTTTCCGAGCGCCGCGCAGCAGGCTTTACACCCGCGCGTGCTTCGACCTGCCCTTTGCCGGTTTTAAATACTGCTCTTGCCTTCTTGACTCTTTCCGGAGAGATGGCTGGAGCGGCGGCGGCCGTTATTGCTGGTATAGCCAGCAGCCCGGCAACGGTTCCGGCCATGAGTATTTTTTGAATGATCCGCGGGAACGGACTCCGAAGTTCCTGCCGGCCGATGAAATCACCCAAAGTGATCTCGCCGTCGCCGAAGGGATCCATCATCAGGGATCCATCCACCGCCTCCGCGGGATTTCCCGTCTTGATGAGGGCATTCCGCAGGAATGAAAACAGGGGCAGGACATCTTCCCGCCGCTGGCCAACGCCCGGGACTAACAGCATTTCACTGAAATTGCCGGTCCAATGGTCAAAGAAGAGCAGCATTCTGACTGTTTCCGCCGGCTGCTCCTCAAAACCCGCAGCCTCCGAGAATTCCTCATGCGACATGTAGTGTTTTTTGCCGGGTTCGCCGGGCACGTTCCGGGGATCAATCACATGTCTGGGGGCAATAATGAGCTTCATTCCGTTCGGAATGAGGGTTACCAGCACCTCCGACGGGGCGGTCGTCTTCTCGTGGAATGACCTGTCCGAATTCGCAGCAGCTTTCAGAGCATTCGCGGCATCAAGAACATTCCCGGCAGACGAGATGCCGTCAATATAAAATCCTCCCATCCCGGCAAGCCGGCTTAAATCGCGACCGTCCGCCGCTCCGGCTTCATTCCGCCAAGGGATTGTTGAGCCTTCGGGCCCGGCAATGCCCGGATCCCCCAGGACGGGATTTTCCGGCGCCATCGCACTCGGGGCGCCGAGCATTGAACGGCCCGTGAGGCCGGACTCGCGGAGAACCGCCTCAACGCTCGCTTCCGTCAGCTGGTTCCTGCCTGTGAGATTCTGAATGTCCGCGGTGAATTTTGAAAGCTGACCTTCGAACCGTCGCTGCAATGAATCGAACGCTTCCGCCCTGAATTTCACGAACTCTTTTCTTATGAAATCAAGGATATCCTCTTTCGTCCGGGGCGTCAGATTTTTGGCAAATCGTTCGGCATACACGAGATTCAGGTCATCGAGGTAGCGGGTGTACCGTCCGAGGTCATCGATCCGGCCCTTCGCGGCAAGAGCGCGGATCAGATTGTCCCTCCACCGCTTGATCGTCTGGCGGAACTCCGGCTCTTTTAACGTCGCCGTCAGGCTCCTCACGGCATGCCGCATGAGAGCGTCGTAATAGGTCGTCTTTAAGTAATCTTTATAGGACAGGTCGCCCGCCATCACCGTGAAGTAATTCCCAGCGCCCGCAAGCGATGCGATCTTCGGCGTCACCACCACGTAGGATTCGCCGTTTTCCTTCAGAATACGCTCAAGACCGTTCGTGTGAAAACCTCCGGCTATGATGACAATGGACCGGGCGTTCTTGACGGCCCGGACCTTTTCGTAGAACACCCGGTCACGACGGAGCGCGGTTTGATAGAACTCAATCGCGGGCGTAAAGCGGGACCGAAGATCCGGATCATTCACGAGCCCGAGATAACTCTCGGGATCTTTCTGGTATTCGGAAAGGGTCTGATGCGTCAGCTCAAGACTCGCGAGATCCTCAAGAATGAAAAGTTTCGCGTAATGATCCGCCGTCCTGAGATCAGCCGATGTGCGCGCGAGGCTCCGCGCCACTCGGGGCAGGAACCGGTTGAGTTCATCAAAAAGTCTGCTCCCCCTGATCTCGGCAAGGGTTTGGGCATGGCCAAGAAGCCGCTTGAGTTCAGGAGTCATTTTAAGCCGTTGCCCGCGCGCTTTACCGAAGTCAACAAGATAGCCGAGCATCTCGGCGGCACTTGCCTGACCGGTGAGGAACTTCTGGTACATGATGAAAAAACTGGATTGCGCACGGACATCCATCGTCCGGCCGTATTTCTGTTTGAATTCGGCCGCGATCGTCTTCACGAGCGGCTCGAGCGATTCCTGACGCCCCGACCGCTCATAACCGAACGTCTCGATCAGCTTCGCGACCTCGGGGAAATCCGCCTTGATCTTTGCCGCAGCGGGATATCCCTGAATCGTCACGACAAGGTCCAGCAGTGAAATCCTCTCGGCGCGGAAATCAGCCCACTGGCTGAGGAACTCCGCAAGGTCTTCGGGAATCTGTCTGGATCCCGCGGCATCAAGATCCGCGCGAAATTTTGCAAGCGCGGCCAGAAGGGTGTCCTTTTCTTTCTGCGCCCGCTGAAAGGCGAGATAATTTTCGCTGTACAGGGCCCAGTCCTCAAGGCCTTCGAACTTGCCATCCTCGGGGTTCAGGATCGCCGCCGACTCGGCACCCGAAAGCTCGGCTTTGGCAAGGTAAGCGGCCATCACCTGGTTCCGGATCTTTTTATCCGGAAATGACCGAAGCAATTCGGGATCGAGGCTTCCTTGAGCCCCCTCAACGAAAAGAACATCCGCCTGCCCCCTGGACTGGAGATGGCCGATGATCTTTCTGATATTTTCCTGGGCGTCGTCAACGGCGTGCGCGTCCTGAATCAGGACGACCGTACGGCGCGTGGTGGTGGCATTTGTCAGGATCGGCGCTTTCCCGGAAGATCCCGGGCCGGGCGCTTCATACCGCGCTGAAACCGTCCCCAATTCGTCCGGGATCCGAAAATCAGCAACCGGGATCACGGGGCTGACCGCGAGCTCCGCAGCCTGTGCGCGAGCCGGAGAGGGCATGGCGACGCTTGTCACCGTGAACGACAAAAGAACAAGCAGGGCCATTCCGCGGATCGCGAAATCCCGATTTTTCCGAGTTGTTTTTGTCATAAAAAATGCCGCCTTTTTAAATCCCTGAAGCTGCTCTACAAGCATCCAAACACGGCTATTATGGAATGCAAAATTGCCGGATTTGTTTGTTATATCCCGTTGTTTTACCGCTGTCTAAATCCTGCCACACCTATACATATTACGCAAGCCCGTTAATACATTTAATTGCTGTTTCCAGACTATAATTGACTGTATTTTGCTATATTTGCTATATTTTGATAGCTATAAATTGCTATAAATAAGATTTTTTTGGCTTTGGAAGACAACGGATCAATATTCAAAATCGAAAGACAGGCGGCTGATTAAACCGACTGAATGGAACGGGATAACGGCAGGAAAAAATTCCGGTGAGAAAAACTATCTCTTTTTTTTCAGCACAGCAACAAAGGAAACGACCATCAGGACAATAATGAACGTCCAGCTAAAAATCAGGAATAGCCATCCCGAAAGTCTCATCGGGGCACCCGCTGCCGGATAAGATGCCTGCGCTGCCAGGCGACATGAACGAGAAAGACCATCAGGGCGGCGACCCCCGCCATCATGAAACGAGCAAACCAGATATACGGATAATCCTCTTTCGCGACCCTCTTCATGAGGAGGATCGCGAGCCCGTCCTGAAAGAACCAGAAAACCATGAGCGCGACGAGGTAGCCAAGCGTGACATATTTCATGATACGGATCACAATCCGTGGAAGATGAAGGTCCGCGCCGGCGTTGATCTCTTTCCAGGCCTTCTCTTCGCCGAACACCCAGATAAAAAGCACCAATTCGAGGATCGCGAACACGACCAAACTGAACGTCCCGACCCAGAAATCGATCTCATTCAGAAACCCGTGCTTGAGGAAGAAAATGACCGGAAGCGTGAAAAAGAAAGTCATGATCCCCACGACCCAGGAAGCGGTTTTTCGGGTCATCCTGAATTCTTCCTGCAGGAACGCCATGATCGGCTGCGCCAGCGCGACCGATGATGTGATCCCCGCGAGAAACAGAAGGAAGAACCAGATCGCGCCGAAGACCTGTCCGAAAGCCATCTTCTGAAAAATGATCGGGAGGGCAAAAAAACCAAGGTCAAAGGCACCGGCGGCCGCGATCATCTTCGTCTGCTCCAGCCCAAAGAACGCGAGCACCACCGGGATCGCGATCGAACCGCCGAGGATCACCTCACAGAACTCATTCGTGGAACACGTCGCGAGCCCCGACAGCACGACATCGTCTTTCGGTTTCAGATAACTCGCGTAGGTCTGGATCGCGCCAAACCCCACGCTTAGCGTGAAAAAAATCTGGCCCGTTGCCGCGAGCCATACTTTACTGTCACGCAAAATGGAGAAATCGGGGTTCCAGACAAAACCAAATCCGTTGAGAATGTTGTTTTCGGGACGCGACGGGTCCGGCGTGCCGATAAAAAGGACCCGGATGACAAGGATTACCCCGAAAACAAGGATCATCGGCATCGCAATCCGCACCAGACGCTCGATCCCCTTGTTAACGCCCAGGGAAAGGACCCACATCATTACGATATGCGTGATCATGAAGAAGAGAAAGGCCGTCGCGATCGTCGGGAAATGAGCATTCGAGACCTTCCCCTGGTACGCCGCGAGGAAGTCGGCCATACCCTGAAAATCCGTGATCCCCGCGTATTTTCCGGTGAACGAGAACACGCTGTAGGCGAGCGTCCAGGACACGATATAGTTGTAATAGAGCACGATAAGGAACGGAACGGTGATCCCGATCGCTCCGATATATTTCGCAAGGGGGTGGCGCCACAGGTAGTGAAACATTCCGGGCGTCGTACCGTGGCCGTACTTGCCGCCGAAACGTCCGATCCCCCATTCGATCCAGATCAGGGGAATCCCAAGAAGAAGGAACGCTATGAAATACGGGATCATAAAGGCGCCCCCGCCGTTCCCGGCACACTGCACGGGAAACCTGAGGAAATTTCCGATACCAACGGCATTGCCGGCCATTGCGAGGATCACGCCAAGACGTGTCCCCCATTGCTCACGGGGTTTTGCGGTATGCGAGGGCTGCGACATAGATGCGGCTATTCTATGCGACACTACCGCGAAATCAAGCGCGGAACTTTCGGAACCCGAAGATTCCGGTCAATCGGCGGCGGAACCGCTCTCCGATTCGGACCAGATGATCATCGATTGTTCATCAGGTGAAAAAAAGGCGGAGAACGGCTCGATGGGGCAAATAAAAGAATATGAACTCGGGAACATACGATATATCTTTCCGGCGAGTACGGCTTCAGCGAACCTTTCGGCTGGCAAACTTTCCCTTGATATTGGATTCGAAGAATCTGCCGTGGGAAGGAGCGGTCAGGAAATCCTCATAAATCTTCTCGGGGACGTTGTCGTACTGATAGACGGGACCGGCGATAAACTCCACCTGAAGCATACTGCGTTTGTGCTCATAACCAATCCATTCGATCTCCGTCGATAACACCATATTGTTAATCATAACGCCTCCTCACCCCGTTTGATATCCCTGTAAAACCATCCCGTTTTGATGCTTCCCGCGCCGCGTCCGTTTTCGGATTTCCGACGGCGCAAATTTCCGACACTGTAAGTAACGGTCAAAAAACGGAATTCTTGAATTTTTCTTGAAAATTCGGGTTTTTTCGGAGTCCCGCCGGAGGGTCCCGGGAAAAACGGAACCCGTTGTTAAAAGCGTCCGGAACATCCGGGACGCCTGCCTGGCACCGACCCCTTCCGGAAATCGACCGCCAGGGTCTATCCTTCCCCGTCTCATAAGGCATTTGGGGACAAAAAAAGCCCATGACCGTTTTACCGATCATGGGCTTTTGAATGCTTCGTTCTATCTTATCCGGTCAGTTCAGGCTTGCCGTTCGACCCCCCGGGCGTTCCTCAAAAACCCACGATGCGGTACCACATGGCGACAAAGCGTCGTAATGTCCGAAACGGACAGACGCCACGCCTCCGCCATGACAGTTGTCATGGGATAACGCTGCACCGCACTGAATTTATTGAGGTTACGCTTGTTCATATATTGGATTGGGGAACGATTGCGAAACGGAATGTAACAGCCATCGGGGTTTTTGTCAACTTGACGCCATAAACCACAACCGATGCATCGATCCCGGAACTTGAAGGACAACCAAGAGGCTTGAAAAGGAGTCTGGACTCCAGCCTCCCGGCCAGGAGCTGATCAATACATCCGGAGACGGCGCTTGAACTCGTTCCAGGGGAAGAATTTTCCGGGACATTCGGTGGCCGCTCCGGGAACGTCGCGGTGTCCCACGATATTACGGTCCGGTATCTGATAAAAATTTTTCAGGGTCGCGACAAGGAACACGAGATTATCCATCATGCTTGTCGGAAGATTTTCTTCGCTGTAATTGCCGACTACCGCGATCCCGATGGCCTTTTTATTCCAGTCTCCCTGCTTGGTGTGAGCGCCGTCCATCTGCTTGAGCCAGCGGGGTCCCACCTCGATCTGTCCGAGCATCTTGCCGCCCGTCCCGTTATCGATAAGGAAATCATACCCCATGCCGTTCTCCCAGCCTTTTTTCAGATGCATCGAATCGATATCGAGGGCGCTCCCCACATCCGTCGCGGTATGGTGGATTACGATATGCGTCCAGCGGGTCGTCGGGAAAAGCGGGATATTCGGACGGGGCCCGTAGGTGTTGCGAATCAGGAGCCGCTGTCCCTTCTTGACTTTGGAGGGGTCCGTGATGTTGTTATCCCTCATAATGGAACCGACGTCCTTGCCGTAGATCGTCGCAATGCGCCAAAGCCCCTCATACGGTCCCACCACGTGATAGACGTCGCGCATGCCGCTGCCGGTCGACATCGGCAAGTTCACCGTCAATGCCGTGGCAGGCCGGACATTCGGCATCACGCGCTGCGTCGGTCTGGATGTCGCGCAGCCGGAGAGAAACAAACCACTCCCGATGAGTCCCCAGAGCAAGAGGGTACGAACCCGTGAGATTGAGCGAAGACAGTCCACTTTCATTGATTCCCTTTCGGCCATATTTACGCCCAAATCGTCTTTTGCTTGAGCCATTATTTCGCATCCGCCACCCCTTTCCGGGTGGCCTGCCCCGCCAGGTCCTCCGGACGGAGATCAGATCAGGACAACGTCTTCAGATATGCCTTCAGTTTCGACCGAAAGGAACGGAGCCCCTCGAGAACATCCGTGCCAAGATCGACGACCAGTACCGGCAAACCCTTGTTCGAGGTGGCTTCATAATCTCCCATCGCCTGCGCCTTTTTGAGCTGACTGAAGCCGTATTTCTCTCCGGGGACCTTCAGGTCAATCCGATCTTTCGCGGTAAACTCGATAAAACTGCCCTGCTTCGGACCTCCCTTATAAAGCTGTCCGATGGAATGCAGATAGCGGGGTCCGAATCCCGAAAGCGCGGGCACTTTCCATCCGGAAGCGATGGTCTTCTGGAGCGTCTGCAACTCCTTCTTCGTCGCAGCCGTGCGATCCACGTACGCGAGAAGCGATAGATAACCGTCCTTGTCGAGTTTTTCGAAAAAGGCACCGAGCGTCTTCTTGTCCGCCGGTGTCAGCGCGGCCGACTTGACGCTGATCGCCATCCGGGACCTGGAGAGAGGCATCTTTTTCTGCATCGCGGACAGGATGGTCCCCGTGATGTCCTTCGACTCTTTCACGTTTGGCTCATCGTAGGGATTGATGCGCAAAAGAACGCCGGCGATGCTGGTGGCGATCTCCCATTTCAGGAACTCGCCGCCGACGTTCATGCCGTCGGCCCAGACGCAGTCGATCACAGGAAACCCCTTTAATCTGAGCTTCCTGATCCGCGACGTCCAAAGCTTCCCGTTTTCGCCTTTCTGGCGCAGGATCGCGAACACGCGATTGGCTCCGTAATGTTCATACGGGAGCAGCGGCTCGCCCGCGATCGGGATGATCCCCTTCCCCTCCTTACCCGTACTTTCCGCGATGAGCTGCTCGGCCCAATCCGCGAACGAGGCAAGCGACGGGGACGTCAGGAACGTCAGTTTGTCCTTCCCCTGGAGCGCAAGCGTTCCGAGGATGATCCCGAGCTGGATCCCCAGGTTCTTCGTCAAGTCCTTCGCCTCGCGCATATTGGCGAGCACGGATTGAGCATCCTTGACGATCTTGCGGATATCGATCCCGAGAAGGGCCGCCGGCACGAGGCCGAAGAACGAAAGCGCCGAGTAACGGCCGCCGATATCGGACGGGTTCAGGAAAAGACCCGCCAGGTTCAGGCTCCGGCCGAGCGCGGCGAACGGCGACCCGTCATCCGTCACGAACACGAACCGGTTCGCGGCCTTTTTGGCATCGCCTCTGAAGGCCTTCTTCACGGCATCAAAGAAAAATTGATACTGTGAACGGGTCTCGATCGTGGAACCGGACTTGCTGCCGACGACAAAGATCGTGCTGGCATAATTGACCGCGCGGTCGACCTTCGCGATACTCAGCGGATCGGTCGTGTCGAGTAAATGGAAACGCATTTTCGGGGCGCCGGCACACCGGTGCGAAGGCTTCGAAAGAATGAGGGACATCACCTCTGCCGCGAGGCTGGAACCGCCCATGCCGAGAAGCACAATGTCACGCACCTTCTCCGCAAAGACTTTCTCCCGAAGCAGATCAACTTCATAGAGCCGACCCGGAATCTTCTCGGCGATCTCGACCCAGCCGAGCCGGTTCAGGATCACCTTGTGGTGGGCCGGATCGTTCGTCCAGATCGTGGGGTCCTTCGCGAGCCAACGACCGTGGAGATTCTTTTGGGTCAGCTCCCGAACCGCGCTCGCGACGGTCTTTTTGATGTGTTCAGGAAGAGTGTAAGAAATCTTGACCGTTCCGGCGGAGCGGATCGAATCGAGATTCTTGTTTTCGAGGACCGCCATCAGGGATTCGAAGGCGCTGACGAATGATCGAACCCCGTCCTTCTGGAGACGGTCGCAGACCGAATGAACATCGATCCCGACGGCCCGCAACCGTTCAACGGTACCGCGAGCCTCATCGATATTCTCTTCGATCGCATCAGGACGGATCTGCCCGTGGTCCAGCAAGGCCTCCCAGGTCGCCTGGGGAAGCGTGTTCACGCTGTCCTTGCCGACGAGGTTCTCGACATAAACCAGGTCCGCGTACGAAGGATTCTTTGTGCTCGTACTGCCCCAGAGAACCTTCTGGATATTGGCCCCGCGATCCTTGAGCGAACGAAACGCGTCCGAAGAAAAGATTCGTTTGAACTCCTGGTAGACCATTTTCGTGTTGGCGACCGCGGCTTTCCCTTTCAAGGCCTCGAGCGTCATGCGCTTCGCGCTATCGCGCTCCGTCGCTATCTTTCCGTCGAGTTGTTTGTCGATATCGGTATCGATACGGCTCACGAAAACGCTTGCGACCGAATGGACTTTTGCGAGCGTCCCGCCTTTTCCCGCAAGGCGCGCAAGACCCGCCAGGTACGCTTGGGCAACGGCGATGTAATTCGCCTGAGAGAAAATAAGCGTGACATTGACATTGATGCCTTCGGCGACAAGCTCCTCGACCGCCACGATCCCCTCGGGCGTCGCGGGAACCTTGATCATGAGGTTCGGGCGCCTGACTTCGTCAAAAAGACGCTTCGCTTCGCGGACCGTAGCCTCAGTGTTGGCCGCGAGACATGGAAGGACCTCAAGACTGACGAATCCGTGCTCACCCCTGGTACGCTCGAACACCGGGAGGAAAAGATCGCAAGTCTCCGTGATGTCAGCGATCGTAAGGGCGTCGTAAACATCGAGGGTCGTCGCTCCCTTCCTGAGCAGCTTGCGGATATCCTGCTCATAACCGTCGCCCTGGGAGATCGCCTGCTGGAAGATCGAAGGGTTCGATGTCACGCCGAGAAGGCCGTCCTTTTCGATCCATTTTTTCAGTTGGCCCGACCGTAATAACCTGCGGCTGATGGTATCCAGCCAGGGTCCCTGACCCGCTTGATAAAGTTCAACGCTCGGCATCGATTCCATGACAGTTTCCACTTGGATTTCCTTTTTTTATTTCATCGTCCCGGAACCGCGCGGCGGGCGATCCGGAACCGCCGCAACATCCGGAATGACGAGGATTTCAGGATCATCACTAGTTAATTTAAGGAGGGGTAAGACGGGTGAAGTATAGCATGAGCGCTAGCGGTTTTCCATATCCGGCATCGCGTCGGCGCCGGCACCCGGCTCCCGCTTCTGACGGTTCAATTCCTCATGAATGGCCAGCATCCCGCGAATCGAGCTGACAAGCTCCTTCAAGCCCTTCTTTTGCGCGGCCGAAACCAGATGGCATCCCGGGAACATGTCGAGGACCCGGGAGCGTCTTTGTTCGTTCAGGAGATCCATTTTGTTGAGCGCGACAAGCTTCGGCCGGAACTCCGCTCCGAGCTCCTTCAGGACACCGTCGACCACTCGCTTGTGTTCCAGGGCCAGCTCGTCCGAAACGTCCACGACGATCAGGATCAGGTCGGCTTCCGTCGCTTCCTCGAGCGTCGCGTGGAAGGCCTTGACGAGCCCGTGAGGAAGGTCCCGGATGAAACCAACGGTGTCGGTGAAAAGGATCGGCGCTCCGCCACGCGCTTCAAGCACCCGTGTTTTGGGATCGAGCGTCGCGAAAAGACGGTCCTCGACATAAGCGTCCCCGCCGGTCAGCGCGTTCAGGAGTGTGGACTTTCCGGCGTTCGTATAGCCGACGATGGCGACCTGGCGCAGACCTTTCTGACGGCGACCCGCGCGCACAAGCGCGCGATGCCGGGACAGTTTTTCGATCTGTTCCTTGATGTGCTCAATGCGGCTCCTGATCTTGCGACGGTCGACCTCGAGTTTCTGCTCGCCCGGCCCCCGCGTCCCGATACCGCCGCCAAGGCGCGACAGGATCACGCCCTGTCCGACCAGACGCGGCAGGAGATACTGGAGCTGCGCGAGTTCAACCTGGAGCTTGCCGTCCTTCGAAACCGCCCGCCGGGCGAAAATATCGAGGATTAAACCCGTGCGGTCGACCACGCGCACCCAGGGGATGGCGCTTTCGATATTGCGGGCCTGCACGGGCGACAAATCGACGCTGAAGATCACGACATTCGCCTTCGTTTCCCGGGTCACGACGCGGAGCTCCTCGATCTTCCCGCCGCGGATGTAATGGCTCGGACTCGGGTCCACGATGTTCGCGCGCGTTTCGCCGACCACAACGCCGTTCGCGGATCCGGTCAGCTCCCGCATCTCCGCGAGCATCACCGAGGCGTCCAACGCGCTCATCCGGGAGATCTTGACGATCACAAGGAATACCCGATCAGCCATGAGAGGCCCCAAAAAAATCCTTCGCAATGCGGCGAGCCATTTCAGCGACCGGCACGCCTTCCGGCCAATCGACCCAGCGGATGCCCTTCTCCCGCCTGAACCACGTCCATTGCCGCTTCGCAAAATGCCGCGTGGCCTGTTTGATCCGATCCTTCACCTCGCTCGACGCCCGGTATCGACACCCGGCGTTCACACCCGCTGCCGCAATAACCGGGAAAAGCTCCTTATAGCCAACGCCTTGCCGCGCGGTGTCGGAAAGCCGTTGCTTCGCGAGGCGCCGCACTTCACGGACCAGCCCCTTCCGGAACATCGTGTCCACGCGCCGGTTGATCGCGTCATAAAGGGCCGCGCGATCCCGGTTCAATCCGATCACGACAGGCCGGTAGCCGAGCTCCCCAAGTCCCGGACTCTTTTTCAGGGGTTCGGATGGTTTCCTGCCCGAGACCCGGTAGATCTCAAGCGCCCGGATGATCCGTCGCAGGTTATGCGGTCCGATCGCCTTCGCGCGGACGGGATCCGCCTTCAAAAGCTTCGCATAAAGGGCTTCAGGCCCTTTTAAAAGGGCCTCCCGCTCAAGCTTTCTCCGGAGATGGGCATTCGCGCCCGGCTGGGACGAAAGCCCCTCTAATAAAGCCCTGACGTAAAAACCGGTCCCCCCCGCGACGATGGGAAGATGTCCCCGCCCCGTGATCTCGCGAAGGACCTTGAGGGCATAGCGACGATACTGGAAAACGGAAAATTTCCTGGAAGGCGGGAGTAAATCGATCCCGTGATGGGGCACACCCCGTCGCTCCCGGGAGGACGGTTTTGCCGTGCCGATATCCATCCCCCGGTAGACCAGCATGGAATCCGCGGAAACGACTTCCCCATTCAAACGCTTTGCAAGCTCAACGGCGAGCGGGGTTTTCCCGGACGCCGTGGGACCGACGATGAACAACACCGCCGGCAAACAAGATGATTTTTGAGGGCCTTCGGCTCGAGAACACATGGGAGACATTATGGCAGCATACCGGCATGGCGTACAGCGCAGAGAGTAAAGGCAAAATCCCGGCTGGATGCTGCACGCTCCACACTAAACGCTCACATCGATTCCGGATGAGAAATGCCTAGAAGCTGCAGACCGTTGCGCAGGACAATCCGCGTCGCGTCGGAAAGCAGAAGGCGGGCCTTCGTAAGTTCCTTGTCTTCATTCACGATGCGGTGGAACGAATAGAATTTGTGAAAGCACGCGGCGACCTGGCGCAGGTAATCCGCGAGGCGGTAAGGCTCGAGAAGCCGGCTCGCCGCGATGAGGTTGTCCGGGAACTGGGACAGACAGCTAATCAGGTCCGTCTCTTCTTTCGAGGAAAGCAGGCTGAGATCGACTTCCGCCGTGACCTTCTCGCCCGAGAACTTCAGGAGACTCGCGATGCGGGCGTGGGCGTACTGGAGGTAATAAACGGGATTTTCCTGCGACTGCTCCTTCGCGAGATCGAGATCGAAATCAAGGGGGCTTTCCTGGCGGCGCATCGTGAAGAAGAACCGCGTGGCGTCCACGCCGACCTCCTCGTAGAGCTCCCGGAGCGTCACGAACTCGCCCGCGCGGGTCGACATGCGGACCGGCTGTCCTTCGCGGTAAAGCGTCGTCAACTGGACGATACCGATGTGGATCGCCTCCGGTGAATAGCCGAGCGCCTGACAGGCGGCCTTCAGGCGCGGGATGTAACCATGATGGTCCGGGCCCCAGAAATTCACCATCATGTTGTAGCCGCGTTCGTACTTCGAAAGATGATAGGCGATGTCGGGCGCGAGGTAGGTATACTCCCCCGTCGATTTCTTCACAACGCGGTCCTTGTCGTCCCCGAAATCGGTCGAGCGGAACCAGAGTGCGCCCTCATTCTCAAAAAGGTACCCTTTTTGCTTGAGGACTTCGAGTGCGCGCTCGACGGATTTCCTGGCGTACAGCGACTTCTCGCTGAAATAATTGTCAAAATGGACGCCCATCTTCGCAAGGTCCTCTTCGATCCGGCCCATGATCGCCTTCACCGCGTAATGGCCGCAGAACTCGACCGCCTTGTCCTCGGGTTCTTTCAGGAGAAGGTCCTTCTTTTCCTTTTCGATAATGTCCCGGGCGATCTCGCGGATGTAATCTCCTTTGTAGCCGTCTTCCGGCAAAGGCATCGCGAGGCCGAGCAGTTCGTTATAACGGGTCCAGACGCTTTTTGCGAGCAGGCCCATCTGACGGCCGGCATCGTTCAGGTAATATTCGGGATGGACCTCGTGGCCGGTGGCCTTGAGGATGCGGCAGAGCGAATCGCCGACCGCAGCCTGGCGTCCGTGCGCGATCGTGAGCGGTCCGGTCGGATTCGCGCTGACGAATTCGACGATGACCTTTTTGCCTTTCCCGTATTCCGAAGCACCGTAGCGCGTGTCCGCATGATAAATGGCCACGAGCACGGCGCCGAGATCGGCCTTGCGAAGGGAGAAATTAATGAATCCGCCGCCCGCGATCTTCGCATGTTCCACGGGGGAATTTTCCCCAAGCTCCTCGATAAAGGCGACGATCGCCTCCGCGATGTCCGCGGGTTTCTTCCTCAGGAGCTTCGACAGTTTGAACGCGACGTTTGTCGACAGATCGCCGTGGCTGGATTCCCTCGGCGGCTGAAGATCGCACGACAGACCTGCGGGCAAATCCATCTTCTGATCTTTAAAAAGACTTTCGATCGCTTCGTTGAGGACTGAATCTATCTTTGATTTCATATTTGGGCACGGGATGCGGTGTACGAAGCACGGGGAAAAAACGTCTGTTTCATATTCGGGACTCCATACGCCAATCTAAATCTTTTTTGCTTCTCCCCAAAGCCGTTCAAGGCCGTAGAATTCGCGGGTGTCCTTATAAAAGATATGCGCGATGACCGACCCGAAGTCGAGGAGGATCCATTTTCCCTCCCGGAGCCCTTCCGCATGGAGAGCCGGTATTTTCTTTTTTTTCATCTCGTCCATGATGTGCTCGGCAAGCGCCCGCACGTGGCGATCGCTGTTCCCGTGGGCGATAATGAAATAATGCGTGAGGCTGGAAAGCTTGGAAATATCGAGAACGACGAGATCTTCGGCCTTTTTATCCTCCGCAAGGGCGCGGATCAAAGCGGCTATTCGTTTCGGCTGCAATGTCTTGACTCACCTTTCCGGTTAAAATTTCGGGGATTATAGCACACCTTCGCAGCTCAGCAAAAACCGTTTCCATGCCACCCCGACCGAGTAATGTCCAATCCCGCCGGTAGCCGGCACGACGCGGTGACACGGAATCACGACCGGCAAAGGATTCCGGTTCATGGCACTCCCGACCGCCCGCGCCGCGCCGGGATGACCCGCCCGCCGGGCCAGATCTCCGTATGTGATTTTCCGGCCCGCCGGGACATTACGCAGCGTCCGGTAAATCTTCTTCTGGAATGGTGTGCAGGAAGAGAGATCGAGTTTCGCGCGGCGGGACCGGCAAAGAAGAGGGGCGATCGAAGGCCGTCCTCCCGTCATGCGCCGGGAATCCAGGACGGGAAATCGGATGCGGCAAAGCCCCTTCGCGCTGAATTCGAGTACGAACGTTCCGGCTCCGGTCCGGACAGGAACCCGCCGGACGATCATGACCGGTCGAGAATTACTCCCGGAACGCATCCTGAATCATCGAAACCGGCAGCCGCGAATGGATCGTCACCGGCTTCGAAGGATCAGCATAGGACTCCGCGAGAACGCCTCGTCCCTTGATCGCGATCATGGCCCAATTGCCGTGTTCCTTCACATGCCCGAACTGCGTGCTTCCGAAGGACCGCAGGACTCTCTGCACCGACTTTGTCGCGCGCGGTGACTGTCCCGGGGCACTCCCGCTTCCGGACGCGGGGTTATCAACCACCGAGACCGCGTAAACGGTGCCATCCGCAAAACTCTCGAGGTAGGAATCCAGTGCGTTCGCGCCCGCATTCGCAAGCGTCCCCGCGCTGAAGGTTCTCACGTTGCAAGAACGCGACCCGAGACGCGGATCGAATGAGACCACACTGACGGCATTCCTCGCCGACTGCCCGGGGGTTTTTCTCAGGACCGTTTTCCCGTCGACTGAGACCGTCGAAACGCCCGCGCTCTGAGCCGTCACGCTGATCACCGGGGCTGCGGCAGAGACCGCCGGGGCAACCGCCGATTTCGCCTCCGGCTCCATCGGAAGCGCCGCCGCGGCTGACGTCGTTCTCCGGCCGGCATCCGGATCCAGGGTCAATGAAAGCCTGGCGCTCACAGTAACCGGAGTCAGCTTGTTCCGACCCGAAGGCACCGAAATATCTTCCGCCAAGGCTGGCCCCGGCCTTCCCTTAACCGCGATCATCGCCCACCCGTACCAGTATTTCACCTGGCGGACTTTCGTGCTTCCCAAAGACTCAAAAAGCTGATAAGCCTGTGTCACTGCGGGATGAGACCACGGATTCCCATTCACATCCGTAAAACCTCCCTCATCCGCGATCGCGATCGCAACAACCGTTCCGTTCGGAAGGCTGTTGATGTAATTGATCATCGCGGTGGTATTCGCGTAGGTCCCAGCTCCGTAATTGGAAGTTGCATGGGTGTTGAAGGTCCGGACATCACCCAGGCGAATCCCGGTATTGCCATCGATGACCGCCACCGTAATCCCGGTATAACCGCCAGCACCGCTTCCGCCCCGATATGCGAGGGTCTTGTTTTCAAGCTCAACCCGAACGGATCCATTCCAGGTATCTTGCTGCGAAGTCACGGTGATAAGCGGCGTCGCATTCGTCTGGACATTGGCTTCCGGGTTCAGGAAACGCCCCTGCATCGTCGTATACGCCTGTTTCACGTTCCGGTACACGTCGACAATCCCGAACCATTCCTCATCGTTATGACCATCCGGTTGCCCGACGTTCGACTCGTAACTCACCGTATGAGCCCCATCCACATTGCTCTTCCACCATTCATCGTTCCATTCAAACGCCAACGCACCGACCAGAGCCCCATCCGTCCGCTCCGCGGAGAGATCAAAATAGACTTCATCCCAAAGCTGTCCATCCATCTGGGCCTGCATCGACTGATTTTCCGAACCGATCCGATGATCGTAAGAATCCGCACCGAATTCTCCGATATAGAAAGGCTTGCCGGAAACTGATTCCCATTGCGATATTGCTTCCCCGAAGCTCTGCTCGCGATAAATATTGATCCCCCAGATATCGACGGAAGGCACCAGCACGCTGGCAGCCGTCTTCGCCGCGGATGAATCCGCCACAACGGTCGTAACAGGATGGTTCGCATCAAGCCCCTTGATCAACAAGGCCGCCTGCTCGACAAAAGCGGCTGCCTGCTCGAGCGTATCATATGTCCAATAGTACTTCCCGTTCGATTGCCTCAGATCCCACTCATTACCCACCGACCACATCAGGATCGCCGGATGGTTCTTGTAGGCGTTCACTACGGTTGAAATATTGGCTATATCTGCGACCACGGTGCTCTTCGGAGAATCAACGGTCATGATCACCTTGATCCCGTACTGATAAAGCATGTCCAGAACCTTGATCGCATTGGCATCCGTTCCAAAATCATGATAAACGCGAACCGTATTGATCCCCATCTGCGCCATCATCGGGATGTCAGTCTGATACCACGTCTGAAAGCCTTTCTGAAAGGCCAGCGGATCCGCCGAGGGATTGGTGTTATACGAGGTCGGCGACCAATTCACCCCTTTGGCCACATACGCCACAGTCGGAGCAAGCGATCCATCCTGAAGACGATCCTGGACAAAAAGGCGTCGGTCTCCTGCCTGGACCGTCACAACCGAAGGCTGCGCCGGAACACCCAGCTCATAGCTAATCGTATCGCTGTAAACCGTCGAGATGTTCCCGGCCTTGTCCATGATCTGATAAGAAACTTTCTTGGTCCCTGCCTCGCCCGGAAGCGTCAAAGCCTTCGTAGACTCGTAAGCCACCCAGGACGTCCAGTTCGCGCCATCATCCGTCGAAAACCGCACCGTGTCGACACCCGATGTCGAATCCGCCGCAGTAAGGTTCAGGGTCACATCCCGCGACGTGGTGGTCGCGTCCCCGTTGTTGATCTTGATCGATCCCGTCGGTTTTACCGTATCCAGAACGATCGTTTTCGAATAAACAGCACTCACATTTCCGGCCTTGTCGTAGTACTTCACATATACCGTCTTCGCACCGTCCCCGGCAGGAAGCGAGTACGAGGGCTTCGTCGCCGCATACGCCTCGGGCGTGGTCCACGTGGAGTTGTCGTGCGAAAAACTCATCTTATCGATTCCGCTCGTCGTGTCCGTTGCGCTCAGATTGAGCGTGACCGTCCGTGAAGTCGTATACGCGGTGCCGGAATTGATGTTGATCGTCCCGGCCGGCACGACAGTATCGCGGACCACTGTCAGGACACTCGAACCGCTTGTCTTGCCGCTTCCGTTCCTGCTCGTGATCGTGAGTGTATTCGTCCCTTCCGCTCCGAGATTCACGGTCGCCGTCCACGTCGTCGCACTATCGAGCGCCACAACGACGACCCCGTTGATCAGGACCGAAGTCTGGGTCCCCTTCGTTCCCGAAAGCGTTACGGTCGTCTGATTCGTCACACCCGGCACATTCGACGTCACGACCGGCGTTATCGGCAGTGCCTCGTATTCAATCGTATCCGAACAGGTCGCGATATTGGCGGCCTTATCCTTGAGTTGATACTGGACCGTCTTCGTGCCATAACCCGGGGTCAGCGTCACGGACTTCGTCGTCGCAAAGGTTTCCCACGCCGTCCAGGTCGTACCGCCATCCACCGAAAAGCGCATCGCATCCACACCGGACGTCGTATCCGAGCCCGTCAGGGAGAGCGTCACCGTCGTCGAACCTGTCGTCGCATCACCATTATTGATCACAACCGAACCCGTCGGCGCCACGGTGTCGCGCTTGACAGAAAGCGACAGTGTCGCGCTTGATTTCCCCAGCGCGTTCAGGCTTGTCACATTCAGGGCATTATCGCCTTCCGCCCCAAGCGTTACCGTCGCCGTCCAGGTAGTTTCATTATCCAGAGACACCACGAGTTTTCCATTGATCAGGATGGACGTTCCGGCGTCTTTGGTTCCGCTCAGCACAAGCGTCGTCTGATTCGTAAACTGCGGAACCGGCGAAATCACTGCGGGCGTTGACGGAAAAACCGTGTCCCTTCGCCCGGCATTAATATCAAGCGCGAGACTCGGCTGTAACGTAATCGAAACGGGCACTTGCCGGGACACTCCCTCCGCCAATTTCCCCTGCCCCTTGATCGAGGCCATGACCCAACCCCCTTGCCATGTCACATTATTGATCTCGGTGCTACCCCAGGCAGCGCTACTTAAAAGCGCTTTGGTTTGAAGCGCCGCACCATAGCTTCTAAGCCCGCCCTCATCCGTTATCGAGAATAGCACCAGCGTTCCATCCGCCAGGCTGTTGAGATAATCCACCAGTTTTGTATGCCATATATCGTCAGCAAAGGTGTCAAAGCTCCGGTACTCTGTGATCCTGATCCCGGTCGCCATGTCGAACACGAATACATTGATCCCGCGAGCTCCCTTCCCCCCGCCGCCGCGCTTGAACATGACCTTGCCATTAATCTCAACGGATTCATTTCCCCGGGAAGTGACCGTAATGACGGGATTGGCATTCATCTGCACACCGTTGACCGGGTCCTTGAACCGGGACTGGAGCGCCGTATAGGCCGGACTCGGGTTCCGATTGATATCCACAAGCCCAACGCCCGCTACGTCCGTATTGTTATTCCAGGTATGCGCAAAAGCGCCGACAAGCGTTCCGTTCGTGCGTTCCGCGGAAAGTTCAAAATAGACCTCGTCCCACATCTGACCGTTCACCTGGCTTTTGTTGTCTTCATCCACATAAACCAGTCCCCTGGTCCCCACACCCCATTGCGCGATGTACGCGGGCTTGTCGGTGATCGATCGCCATTGATCCAGTGCATCCTGAAATGTATCTCCGCGGTTGGGAGTGATCCCCCACACATCGACGCTCGAAACCAGGGTATTCACCATGTCCTCGGTCGAAACCGAAACGCAATACCAATTGTTAGTGCAGTAAGGTTCCATAAGATAGGGAAATGCCTCGGCACTCAGGACGTGGGAGCCCAACTCGTGAGGATCACCGATCTCGGTGGTCACGGGATGAAAACTATCCAGCGACTTGATCAGTTGGGCCGCCTGCTCCGTGAAGGCAGCCGCGTCTCCGATCGTTGAGAACTTGTTTCCATAACGATTGATGTCCCAGAGGCTCCCCACAGACCACATTAAAACAGCCGGATGATGCTTATAGGCGTTCACCACGGCCGAAACATTGGCAAGATCCCCTTGGGATCCGCCGACAGGGAAATCCACGCGCACGATCACCTTGATCCCCTGACGCCATAGTTCATCCAGGATTTTAATCGCGTCCGCTCCGGTCCCAAAATCCTGATTCACGCGGATCGTATTGATCCCCATCTGAGCCATGAGCGCAAAATCCGTCTTGTACCATTTCACATATTCCGCGAGCTGATTCAGCGGAGATAGCGAGACCGGGGCCCAATTGACCCCTTGGGAAATGTAGGCCTCTTCAGCCCCCAGCGATCCATCTTCCAGCCGCTCCCGGACAAAGAGACGGCGATCGCCGTCAACGACGGTGACGACGGAGGCACCCTGGGGAACCGGCGACAACGGCAGCTGGAGCGTGATCGTATCGGCATAGACCGCGGAGATATTGCCTGCCTTGTCACGAATCTGATAGCGCACCTCTTTTGTCCCGTCCGTGCCCGGGAGCGTGATCGCACGCGTGCTCGCGAACGCCTCCCAATCGGTCCAGCTACTGCCGCCATCCGTGGAGAACCGTATCTTGTCAACGCCTGACAAAGCATCCGAAGCCGTCAGGTTCAGCGTCACCTCGTTCGAATCCGTCGTCGCATCGCCGTTGTTGATCCTGACCGATCCCGTCGGCAGAACGGTGTCCCGGGTAGTCCGAACGGTCGCGGCGGGGCTCTCTTTTCCCGTCGCCATCCTGGCCGTGATCGAAAACGTTTTCGAGCCATCGCTGGTCAGCGAAACGGTCGCGGACCAGGTAGTCGCATGGAAATCCGCCGCGTGCTGGACCCCATTGATGTATAGATAGGTTTCGGCGTCTTTGGTTCCGGAGATCGTAAGGGATGATCCGTTCGTGTAGACCGGAACGGTTGAAGTGACCGCGGGCGTCGTCGGTGTAAATTCATAAACGATCGTATCGGTGAACGTCGCGATGTTTCCCGCCTTATCACAAACCTGATATTGAACTTCCTTGGTGCCATAGCCCGAGGTCAGCGTGATCGCTCGGGTCGCGGCAAACACCTCCCAATTCGTCCACGTCGATCCGCCATCAACCGTAAAACGAACCCGCTCCACCCCGCTAAGGGCATCCGCCGCCGTCAGATTCAGCGTCACGTCTCTCGTGCCGGTCGAGGCCGCACCATTGTTGATCTTCACCGAGCCCGTCGGCGCCGCCCGGTCACGAATGGTGGACACGGTGGCCGCCGCGCTCGTGTTCCCGTTGTCCGTTTTGACGGTCACCGAAAATGTTTTCGATCCATCGGCTGACAGAGAAACGGTCGCCGTCCATGAAGTCGCGTTAAAATCCGCCGTGGTTTTGGTCCCATCGATATAGAGATAGGTCTGGGCTTCCTTGGTTCCCGAGAGAACCAGCTGGGTAGCATTCGTATAAGCCGGAACGGTCGATGTCACGACAGGCGTCGCGGGAAGAAATTCGCAATTGATCGTATCTTTCAATGTGGTGAAATTTCCCACCTTGTCGCGGATCTGGCACTGGACCTCTTTCCTCCCATGGCCGGCGCTCAACGTGATCGCGCGGGTCACGGCAAAAGGTTCCCAATCCGTCCACGTCTCCCCCCCATCCACCGAAAAACGCATGGCATCCACCCCCGAGGTCGCGTCGGAGGCCGTCAAATTCAGCGTCACGGCCGCTGTCCCGGTGGATAAGGCTCCGTTATTGATCTTGATCGAACCGGTCGGAGCCTTGGTATCACGACGAAGAATAATCTTCTGGGGCGCGCATGCAACACCAAGAATGCTCTTGGCCAACAACGTAACCGTATTGTTCCCTTCCGAAGAGAGCGTCACCGTCGCCGTCCAGGTCAGCGAAGCATCCGCCGGTGCGACAAGCTTCCCATTCACGTAAACCGAACTGTACGCGGCCTTGGTTCCCGAGATCGTCACGATCTTCTGGCCGAACACCGTAGGCATCGCAGGGTCCAGCGCCGGGGCAGCCGGCGCCGTGGCCCCGGCAAGCGCCCGGGTAGCCCCGGAACGATAAACCTCGAAAGTGCTGCTCTGGAGGCGGGTCAGCGCCGGGACATCACCCAGGGTAACCGCGACCGGAGGAAGACTGATCCAAATATCCGGAGCTCCGCTCCACGTAAAATAAACACGGGTCCGCAAAGGCACGGACATGATTTGTTCCTGCGCCAGGACCTTCGCCACGGCCGAACGCTGCGCCAGCGCGTTGTATCGGGCATCCATCACCGCCATCATCCAGCTTTGAGAGGCCCAAGTCGCCGCGGGGTTGGGGTCCTTGAAATGAGGCACCGCCAGGAGCGCCGCGAAAGCCAGAACGCTCTGGGGGTCCATGCCTTCCAGGATCGCAACGTTGTTTCTGAAGTCCGCACTTGTAAATCCCGTCACCGGCGGCGTTTTTTTCGCGTATGAAGTCAACTGGGCATCCGTGATCGCGGGCGCGATCACCTGAGTCGTCGCAAAAAGCATCTTGGCCAGGGCCCTGTCGCGCTCGTTCAGGCCCGCCAGCAACTGGCTCCGCTGCGATGAAGTATAAGTAGAGATTTTCCACTGGAAATTTTCGCGCGCCTGGAACACGGCATCGTTATAGTTCGTGGACAAGTCAGGATGCGCCAGTAAAGCCGCGAGATTCGCGGAAAATTCGGCGCAGAGCGCGGACACGTCATTACTCACGATCTTGTCCTTAAAGGTGCCCGTATTGCCGAGGCGATCACGGACCTGGCAGACAACCTCATTGGTTCCGATCTTCAAGGGAAGGGTCAGTGATTTTGTCGCGGCGAAAGCTTCCCACTCCGTCCATGTCTTTCCCCCATCCGTCGAAAAGCGCATGGAATCAACACCCGACCCCGCGTCGGTGACGGCCACATTCAGGGTTACGTTCACCGAACTCGTTGACGAGGCACCATTATTGATCTTGACCGAACCGGTTGGCGCTTTGGTGTCGCGGATGACCCGGATCGTTTGGGTGGCCGTTGAAACTCCCAGAGCGCTTTTGGCGAAAAGCGCAATGGAGTTGGAACCTTCGGAGCCCAGGGAAACGTTCGCCGTCCAGGTGGTCGAGGCGTCCGCCGCGGCGACCAGCTTTCCTTTCACATAGACCGCGCTGTAGGCTTCTTTGGTTCCGCTCAGCGTAACTGTTGATTGATTGGTCAAAAGGACACACGCCGGATCCAGCTGCGGAAGCGCGGGCGCTGAAGCATCCGTCCCGTTAAGCCGGAGATAAAAAGTTCCGGAGGTGCGGCTGGAGGCGGTATTTCCCGGCTCCACATAAAAATTGATCGCGCGAATCCTGGAAAGATCCACTTTCGACCGGATCAGACCGAGATCCATCACCCAATAACGCTGCGTGGAACTTGCCACTTGAGTTAACTGAAAACCGGCGGTATTGCCCCCGGCGTCTTCAAAGCGGACATTCACCGTGTGGGCGCCCCCGGTAAGTCCGACCGTCAGATTGCCAAGCCCCGAAAGGTTGCCGGTCTCCTGACCCACCGTAGAGTAATCATTAAAATCCACGGTGATCCCCGACTTCGTCCCCGCCGTTTTGACATTGTATTTGACCGCGAACCGCCCGGACGAAAGGCTGATCGCCGTGGCACCGCTGGACCCCTCCATGAGGTGCGGCGCCGGATTCCCGGGCAGGGTTGTCACGCTGGTCGAAGAAAGACCGGGGGTATATGAGATCACGACCGGCCCGGCCGCCATTTCCGCCGTGTAGGCTTTTTCCGTCATTCGCACCCTCAGAGGCGCGTACGGATCGGCCACTGCAGCGCCTGCGACCGGGACGGACATCCAGCTAAGCGAAAAGGAAAGGGCGACTGCAATGACCTTTTTCATTGAATCCTCCGTAAAAATTTATTTGGTAAAGGATAGCATCTATTGCGGGAACCGGATAGGGCCCCGCGTTATTTTTTTGATCTTTCAACCCGTAAATCTGTTCGTGATCGGCATACGGCGGCCAAACCAGGCCTTTTCGGAAACGCGAAGAACGGGCGGCGCCTGCCGGCGTTTGTGTTCGCTGCGGTCCACCTTGCGAACGGTATCACGGATCACCGCCGGGGAAACCTTCCCTTTCATCTTGCGCACAATCTCATCACAGCCAAGGTTCTTCTCGATGTACGCGCGAAGGATCGCATCCAGGACATCGTAGGGCGGTAGCGAATCCAGGTCCCTCTGGTTCGGCCGGAGTTCAGCGGACGGGGCCTTCGTCAGTGTCGCCTCCGGGATCACGGCGCGGATCGAATTCCTGTGACGCGCAAGCCGGTAGACATCGGTCTTATAGACATCGCCGATCACGGCAAGCCCTCCTGCCATGTCACCGTAAAGCGTGCAATACCCCACCGCGAGCTCCGATTTATTCCCCGCCGCAAGCAGCAGCCGCCCCCCGCTGTTCGAAAGATACATGAGTTCGAGGCCGCGCAGCCTCGCCTGCAAATTCTCCATGGCCAGGCTATGGACTCGCTTGAAGTCTTTGCCCTGACGGGCCCCGTGGAATGAGTCCCGGATTCCTTTCAAAAAAACTTCATACATCGGTTCGATAGACCGTGTCTCAAATTCGATTCCGAGGTTCCTCGCCAGAATTTCCGCGTCCTTCCAGCTCCCTTCAGAGGAATACGGACCGGGCAGCGTAACGCCCTTCACAGCATCCTTCCCCAAAGCATCGACGGCTATCGTTGCCACTAACGCGGAATCAATACCCCCGCTCAATCCGATCAGGGCCTTCCCGAACCCGTTTTTGCGGAAATAGTCCCGGACGCCAAGGACAAGCGCCTGGTACATCTCCCCCACCGAATCCAACCTCGTAGGTTGGATTGGTTCACCGGCCAGGAGGAGGCGTTCTTCGAAAGCGGGTGCCTGAAATGTCACACGCCCCCGGGAGTCGCAACAAAAACTCCGGCCGTCAAAAAGGAGGTCATCCTGCCCGCCGACCTGATTGACATAGATCATGGGGACCTGATAACGCCGGACATGAGCGCGCACGAGCGCCTCGCGTTTGGCGCCCACGCCTTCAAAATACGGGGAGGCCGAGATATTGATGACAAGATCGGCGCCCTTTCGTTTGAGTTCCGCGAGCGGCTTGACATCATACGCGGCGTCCCGGATATCCTCGCAAATTGTCAGACCGATCCGGTGCCCCCGGAACGGCATCACGCACGGTTTATTCCCCGCCCGGAAAAAGATCTGTTCGAGAAAAACATCGCAGGTCGGCAAAAGACGCTTGTGGTAAATGGCGCGAACCTTCCCGGCCTCAAGCCACGCCGCGGCGTTGAATGAGAAGGAAGTATGGAGTGCGAAGTCACGGCTTTTCCTTTTCGTCGCGCACCGTACCCCGCACGCCGGACCGGCATTTATAAAACCGAGGACAACGGCAGTCTTGAGACCCCGGGTGGCTGCCGCAATCTTCTTCAATTCGCGAAGACCGGCTTCGATAAAACTTTTCTTGTTGGCGAGGTCCCAGACGGGATATCCGCAAAGCGCACACTCGGGGAAAACGACCAGATCGGCGCCCTGCGCGGAAGCCTCCCGGATCCAGCGGAGCATCTTCGCGGCATTCCCCGGACAATCTCCGACCGTGGGGTTCATTTGCGCGATCGCGATGCTCAGAGGTCTCTTTTCTGCTCTCATAGAATCTGGATTATATCACAGCGTCGCGGCCGCCAGGCGCGGAAGAGCGCAAAACAATAATCCGCGCGCCGCGGCGCGTCCGCAGAAATTATGCCGCTGTCGCCGTCGCTCTCTCCTGCGCAAAAATCTGCGTCAGGATGGCGGCAAGACCCGCGAGAGCGTTGCGGTCCATCTCGAAAAAGCCGTCCTTCTTCCGGAGCGCATCCGCGACCCTTTGATTGAGCAGCGTCCACGCGTCGTTATCCAGACGGACATTCAGCATCGCGGCGCCCATCGCCAGATAATCACGGGCCGGCGCGAGATCAGCGCGCTCCCCGAGGTCAGACACCAGCGCGGTCTCCGCGATCTTCTCGCGGATCGCGGCGTACCTTGCGCCTTCCAGCAGCACGAGCACATCGCAGGGTTTCATCCCGAGACGGTATGCGAGCGCGGCGCCCGCCCCCGTCACCGCGCGAATCATATCCCCTTTCGCGGCCGGCACGATCTCAAGCCGCCCGAGCACGGGATTGCCCTTCAGGTCGCGCACATGCGCGAACGACGCGAGAACCGACCGCGCCGTATCCGCGGAAATCCCTTCCGCGACATAGGCCTTCCGGACCTCGGTGTTCACGATCATCGCGAACACATCGCGTGCGATCTGCCCGATCTCCGGGAGACCCGAAACAGGCACGACCAGACCACCCTTGGCGTCGGACGGCGCCAAAAGCAGACCGGGATCGGACGAAGCCGCGGCCGAGAACGCCTTCAGCGCATCCGAAATCCCCGTAAGGTTGAGAGCCGCCTGGACTTCCCGCACCGACTGCAGGATCTCGGCAGACGTGGCATCAAGAGCCAGCACCCCGCCATGCGCCACCGCCGCGAGCGTGCGGTCCGAAAGCCTCTCTTCGCGAAGCAACTTCAGCTCCATACCGAGGCCGTTCGCGACGGCAAAGCGATCCACGACCGGCAACGGCTCTTCTGTCTCCTTCACCGTCTTCCGCACCCGCTTCCTCACCGGTGCATTGGCCGTCATCCTCAGCTCCGCCCTCGTCTCCTTCGGCGCCACCTGCGATCCAGCCCTCGCGGCTTGAGCGCCTTGCGGCACGATAGAGCGATTATCCAAAACGATTTGAGATGGATCGATCAGGTTTGAGAAAAAAGCACCCTCATCTCCCATCAACAAGCGGAGTTCGGGGCGGGATTTGTGATCGGCAAGCTGCCTTTCGTAACGCGTCACGCGATCCTGCGCTTCGGCCTCCTGTTTTTCCAGGATCGCAAGACGCCTGGATTCATTAGACCTCGGATTCCGTAATTTTGCCGGATCCCGCTCCAGCATCCCGATCTCGTT
>Ga0209718_1000412_pt1 | contig 59402 bp, 38 predicted proteins | sample AD_JPNAS1_MetaG_FD_184420 | JGI IMG/M metagenome (GOLD analysis project Ga0209718, IMG submission 184420) | Active sludge microbial communities of municipal wastewater-treating anaerobic digesters from Japan - AD_JPNAS1_MetaG (SPAdes) (version 2) | ecosystem: Engineered > Bioreactor > Anaerobic...
AGGTGGAGAGGATGAGCCAGAGCGGGTCGTCGTTGAAGCCGCCGCCGATGTCGGCGTTGCCCTTCTTGGTGAGGGGCTGGTACTGGTGGAAGCAGGTGCCGTCGGAGAGCTGCGTCGACGCGATGTCGAGGATGCGCTGGCGGGCACGCTCCGGGAGGAGGTGGACGAAGCCGAGGATGTCCTGGTTGGAATCGCGGTAACCCATGCCGCGGCCGATGCCGGTCTCGTAACCGGAGGCGGAGCGGGAGAGGTTGAACGTGGCCATGCACTGGGCCTGGTTCCAGGTGTTGACCATGCGGCGTAGGTGCTCGTTGGGCACGCTCGGGGCCTGGTAAACGGAGAGGAGATCTTCCCAGCGCTGCTGGACGGACGCGAAGGCGGCGTCGACGGCCTTCATGTCGGAGAACTTCTTGAGGATGGCGCGGCCCTTGGTCTTGTTCATGACCATCGGGGCTTCGAACTTCTTGAGGTCGCCCTGATCGACGTAGGCGAGGACGAACGCGAAGGTCTCTTCCTGGCCGGGCTTGAGGGAGAGGTTGATCTGGTGGGCGCCGATGGGATTCCAGCCGTAGGCGTGGGAGTTGGTGCACTTGCCGGCGAGGACGGCCTTCGGGTCGCCGAGGCTGTTGTGCACGCCGACGAAGGCGTCGCGGGAGGTGTCGTAGCCGTTGACCTTGCGGGTGCAGCCGAAGAGGGCGTAGTGGTTACGGCGCTCGCGGTACTCGGTCTTGTGGTAGATGGCGCCGTCCTCGATCTCGACTTCGCCGATCGAGTAGGTGCGCTGGTAGTTCGTCATGTCGTTGAGCGCTTCGAAGGAGCAGAACTCGACGAACGAGAACAGGGAGAGCTTCTGGGCTTTCTTGGTCTTGTTGCGGACGGAGACCTTCCAGATTTCGAGGTTTTCCTGCGGCGGCACGAACATGAGTTGCTCGACCTCGATGCCGTCCTTCTGGCCGGTGATGCGGGAGTAGCCGAGGCCGTGGCGGCACTCGAACTTGTCGAGCTTGGTGCGGGTGGGTTTCCAACCGGGGTTCCAGATGGACTTGCCCTGCTTCACGTAGAGGAAGCGGCCGTCGTTATCCATCGGGTTGTTGTTGTAGCGATAGCGCGTGAGGCGGCGCAGCTTGGCGTCCTTCCAGAAGGAGTAGCCGCCGGAGGTCTGGGTGACCATGCCGAAGTACTCGTCCTGGCCGAGGTAGTTAAGCCAGGGCAACGGAGTGTCCGGGCGCGTGATCACGTATTCGCGGTTCTTATCGTCGAAGTAGCCGTAGGTAGCCATAGTAGTGGGAATCGAGTTTGGTAGAGGGTTGATGGTTGGAAGGAAAATGAAAAACGGGTGCGGCTTTAACGCGCCGGGGCAGTGGCTCGGAGATACAGGGAACTCGCGCAGTGGCCGTCGGCATCGCCGACGAGGTAGGGCGTGAGCTGCTCCAGCTCGGCGAGATTCTGCGTGGAGTCGCCGACCCACACCTGGCTGAGGTAGCCCTGATCGGCGGAGCCGAGCGGCACGCCTTCGTAGGGGCCGGGGGCGACGGAGAGCGTCCAGCCGTGGGGCCGGGCGATGGTCAGCGATTGGGGCGCGAAACCGAGTTTGGCATTTTGAATGCCCGAGCGAAGGGTGGCGGTGTCGCCGTTGACTGCGATGGCGGGATGTGGGAGCGCGAAGGCCGGCACGGGCTCGACCATGCGGGCATTGACGATGCCGTGAGGGGTCTCGTCCCACTTCACGAGCTTCGTTTGAATCTCCATCGGCGCATCGACGGGGATGACATGGAGGCCGAAGTACGGGCGGCCGTCGGATTGCCAGCGCACGGTGCAGCGGAGGCGGTCGCCCTCCCAGGCGTATTCGCGGGTGAGGGCGGGGTAGTTCTTGTCGAGCTGCGGCTGAGAGACGACGAGGGTGCCGTCGGCGCGCGTGGAGACCTGGGCGGCGGCGGAAAACTCCCACTCTTTGAGCGGCGGCCAGACCCAGCGGTACTGGGGCCCGAGCCAGAAGCGGTGGCCACCCTGATTTTGGCCCTCGGCCGGGCGCGGTGCGGGCGCGTTGAGCAGATTGTACGATCCATCGGCCGCGCCGAGGTAGATCAGGCGCGCACGCGCCTCGGATACGATGGCGCGGACGGGACCGTGGATGGACGCCCAAGCGGGTTCACCCTGCCAGGTGGATTTTTCCCAGGCGGGCGCGGTGACGGAGGGGGAGGTGTTCATCGAGACTGGAAAGGTGTCCGTGCGGAAGGGGGCGGCGGGCAGGCCGGCGGCGTTTTCAAGATTGGCCAGCGGGTTGTCTGCCCAGGCGTAGCGCACGGTGCGGGGCGCCGGCACGGCAGCGGAGGCGACGACGACGGTCTCGCCGTCGATGTGCGCCTCGGCTGGGTGGTACACGCCGTCGGCGCCGGCGAGTTCGAAACCATGGAGTTTATCGGCGCCGCCGGAGATGCTCAGGCCCTTGGCGTGGCGCCAGTGCAGGCGCACGGTGCCGCCGGAGATCGCGACGCGTTTGATGGTGGGGCCGGAGTCGGAAATGCCGGCTTCGCCGTACACGCGGTCGCGGGCGAGCAGGGCGAGACGGCGGGCGACCTCGCGCTTGTTGCGCGGGTGGATGTCGGCCGGGTTGCCGATGTCGAGGGTGACGACCATGCCGGTCTGCGGCTCGGCGAGGGTCTGCGTCTGCGCCTCGCGCAGGAACGGCCAGCCGGGCGAGGCGGTGAAGTTGGCGAGCTGGACGAAGTAGAAGGGGAAATCGCCCTGGCCCCAGCGTGCGCGCCAGTCGCGGATCATGGCGGTGAAGCGGTCGCGGTACGTGTTGGCCACATCGACGTTGGCCTCGCCCTGGTACCAGATGGCGCCGCGGATGCCGTAGCCGGCGAGCGGGGCGATCATGCCGTTGAAGAGGTAGGCGGGGTTGTTTTGCGGCTGGAGAATCGCGGGCACCGACGGCGAGGTGGCGTAGACGCTGCCGGGCACGAGCGGCACCTCGCGCTCGATCTGATAACGCCAGTCGCCGGCGAGCGGCAGGCGTTGTGGCGCGGTGGCGGACTCGGCAAACATGGAGGTGCGCGGGCCGGAGAAGCCGCCTTCGCCGAACTGGTCGAACACGCGCACGGCGATCACGTTTTTGCCGGCCTTCACCTGCGAACCGGGGACGACGTAGCGTCGGAGCAGCTTGTAGGCTTCGGGGGTGCCGCGCGGGGTGACGCCGACGACCTGGCCGTTGAAATAGGTGGTGTCGAAATCGTCGACCACGCCGAGATTGAGCGTGAGGTCGTGGCCTGCCCATTCGGCGGGGACATCGAGCGTGTGGCGGAACCAGACGCAGCCGTTGAACTTGAGGCCGGCGTTTTGCCAGAAGACGGGCAACGCCATCACAGGCCACGCGGAGTCGTCGAATTCGGCGGTGGCCCAGCCCTGCGGGCGGCCGGTGTTGGCGGTGTCGATCGGGAAGACGGAGCGTTCCCAGGCGTCGACGCGGGCCTGGTGTTCGGCGCGGATGCGCGGCAGGTCTTTCTCGGCTTCGGCAAGCGCGGCGAGCTCCTGCTCGACGGGCATGACGGCGCGCAGGGCCTCGCGGCTGGCCCAGGCTTCGACGCGGGTGCCGCCCCAGGAAGTGTTGATGATGCCGACGGGCACGCGGAGTTTCCGGCGGAGCTCTTTGGCGAAAAGGTAGCCGATGGCGGAGAACTCGGCGGCGGACTGCGGCGTGGCGCGTGCCCACTGCCCGGAGACGGTGTCGCGCGGGGCGGGCAGCGCAGTCTGGTCGACGTTGAACATGCGCAGCTCCGGGTCGTTGGCCGAGGCGACATCTTCGGCCCCGTGATCGGTGTTGGGCAGCTTCCACTCCATGTTGGACTGGCCGGAGGCGAGCCAGACCTCGCCGACGAGGACGTCGTCGATGACCTGTTCGGTGCTGCCTTTCACGCGGAGTCGGTACGGGCCGCCGGCGGGCAGCTCAGGGCAGGCGAGTTTCCAAGTGCCATCGGCGGAGGTGACGACTTGCACGGGCGCTGGTGCGGCCGGCGTGCCTTCGACGGTGAGGGTGACGATCTGCTGCGGGTCGTCCTTACCCCAGACCGGGTTGGCCTGATCGCGCTGCAGCACCAAGTGGTCGGTGAACAACGGAGAGAGAAGGAGCGTGGCGAAAAACATGGGCGTGGGGACTGTGGGCGAAGTCAGCGGGCCGGGGGGCCGGCGGCAACGCGGGGGTTACTCTTAGGTTAGAGGGGAATGGTTCGGGTGATGTCCTGGCCGGCGGGCAGGCGGACTTCGTGATGGGTAGTGCCGCCGTGGGTGCGCAGGTCGACAGTCTGGTCGATCTGAGAGCGTAGGGTGACGGTGACCTTGCCAGGTTCCCAGACGAGGCGGCGGATCTCGACCTGGCCGCGGCAGAGCACGCCCTCGATCGAGCCGCTGGGCCACTGGGTCGGGAGCGCGGGGAGGAGCTCGATCCAGCCGGGCTGCGAGCCGACGAGCATCTGGATGACGAGTTGCGGGATGCCGCCGGCGATGTCGGTGTTGAAAATCGTGTGCGGGTTGTGCGCGGTCATCATCGACTCGGTGAACCAGTACCAGTCCGAGAGCATGCCGAGGTTTTCGTAGGCGAGCGCGGGATTGCGGAGGTTGGCGGCGACGGCGCCCATCTGCACCTGCCCGAACGCCATCTCGCCGCCGCCGGTGGCGCGGCGCCAGTCGGTGCGTTTTTGCAGGGCGACGCGGAAGGCCTCCATCAGGCGGGGATCGTTGCCGATGGAGTCGGGCAGGCCGTCGTAGAGTTCGTAGAGGTGGGAGACGTGGCGGTGCGCGTAGTTGTCGGCGAGCGCGGGCGTGGTCCACTCGGCGAGCGCGCCGTCGGCATTGATACGGTAGGGCGGGAGTTTGTTGAGCAACGCGGTCCAGCGGGCGATGCCCTCGGGCTCAATGCCTTCGAGGCGGCAGGCGGCGATGAGGTTGCGCAGCGTCTCGCGGCAGACGGCGATGTCCATCGTGGCATCGACGCAGGCTTGCGAGCCGGTGTTGGCGGGCTCGTTTTCCGGCGAGTAGGAGGGGCTGAAGTGGACGAGGCCGTGGGCGTCTTCCGAGCCGGCGAGGAGGTCTTCGTAGAAGAGGGCGGTCTCCTTCATGAAGGGGATTGCCTGTTCGCGTAGGAAGGTGCGGTCGCCGGTGTAGAGGTAGTAGTCGTAGAAGGTGTGCGCGGCCCAGCCGGCGCCGGCCGACCAGAACGTGAGGCACCATTTCGGGCCAAAGTGGTTGGCCGAGCCGTGGCTGCTCTGATGCGGCGGGACGACGATGCCGCGCGCGGCGAAGAGGCGGCGGGCGTTTTCGCGGTAAGCGGCGAGGTGCCGGCGGTGGAGTGCGAAGAAGCCCTGCAACGTCTCGGGTAGGTTGGCCGGCAGACTGCCGACGACGGCGACGGGCAGATTGCCGTCGCTGGTGTAGCCACTCGACCACGCCGGGCTGAAGGTGCCGCCCCAGATGCCTTGCAACGTGGGCGGAAACTCCGGGCCGCTGCTCGAAAGGATCAGATAGCGGCAGGCGTCGAATTGTTTTTCGAGGAGCGCGGGCAGCGGCTGGTCGAGCGTGGATTTGGCAAAGAGTGCCTGCGCCGGCAGGCGGTGGTCGGCGGCGTCGCCGTCGAGCGAGAGGCGGGTGCGGTTAAACATCGCGCCGTGCAGCGGCGCATGGCGCGCGAGCAGGGCGTCGTAGTCGGAGGGCAGCGTGGCGAGGCTGCGTGGGAGCGCGGCGGCGTCGCGCCGGGCCTCGTCGTAGATTACGGCGACGCGCACGAGCACCAGAATCTCTTTGGCGCCGCGCACGGCGACGGTCGAGCCGTGGGCGGTGGTGGTGCCGCCGGTGGCGACGATGCGGGCGGCGGCTTCGCAACCCTGCGTGCTGCCGGGCCAGACGTTGGCGAAACTTGCGTGGAAGCTCAGGCCGGCGTCGGCCGTGGCGCGCGACTCGACCTGGCGAAACGCGGCGGTGGGCACGGTCTCGCGGTTTTCGGAGACGCTCGGGTCGTGGTGGACGAACGCGAGGTCGGCGTCGATCACGGCGGCGCCATCGGCCGGGCGCAGGGAGACGACGACGACATCGTCGGCGCGTGAGACGAAGACGCGTTGCACGAGCGTGCCGCGGGCATCGGACCAGCGGGAGCCGACCACGCCGGTCGGGTAGTCGGTGCCGCGGAGGTAGTCGCGGGCATCGCCGCGGTCGGGAATGCGGATCTGGAGCGAGCAGGCGGGGACGAAGGGCTCGATCCAGTGCGTGCCGTTGTAGCCTTCCTTCTGGGAGAGCTCGTAGATGAAGTCGGCGGCTTTCTGATACTGGCCCTCGGCCATCATCTGGCGGATCTCGGCGAGGTGCGCACCCTGATTGGGGGCGGGGCGCTCGGGCGTGTAGGGGAGGAAGAGTCCGGCGCGGTTGAGGATGATGGTCTCGGCCTGCGGGCGGCCCATGACGATGGCGCCGGTCTGGCCGTTGCCGGAGAGAAAACCCGTTTCCCAGCGCGCCGCCGGGGCGTCGGCGATCGTGGCGCGGCGGAGGTCGGCGATGCCCAGTTGCTCGAAGCGGTGTTCGTCCTGCGCGGTCACGGTGTATGTATCCGCCGCGTGGGCGCACGCGTTGCCAGTGAACAGGGCAACACAAAGGACAACGCAGGCGGGCAGTCTCATGGGGAGGAAAATCGAAATGTGCTATTTAGGGTTCGAGTGTGCGATTTAAGGTTAAATCCGACTTCCCATGAAAGCCTAAAAGCTGGTACATTTTCATGAAACTTGGCCCCTTCCCGACTTATGACGCTTTCGTACAACTCCATGAAACGCTTCGTTTATAGCCTGATTACAAGTATTTGCATGATGTGCGCAATGTTGCGTGGCGCAACCGCCGAAGGTGGGGCGGGGCGGCTCGACCTCGCCGGTGAGTGGCGGGTGACACTGAGCGGGCCGCAGCTGGTGCAGCCGCAAGGGGCGCTGCCGGAGCTCGCGTTTGACGACGCGCTGGCGCTGCCCGGTACGCTTGAGCTGCGCGGCAAGGGCCCGATCAACGAGGCCGCGGAGGCCGGGGGACTGACGCGCGTGCGCAAGTTCGAGGGCGCGGCGTGGTTCCAGCGCGACGTCGAAATCCCGGCCGCGTTTGCCGGCAAACGCGTGGTGCTCTCCCTGGAGCGCACGCGCTTCACGCAAGTCTGGCTCGACGGGAAACCCTGCGGCGAGCGGGCGCTCTACGGCTCGTCGCAAACCTACGATCTCACCGGCGTCGCGACGCCGGGTCGCCACCAGTTGACCGTGCTCGTGGACAACCGCACCGAGCGCGTGCCCACGCCCAATCCCCACGCTCACCAGTACAGCGACGACACGCACACGAATTGGAACGGCCTGCTCGGCAAACTCACGCTCGTGGCAACCGACCTCGTCTGGCTGGACGACGTGCAGGTTCACCCCGATCTGGCACGGCGCGTCTTTCGCGTCGTCGCCATCGTGGGCAACGCGACCGGCCAGGCGGCTGGCGGCGCGCTGCGCGTGTCGGCGCAAAGCTGGAACCACCCCGGCCAGCCGCACCAGCCTCCGGTGGTCGAGCGCCCCTTTGTGGCGACCGGCACGGATCAGACCGTCGAGCTGGAGCTGCCGCTCGGCGACGGCGCGCGCACGTGGGACGAGTTTAACCCGGCCCTGTACCAGGTCACCGTATCGATCTTTGGCGACGCAGGTCAGGACCGGCGCGAAGTGACGGCTGGCTTGCGCGAGTTCAAGACGCGCGACGGCCACTTCACCATCAACGGCCGCGCGACCTTCCTGCGCGGCAAACACGAGGCCGGCGCGTTTCCGCTGACGGGTTTCCCTCCGATGGACGTCGAGGGCTGGCTGGCCTATTTCCGCATCTGCCAGGAGTACGGCATCAATCACATCCGCTGCCACACCTGGATTCCTCCGAAGGCGGCCTTCGAGGCGGCGGACCAGCTCGGCATCTACCTGCAACCCGAGTTGCCCTTCTGGGGCACGTTTTCCCCGGAGGTACGCACGGCGCTCTGGCCCGAAGCCGAGGCAATGCTGCGCGAGTACGGCAATCACCCGTCGTTTGTCATGCTCACTCTCGCCAACGAGGCCGGCGGCGACCGCACTGCGATGAACGCCATGGTGAGCGACCTGCGCTCGCTCGACGGACGACGGCTCTACGCCGACGGTTGCAACAACGTCCTCTGGGAACCGCGGCTGCAACCGACCAACGATTTCTGGGTCTCGGCCAAGATCATCCCGCCCGGCAGCGACAATGCCGTCGTGGCGCGCGGCTCGTACTGCGTGTTCGATGGCGACGAAGGCCCGACGCAGTGGGGCCCGGCCACCACCCGCAACGATCTCTCCGCCGCGACGACCGGCGTGCCGGTTCCCGTCATGGGCCACGAGACGGCGCAGTGGACGATGTATCCGGATTTTTCGGAGATCGCCAAGTACACCGGCGTGACGCGCGCCCGCAATCTGGAGCGCTTCCGCGACATCGCCGCCCGCAAGGGCGTGCTGGAACAGAACCGCGATTTCGCTCGTGCCTCGGGCGCACTGGCGGCGGCCCTCTACCGCGAGGAAAATGAACTTTTCCTGCGCACGCCGCGCATGGGCGGTTTCCAGTTGCTCGATCTTCAGGATTATCCCGGCCAGGGCTCGGCGCTCGTCGGCGTGCTCGATGCGTTCATGGACTCCAAGGGCCACATCACGCCCGCCCAGTGGCGCGAGTCGTGCAGCCCGGTCGTGCCGCTCGCGCGCTTCGACCGCTACACCTGGACCGTCGACGAGACCTACGTCGCCGATCTGGAGCTGGCCCACTATGGCGAACACGATCTGAAGGCGGCCACCGCCGAGTGGACGCTGTCCGATGTCGTCGGTGCGGTTCGCGCCTGTGGCGCGCTGCCCGCGCAGGATCTTGCGCAGGGCGGTCTGCGGGAGGTCGGGCGCATCGCCGTGCCGCTGGCAAAGCTGCCGGCTCCGGCGCGCTACACGCTCGCGATCTCGGTGCGCAGCGGCGCGGAGGCGTTTACCAATCATTATCCGCTCTGGGTTTATCCGGCGAAGATCGACACCACGGTGCCCGCCGGCGTGACGCTCGTGCGTCGTTACGATGCGGCGACGGCGGCGCTGCTCGCCGATGGAAAACGCGTGGTGCTCGTGCCCGATTCGAAGAACTGGGCCGACACCGCCGGCGGTGCCTACGCGACCGATTACTGGAACTGGCCGATGTTCAATGGCACGCCCGGCACGATGGGGTTGCTTTGCCAGCCGGAGCACCCGGCACTGGCGGGTTTCCCGACGGCGTTTCACAGCGAGCGCCAGTGGTCGGCGCTCGCACACGCTTCGACTCCGGTGATTTTGACGGATGCCCCGCGCGCGCTGCGGCCGATCGTGCAGACGATCGACAACTACGAGCGCAACGACCGGCTCGGGCTCGTCTTCGAGGCGAAAGTCGGCCCCGGTTCGCTGCTCGTGTGCGCGGTGGACGTGCTCGCGTTGCAGGAAAAGCCGGAGGCGCGGCAGCTGCTCGCCAGCCTGCTCGCCTATGCGGGCTCGGCGAAATTTGCGCCGACGGTGGCGCTGACGCCCGCCGAGTGCGCACGTTTCCTGCGTCCGTCGCTGGCGCAGAAGCAGCCGGTCCAGGCGACGTCGTTTTTCCAGCCGCCGTGGGGCGCCAAGCCGGAGCCGGCGCGCGCGATCGATGGCGATATTTGCACGAAGTGGGTGGCGGCCGACGACGACAAGGCGCCTGCACTCACGGTCGATCTCGGCGCGGGCCGTCAGCTCGACGCCGTGCAGGTGCTTTGGGAGCGCGACGAGGCGGGCTACCGCTACACCGTGGAGGTTTCCAACGACGGTGCGGCGTGGACGCTGGTCAGCGATCAGCGGACCAACGCGTTTGCGGATGGGCGCCACTATGTGACGTTTGCGCCTGTGCCGGCACGCCATCTACGGGTGACGTTGACGGGCTGGCCCACCGGTGGCCGGGCTTGCATCCGCGAGCTGCGCGCCCTAGGACAGTGATGTGCGCCACCTACCCCAATGCCTTTTCGCATAAAAGTTAACGCACCATTGATTCACGTCGACTGGTACGGCGAGCTCGTCGCCGCTGACTTGCCACAGATGTTTGCGGAGATGAAACGCGCGGCTGGCTCGCTTCGCTGCCCGCCGCGAGTCCTCGTGACCTGCGACGGAGTGACGGCGGTGAACTTCGAGTACGCCAATGCGAACGCGCACTCCGACCGGCGCAGCCAGCTGCCGATGCCGGGTCGCGTGAAATCCGCCACCGTGGCGGATCGCCCGCTGACCGTAGGTGTCGCGCGCATGTTTATGGCAATTAACGAGAATCCCAATCTCGATATGCGGGTTTTCTCCACACTGGAGGAGGCGATGGCATGGTTGAATGCCGACGACGAGGCGTCGCCGATCGGTGAAAATGCGGTGCAAGATTCTTCTGGATGTGTTTCACCTTAAACGTGTTTAGACTCTTCTCCTAAAAAGCTTGCATTAGTCCGATGATTTAACGATAAATTAAGCCGAAACCTCCTCTTTCTTTCCCTACTATGAAGTTCTCCGATGGTGAGTGGCTGATGCAACCGGGCGTCTCCGCCTTTTATCCCGCCGAAGCGCACACGGTGACCGAGCTGGACGGCAAGCTCGTGATCGATGCGCCGACGCGCAATATCAAGCACCGTGGCGACACGCTCGGCGGTCCGTTGATCACGGTCACGCTCAGCTCGCCGATGCCCAACGTCGTCAAGGTCCGCCTCGAACACTACGCGGGCGGGATCGACAACGATCCGCAGATCCCGGTGCAGCCGCAGCCGGCGCACAAGGTCGTCATCGAAAACGGTGCCGATGAAGCGGTGCTGCGCACGGGCGATCTCTCGGTGCACGTGAAAAAGCCGGGCTGGGAAGTCACCTTCAAGGGCGCGGGCAAACACCTCACGCGCACGGCGTGGCGCGGTATGGCGTACGCGCAGGTCAACGGCCAGCCGCACATGCACGAGCGCCTGCAGCTCGGCGTGGGCGAAAACGTGTACGGGCTCGGCGAGCGTTTCACGGCCTTCGTGAAAAACGGTCAGGTCGTGCAGAACGACAACAAGGATGGCGGCACCGGCTCCGACCAGGCGTACAAGTGCGTGCCGTTTTATCTGACGAACCGCGGCTACGGCGTGCTCGTCAACGAGACCGGCCCGGTCTCCTTCGAAGTCGCCTCGGAGCGCACGGCCCGCGTGCAGTTTTCGCTGCCCGGCGAGAGCCTCGAGTATTTCCTGATCTTTGGCCCGACGCCGAAGGACATCCTGCGCAACCTCACGCAGCTCACCGGCCGCCCGGCGCTGCCGCCCACGTGGTCGTTTGGCCTGTGGCTGACGACGTCGTTCACCACGAGCTACGACGAGAAGACCTGCATGAGTTTCGTCGAGGGCATGAAGTCGCGCGACCTGCCGCTGCACGTGTTCCATTTCGACTGCTTCTGGATGCGCGAGTTCGACTGGTGCAACTTCGAGTGGGATCCGCGCACGTTCCCGGACCCCGTCGGCATGTTGAAACGTTTCCACGAGCGCGGCCTGAAGGTCTGCGTGTGGATCAACTCCTACATCGGCCAGCGCTCGAAGCTCTTCGAAGAGGGCAAAAAGGGCGGCTACTTCATCAAGAAGACCGATGGCAGCGTCTGGCAGACCGACCTCTGGCAGCCCGGCATGGCGATCGTCGACTTCACCAACCCGGCCGCCAGCGCGTGGTTCGCGAGCAAGCTCGAAGCGCTCATGGACATGGGCGTCGATTGCTTCAAGACCGACTTCGGCGAGCGCATCCCGGTCGAGGGCGTGAAGTACCACGACGGCTCCGACCCGGTCGGCATGCACAATCTGTACTCGGTCCTCTACAACGAGTGCGTGTTCAAGGTGCTCGAAAAGAAACGCGGCAAGGGCGAGGCGACGCTGTTCGCCCGCTCGGCGTACGCGTCGGGTCAGCGTTTCCCGCTGCACTGGGGCGGCGACTGTTGGTCCACGTTTGAGGCGATGGCGGAGTCGCTGCGCGGCGGCCTTTCGCTGTGCCTCTCCGGCTTCGGCTTCTGGAGCCACGACATCGGCGGCTTCGAGGGCACGGGCCCGGCGGCGGTGTACAAACGCTGGGTGGCGTTTGGCCTGCTCTCCTCGCACTCGCGCCTGCACGGCTCCTCGACGTACCGCGTGCCGTGGAATTACGACGACGAGGCCTGCGACGTCGTGCGCTTCTTCACCAAGCTCAAGTGCAGCCTCATGCCGTACCTGTACGGCCAAGCGACGCTGGCGCACCGCGAAGGTCTGCCGGTGATGCGCGCGATGCTGCTGGAGTTCCCCGAGGATCCGGCGAGCGACACGCTCGACCGTCAGTACATGCTCGGCGACTCGTTGCTGGTCGCGCCGGTTTTCACCGACGACGGCTCCGTCAGCTACTATCTGCCCGCAGGTCGCTGGACGCATCTGCTCACCGGCGAAGTGCAGGAAGGCAGCCGCTGGCACAAGGCGCAGCACGGCTACCTCAGCCTGCCGCTCTTCGTGCGGCCCAACACGATCCTCCCGGTCGGCGCGGACAACACGCGCCCGGACTACGACTACACCGTGGGCACGACCTTCCGCGTGTACGAGCTGGCCGACGGCGCGACGATCTCGCGCACGGTGCCGAATCAGAAGGGCGATGACGCCGTCACGCTGACCGTTTCCCGCAAGGGCGCGAAGATCGAGGCCACGCTGAAGGGCGCGGCCAAGGACGTCGCGATTCAGTTCGTTGGCGTGAAAACGCTGACGGGCGTGACCGGCGGCACGGCGACGGCCGACGCCACGGGCGCGATCGTGCGCCTGACGGCCACGACACTGAGCGCCTCGCTGTAATTGTTTGTCTTGTGCCGGGCGCGGATCACGCCGCGTCCGGCACGACTTTTTCGTTCCGGCTCCGCCGCGCACGCGTTTGCACGGCGGGGCCTTTTTTGTGGGTAGTCGTGGGACTCGGGTGGTGGAGGGCCCGCGCTTTTTGGAGTTGAGGCGCAATTTGATTGCCGGTGTTTTGTCCAAACACAGTAAGAAGCCATGCGTTACCTCGTTTCATTCAGTGTCCTGAGCCTGATCGCGTTGTTTTCCGGGTGCCTCAGCTCGGGCGGCTCCGTGGTTTATACTTTGTACGGCGGGGAGCGTTTGGTGGTGCCGCTTAGAGCCAAGGGGATCGAGCCGCCGAAGGACGATGCCATCCAGATCATCATGGCGGACTTCAAGCCCTCGAAGGAAAAGCAGCGGCTGGAGTACATTTTCATTTTCAAGATGCTGAAGGACATCCCGGTGAAGTCCGTTCGCGTGGAAGATTATTCCGACGAAACGGCGCCGCCTGTGCTGTTGGTGGAGGCCAAATCGCCTGACATGAAAGAGGGCATCTGGGGCCATAAAGACGCGTACTTGCTGGCCACCGATCCGCGCATCAAGTGGATCTATTACGAGGTTCCGACGCCGTTCATCTATCGGTTTACCATCGAACTTGAGGATGGCTCGAAGCATGTGCTGACCCACGTGGTCATGTTCCCTGTCTTCATGAAGCCGATGCTTCGCGAGGTCCTTGGCCTTTCAACCAAGCCATGAGTGCCGCGCGGATCAATCCTCGCGCCGCCACGTTGGCGGATGTCGGCCGGGCGGCGGGCGTATCGGCGATGGCGGCTTCGGCCGTCTTGAACCAGGCCAAGACCTCTTCGCGTATTTCGCCCGATACGCGGGCGCGGATTCTGACGGCAGCGGCGAAGCTGAATTACCGGCCCAATATCGCGGCGCGTGCCCTGGCGGCGCGCCGCATGAACACGATCGGGCTGGCTGCGGTGGTCGACTTACAAGGCGAACTGAACCACTATTTCATGGAGGTGCTCAATGGCGTGATCGAGGCGGCGGCCCGGCACGAGCAGAACACCACGGTCTTTACTCTGCACGACTGGCACCAAGGGGCTTCCCGCGTCGGTGGATTTTGCGATGGCCGCATCGACGGGCTGATCCTTCTGGCGCCGTTGTTGATCGAGTCTGGGTGGCGCGAGCTGCCGCTGCACACGCCGTTTGTCGCCCTCCACGCCAACACGCCTGTGCCCTCGGTGGTGAACATCGAGAGCGATGAGGAGGCGGGCTTTTACAACCTTGTCAGCCACCTCATCGGTTTGGGACACCGCCGCATTTTACTCATCTCCGGCGAGATGTCTTTTTTGGGCGCGCAGCGCCGCACGAAGGGCTACCTCCGTGCGCTCGCCGATGCGGGCATCGCCCCTGATTCCGAGTTGCAGGCCGATGCGGGCTCGTCGGTCGATGCCGGGCGTTCCAGTTTGAAAAAATGGCTCGTCACCCATGCCGGGCAATCGTTGCCCGAGGCGATTGTATGCTACAACGACAGTGTGGCTTTTGGCTGCCTTGAGGTGCTGGCGGAGGCCGGTGTCCGCGTGCCGCAGGATGTCTCGGTTGCGGGGTTTGACGACACGCTTGCGGCGCGTACGACGGTGCCACAGCTCACGACGGTGCGCCAGCCTCTGCGCGAGATGGGACAGCGGGCGGTCGAGGTGTTGCTCAAGCGGATCGGACACGCGGCGGATGCCGCAGCGACGCCCGTGGTGTTCCCGACCGAGTTGATTTTGCGTGCCTCGGTCGGTGTGCCGCGCACGCAGGTGTTGCGGGCCTGATGCCTGATCGCATCAGGGACGGGGGGGGCGCAGGAGGCGCCGGGCCAGTTTCAGGAGCTGGTCGGATGAATAGGGTTTGCCTAACAATGCCGGTGGCGGGCCTGGAATGTCTTCCGGCGTGGGGGCACTTCCCAGGCCCGATGCCAGAATGATGGGCAGCTCAGGGTGTCTTTGCCTGATAAGCCGGGCGGCTTCAGCCCCGCCCATCTCGGGCATGATCGCGTCGAGCACCGCGAGCTGTGGCACGTGTTCGTCCGCGAGTTTGACGGCCTCGATCCCGTTTTCGGCGAGGAGTACTTGGTAGCCCTGCCGCCGGAGAAATACCTGGGCGATGCGCCGCACGTTTTCATCATCGTCGGCCAAGAGCACGAGCTCGGCGGGTGGGGTCGGTGTTGTTGTGAAAGTCTGGGTGGACGTCGGGGCACCTGGCTGAAATGGGACGCGCTCGGGGGTGGATGCAGAGGCGGAAGCCGGAATGAAGACTCGGAAGGTACTGCCGCGTCCCGGCTGGCTCTCGACGCGGATGAAGCCGCCGTGTTGTTGCACGATGCCTTGGACGGCGGCGAGGCCGAGACCGGTCCCGGGTCCTGCCGGGCGGGTGGTGAAGAATGGATCGAAGATCTTTTGGCGTATCTCGTCGGGGATGCCGGATCCGGTGTCGCTGACTGCGAGGCAGACATACGGGCCGGCGCGGTGCGAGGGGAGGGTGTTTGCCTCTTCGTGCGCGATGAAGGTGTCTTCGATGGTCACCGTGATGCGGCCGCCCGGCGGCATGGCGTTGCGCGCGTTGAGGCAGAGGTTGCCGGCGACCTGCTCGATCATTGCGGCGTCGGCATGGATGGGCCTGCTGGCGGAGGATGGCGCGAGGTCGATGGTGCAGGTGGGGCCGACTCGCGCGGCGAGCCTGGGCAGGGCATCCCGGAGCACTGTGGCGAGGTCGAGATCGGCGAGATGCAGGCTTTGTTTGCGGCAGTAGGTATAGAGCTGGCGCGTGATGTGGATGCCCCGTTGGGCGGCCTGTTCGATCTGGTCGAGGTATTCGGCGAGCTCCGAGGGCGAGGCCTGCGGGTCTCGTGCAAACGAGGTGTTGGCCAGGACAATCTGGATGAGATTGTTGAAGTCGTGAGCCACACCAGTGGCGAGTTTCTCCGTGACTTCGACGCGTTGGGTGCGGCCGAGCGCCTCCTCCATGGCCAGGGCCCGGGTGACATCGCGGGCGACCACGATGAGGCATTGAGTTTCGTGGTGGTCGTTGAGCAGGGGAATGACGGAGATTTCCTCGGTGAAGGGCGTGCCGTCCTTGCGTTTGTTTTGGAAACGTCCGCGCCAGCTGCGTCCGCCTTGCAGTGAGGGCCAGAGCTCGGGAATCAACGGGGCGGTGTCCGGGGCGTGTCGGAGCAATGGGAGGGGCGTGCCGGCGACTTCGTCGAGCGTGTAGCCGGAGTTGCGCTCGAAGGCCGGATTGGCGTGGCGGATGCGTCCCTCGGGATCGGTGACGACGATGGCTTCGTCGGCCTCTTCAATGGCGGCGGCGAGCTCCTGCCGGCGTGCGCGCTCATGCTGGAGCTCGGTGATGTCGGAGACGAAGAGGATGGCTCCGTCTGCCGTGCCCCTCGGGGTGGGGAGGGGCGTGAGCTGGAGCTCCCCCCAGCGGGTGCCCAGCGCGAGGATGCTCCGGCTTTTTTCGCCGCTGAGGGCGCGGCGTAGCCGGTCGCCGAAGTCCGACGTGGTTTTGAAAATATCGAAGGCGCTTTTCCCGACGATCTGGCCAGGGGGCAGGCCGAGGGCGTCGAGAGCGGTGCCGGTGACCATCGTGAAGACCCCGTCCTGGTTGAGGATGCCCACTGCGGCGGGAGCGGTGTCGAGTGCGGCGTGCAGATGAGCCTCGGCTTCGCGCCGGCGGGTGATGTCGGTCCCTTCACAGAGGATCTGGCAGATCTGCCCATCGGGGTCGCGCACCGGGGTGATCGTGCAGTCGATGATCTGGAGGCGGCCGTCCGGTCCGTGACGCTGCATTTCGAGGTGGGCGGTTTGTCCGGCGAGGGCTTGCCCGATGCCCTCACGCAGATTCGTCTGGGCGGCCGTGTTGTCATTCCACCACGGGGTGTCCCAAAAAGAGTTTCCCAGGACCTGCTCAGGTAGGGGATTGCCGAGCTGCATGGCCGTGGCGCTTGCTGAGAGTACTCGTCCATCGAGATCAAGCAGGCAGACGAGCTGGCGTGTGGCAGCGAGGAGACCTTCGTGCTGGCGGCGTGTGGCTTCGAGTTTGCGAAGTTTGGTTCGCTGGCGCACGAGCTGCCAGGCCAAGAGTGCTACGATGAGGAGCAAGCCCCCGGCGAAAAGGTCCGGGCAAAGGTCCGAGATGTTGGGCTGGGGTAGGGACATCGAAAGTTCGCTGGGTAGGTGGCTTACATCGGCGTGGCGGCAGGCAACTTGAGCGATTGCGCGTCAGGCGCAAGGCTGGCGGGCGGGAGTCTGCCCGTTTATTGGAACTGCTGACGCGAGTTGCCCTGCAAAAACTCGCGGATCGTGCCGGCAAAGAGCTCGCCGAAGGCCTCGCGCTTCTTTTCGCCCATGCCGAAGATGCCGGCCATCGCCGCCAGATCGGTCGGGTACTCGCGGGCCATCTGGCGCAGCGTGGCGTCGCCGAAGATGACGTATGCGGGCACCTTTCGCTCGTCGGCCAGGCGCTTCCGCAGATCGCGCAGGCGCGCGTAGAGAATCTCGTCGCACTCGACGGATCCCACGCGTTTGACGACGCGCCGGGCCTTGGGCAGCTCCATCGGCTTCGTCAACGTGATGGGCTGGCGTGTGCGCAGGACTTCCATGCCTGGCTCGGTCAACTCCAGCACGGGGAACTCGCCCTCGCTCTGGCCCACGTAGCCGAGCCGTTGCAACTCGCGGCCGACGGCCAGCCATTGCGGGCGCGACAGTTCGCCGCCGATTCCGTAGGTGGTGAGGCGGTCGTGGCCCCAGCGGCGGATCTTGTCGGTGTCGGCGCCGGTGAGCACTTCGACGATGTGGTTCATGCCGGTGCCGAAGCGGCTGGCCTGGCGGATGCGGTAAACGCAGGAGAGGAATTTCTGGGCGAGGACGGTGCCGTCGTAGGTCTCGCGCGGCTCCAGGCAGTTGTCGCACGCGCCGCAGTTATCGAGTGGGAATGTCTCGCCGAAGTAGGCGAGCAGTTCGGATCGACGGCAGCCGGCGCTCTCGGCGTAGCGCGTCATGCGCTGGAGCTGGGCGCGGGCGATCTGGCGCTCCTGCTCGTCGGTGATCTCGTCGATGAAGTGCGTCTGTTTGGCGATGTCGCCGCCGCTGTACAACAGGAGGCAGTCGCCGGGCAGGCCGTCGCGTCCGGCGCGGCCGGTCTCCTGGTAGTAGCCCTCGATGTTTTTGGGCAGGTCGTAGTGGATCACCCAGCGGACGTTGGGCTTGTTGATGCCCATGCCGAAGGCGATCGTGGCGCAGACGATCTTCACCTCGTCGCGCAGGAACAGCTCCTGGTTCTCGGCGCGTTCCTGGTTGCTGAGACCGGCGTGGTAGGGCCGGGCGGTGAGGCCGCGGTCGGCGAGCGCCTCGGCCACGCGCTCGGCGGTGGCGCGCGTGGCGCAATAGACGATGCCGCTCTCGTCCTCGCGCTTTTTCACGAACTCGAGGATTTGCTTGAGCGGTTCGTCCTTGGGGGCGACGCGGTAGGTGAGGTTGGGGCGGTTGAAACTCGCGACAAAAGTCGCCGGGTCGCGCAGGCGCAGGTGTTGCACGATGTCGCTGCGCACGCGTTCGGTGGCCGTCGCGGTGAGCGCCATGACGGGGATGTCGGGCAGCAGGATGCGGAGCTTGGCGAGCTGTCGGTACTCCGGGCGGAAATCGTGGCCCCACTCGGAGATGCAGTGCGCCTCGTCGATGGCGATCGCCTGCACGTTCCAGGCCTTCAGATTTTCCTGCCAGTTATCGAGCATGAGACGCTCGGGCGCGGCGTAGAGCAGCCGCCATTCGCCGCGGTGCAGGCCGGCGAGCCGCGAGCGAGCCTCCTTGGCGCCGAGCGTGGAGTTGAGGTAGGTGGCGGCGATGCCCACTTCCTGGAGCTGGTCTACCTGATCTTTCATCAACGCGATCAGCGGCGACACCACCACCGTGAGCCCGGTGCGGTGCAGCGCCGGAATCTGGAAACACAGCGACTTGCCGCCGCCGGTTGGCAGCAGTGCAAACACATCGCGCCCGGCCAGCGACGTCTCGATGATTTCGCGTTGGAGCGGGCGAAAGGCATCGTAGCCGAAGGTCGTTTTGAGCGTGTGCAGCAGTTCGGGCATCGGAGGCGTTGCACTCAACGCCCCCGCGCCGGCACGACAAGCGCGAAGCGCAGCCGGAGACCGGCCTGATCGGGCCTGTTCTCTCTGGGGTGGATTCCCGTGCTGCAGCCCCGGGAGTTGCATATCAACGCGCTAAACCTACTGTCGTTTCGCCCGATTCTTATCTCCTCACGCCCCGCAACCTCGCCCACGCGTTTCGCATGTCGTCCACCCTTCCGCCCCAGACCGACTCCTCCACCCAAAGCTGGCTGAAGCGGAACCTGTGCCCGAAATGCTCCCTCAAGCGCAAGGCCTGGTACCTCGCCTCCGGCGTCCTCCTCCTGCTCGCCGTCTTTCTCGCTGTCGGTATCAACATCGTCCTGCGCGGCAGCTATGGCATGCTCGAACAGCGTGGCGCCGAGGAGGCCGCCCGTCGCATCGAGCGCTGCCTCGTCATGGAGCTCGATTCCCTTGAGCGCAGCGCACGCGACTACGCCGTGTGGACCGACACCTGGAGCGCCGTCGCCCGCTCCTCCCTTGAGTACGCCAACGTCAACATGGGCGCGTCGGCGTTTACCAACCTGCATCTGCATGCGTTTCTGCTCTTTCACCTGGATGGACGCCTGAGCCTGGGCCGTGTGTACGATTCTGATCTGGCACAACTTTCGCCGGCTGCTGCTGCCGAATGGGAGCCGCTTTTCGGTCCCTGGGCGCGCATGGTCTCCAACGACCACCCTCGCGATGTACGTCGCGGCCTCGTCCGCCACGACCAGCGTTTGCTCATCTTCGCGATCCTGCCCATCACAAAGGACGACGGGGCCGGCACGGTGAATGGCGCACTCGTCCAAGCCCGCGTTCTCGACCAAGGGGTCCTCGCCCAGTGGCGCGATGTCACCGGGCTCCAGCTCTCGATGCGCGAACCCGACCGCGATGGCTCGCGGCCCTGGACCGAGCGATTCCGCTCCATCGTAGTCGATGAAAATACCCTCGAAATCCAGGTGCCTCTCCGCCTCGGCGACGAATCCATCGGCAGTGTCATCACCGCCACCGTCCCCAGGGAAATCCAGCAGCAGCGCCAGCATGCCCTCCACTGGTTTTATGTCATGCTCGTTGTGCTCGTGGCCGCGGCCCTCGTGCTCATCGTGCAACTGCTCCACTCGCTGGTGCTCGCCCGACTCCAATCCCTTTACGACGGCATCCGGCGCGTGCGCGACACCTCCGATCTTTCCGTCCGCTTCCCCTGTGCCGGCGACGACGAGGTCGCCCGCCTCGCCCAGGCCGCCAACCACATGCTCGAGGCCCTCGAACAGAGCGAAAGCGCCCGCAAAATGGACGAGCGCGAGCGCGACATGCTCAAGTCCCAGCTTCAGCAGGCCCAGAAGATGGAGGCCATCGGCACGATGGCCGGTGGCATCGCCCACGATTTCAACAACCTGCTCAGTGGCATCCTCTGCACCGCAGGGCTCATGCGCCTCGACCTCCCCGAGGGCCATCCGCTGCTCGAACACATCAACCGCATTGAGCTCGCCGGTACCAGTGCCTCCACGCTCATCCGGCAGATGCTCACCTTCAGCCGCGTCCAGCCGGTCAAGTTCGAGAAGGTCCGTCTCGGCGATGTCGTTTCCGACGTGTTGCAACTACTCCGAGCCGGCCTGCCCCGCACCATTGAGCTGCGTTTCCGCAACGAGGCCGTCGAGGACACAGTCCAGGCCGACGTCTCCCAACTCCAGCAGGTCATCATGAATTTCGCCACCAACTCCAGCCATGCCATGGCCGGCATGCCCAACGGCGAGTTTTGCGTGACGATTTCCGAGGTTGGCCTCCCCGATCCCGCCCGGCCTGAGACTGCCCATCTTCCTCCCGGCCCCTACGTCCGCATGGATGTGGCCGATACCGGCGGCGGCATCCCGATCGAGATACTTGACCGCATCTTCGACCCGTTTTTCACCACCAAGCCCGTCGGCACCGGCACTGGTCTCGGTCTCGCCGTTGTCCACGGCATCGTTGCCAAACACCACGGCTCTGTCGGCGTCGAGAGCGAGCCCGGCAAGGGCACCCATTTCTACATCCATTTGCCCAAGGTCCCCTCGCCCAAGCGCGCCGACTCCGGCACCACTCCATCCTCCACCCCTCTCGTCCCCGTCTGCATCCGCGTCCTCCTCGTCGACGACGATCATCTCGTGCGCGAGACGATCGCCCGCGGTCTCAAACGCATGGGGCACGAGGTCACCCCTGTGCCCAGTGGCGATGCCGCGCTGAAAATTCTGGAGGACGAGCACCAGGAATTCGATCTCCTGCTCAGCGACCAGCTCATGCCGGGCATGACCGGCCTGCAACTCGGCGAGCGCGCTGCCGCGTTGCGCCCTGGACTGCCGATGGTGCTCATGTCGGGCTTTGCCGCCTCGCTCAACGAGGAGACCGTCCTTTCGAAGGGCTTTCAGGCCCTGCTGATGAAGCCGGTCACGATGGACCAGCTCCGCCTCATCCTGCTCGCGCTCCAGTCCCGCCACAGTTAAGGCCGTCCCCACCACGCGGACCTTCGTGCGTCGGACGCCGGGCGTGGCTTTACGTAGTCCGTCGCGTCTTCATCTCCACTCAAGGTTCGCTCCTGTATGCTGGGCGCACACAGATCGAAAAACGCGCTCACGCATGCACGCCACTGCCCACGCTCTCCTTCGCCGACCTTCCTGGCTGGTACTCGCCGGTCTCCCCGCCTTGCTCGCTGCAGCACCGGCGTCCTCGGGCGATGCCCGCCCCGCCGTCCCGCCACAATGGCAGGCCGGGGCCGCCGTCGCCGGCCCCCTCGACACCGCCGCGCTCGCCAACTGGTGGAAACGCTTCGACGATCCGGTCCTTGACCAGCTGATCGACAACGCCCTCCGCCAGAGCCCCGATATCCGCACTGCGTTGTCCCGGATCGCCTCTGCCCGCGCCTCGAAAAACATCGAGCGCTCCGGCCTCTTCCCCTCGCTCAATGCCAGCGCCTCCGGCTCCGGCTCGCGCACCGAGGTCCGCGCCACTGACGTCACCACGACCACGGAGAACTACGGCGCCTCACTCGACGCCAGCTGGGAGATCGATCTCTTCGGTAAACAACGCCTCGCCCTGTCCGCCGCCCAAGCCGACCTCGCCCAAGCCACGGAAAACTTCCACGCCGCCCAGGTTTCCCTCGCCGCCGAGGTCGCCACCGCCTACGTGACGCTCCGCTCCACCGAGGCCCAGCTCGCCGCCCTCGAAACCAGCCTCTCCGCCCAGGCCGAGACCGCTCAGATCGCCCAGTGGCGCCAGCAGGCCGGCATCGTCTCCGTCCTTGATGCCCGCCAGGCCACATCCGCCCTCGAGCAATCCCGCGCCTCGCTGCCCTCACTCTGCCAGACCCTTTCCGAGACGCGCAACCAGCTCGCCACCCTCTGCGGCCGCACTCCCGGCGAGCTCGATGCGCTCCTCGCCGCGCCCCGTGCGCTCCCCGCGGTCCCCGCGAGCCTCGCCACCGGCATCCCTGCCGAGACGCTTCGCCAGCGCCCCGATATTCGCGCCGCCGAGCGCGGCTTCGAGGCCGCCGTCGCCCGCACCAAATCCGCGAAACGCGACCGCCTGCCCTCGCTCTCGCTCACCGGTTCCCTCGGCGTCGAGTCGTTGAAAGCCGGCGACATCTTTTCGCCCGACCGCAATCTCGCCCGCCTTGTCGGCAGCCTCTCCGCTCCCATCTTCGCGGCAGGCCGCATCCAGGCGACCATCCAGATCAAGACCGAGGCCGAGCGCCAGGCGCTCATCGCCTACGAATCCGCCGTGCTCTCCGCGCTCGCCGAGGTGGAAAACGCCCAGACGTCCGTTGCCCGCACCGCCGAGCGCCTCGCCTCGCTCTCCCGCGCCGCCGAGGCGGCCAGCGAGGCCTCGACTCTCGCCGCCCAGAAATACCAGGCCGGCCAGGCCGACCTCCTCGTTGCCCTCGATGCCCAGCGCACCTCGCTCTCGCTGGAGCAGCAGCGCGTCGCCGCCCAGGCCGCCCAACTCACCGCCCACATCCGGCTCTACAAGTCCCTCGGTGGCGGCTGGTCCTCCCTCTGAAACTCTTTCCCCTTCACATGAAATCGTCGCCTTCCTCCCAACCTTCCGACCTCGACGCTATCGTGCGCTCCGGTGCCACCGGCCTGCACCCGCGCCGCAAACTCTACCTCGCCTTTGCCGCCTGCGTGCTCGTGCTTGGCATCGCCTACGGCTGCAGCCGTCGTGCCGCCGCCGCCAGCCGTGCCCCCACCTACGTCACCGCCCCCGTCACCCGCGGCGACATCACCCTCACCATCACGGCCACCGGCAATCTGGAGCCGACCAACGAGGTCACCATCGGCAGCGAGCTCTCCGGCACCACCTTGGAGGTTTTTGTCGATACCAACGACCGCGTGACCAAGGGACAGCCACTCGCCCGCCTCGATACCAGCAAACTCCAACAGCAGATCCGCAACAACCGCGCCGCCGTCGCCTCCGCCAAGGCTTCCGTGCAGCAGGCCGAGGCTACCGTCGCCGAGGCTGAGGCTACCCTTGCACGCCAGCAGGAGCTTCAGCGCATCAGCGGCGGCAAGATGCCCTCCAAGGCCGACATGGATTCCTCCATCGCCACCGCTGCCCGCGCTCGCGCCACCCTCGCCAGCGCGCAAGCCTCCGTCCAGCAGGCCGAGGCCCTTGTCGCCATGAATGAAAGCGACCTCGCCAAGGCCATCATCCGTTCCCCCATCGACGGCATTGTGCTCACCCGCAGCATCGAGCCAGGCCAGACCGTGGCTGCCAGCTTCACCGCTCCCGAGCTCTTCGTCATCGCCGAGTCCCTCGAACAGATGAAGCTCGACGTCGCCATCGCCGAGGCCGACATCGCCCGCGTCGCCGCCGGCCAGCCCGCCACCTTCACCGTCGATGCCTGGCCCGGCCGCACCTACACCGCCAAGGTCACCAAGGTCTCCTTCGGCTCCTCCACCACCGACAACGTCGTCACCTACGACGCCGAGCTCGAAGTGGCCAACTCCGACCTCAGCCTGCGCCCTGGCATGACGGCCACCGCCGACATCCGCGTGGCCGAGCGCAAAGGTGTCCTCACCGTGCCCGCCGCCGCGCTGCGCTACGCCCCCGTCGCCGCCGCCGGCCCCGCCGCTCCGGAAAAATCCTTCATGCAAAAGATCATGCCCGGCCCGCCGCGCTTCGGCGGCAACAAGCGCCCGCCCACCGGCGAGGTCAGAAAGCTCGGCGAGGGCAAGGTCTGGCGCCTCGTCGACGGGCAGCCGCAGCCCCTCGACCTCAAGACCGGACTCTCCGACGGCCGCAACACCGAGATCAGCGGTGAAGGCGTCGCCGAGGGGCTCGTCGTCATCACCAGCTCCGTCACCAAGTCATGAGCACCGACGCTCCCCTCATCGAGCTGCGAGGTCTCACCAAGACCTATGGCACCGGCGACGCCGCATTCCAGGCGCTGCGCGGCGTCGATCTCACGATCCATAAGGGCGAGTTCGTCGCCGTCATGGGCCCCTCCGGTTCCGGCAAATCGACGCTCATGAACATCCTTGGCTGCCTCGATACCGCGACCTCCGGCACCTACCACTATTCCGGCATCGACGTCGGCCCGCTCAACGCCGACCAGCGCTCACTCCTGCGCCGCCACGCCCTCGGCTTCATCTTCCAGGGCTTCAACCTGCTCGCCCGCACCAGCGCCGTCGAAAACGTCGAGCTGCCTCTGCTCTACCGCGGCTGCACACACCGCGAGCGCCGGGAAAAGGCCGTCGCGGCACTCACCTCCGTCGGCTTGCCGACCAAGCTGCGCAACACTCCCGCCGAGCTCTCCGGCGGCCAGCAGCAACGCGTCGCCATCGCCCGTGCCATCGTCTCCGAGCCCAGCACGCTCTTTGCCGACGAGCCCACCGGCAATCTCGACTCCACGACCACCCACGAAATCATGGTCCTGTTGACCAAGCTCAATTCCGAGCGCGGCATCACCGTGCTCATGGTCACCCACGAGGACGAGGTCGCCGCCTACGCCCGGCGCATCGTCCGGGTGAAGGACGGCCTCATCGAGTCCGACCGCCTCAACTCCCGCGCCTCCGCCTGACCCGCCTCCTCCATGTTCTGGAACGCCTTCCTCATCGCCCTGCGCGAAATCCGCCGCAATCTCACCCGCGCCTTCCTCACCGTGCTCGGTGTCATCATCGGCGTGTCGGCCGTCATCACGATGGTCACTCTCGGCCAGGGCACCACCCAGGCCGTGCGCGACCAGATCTCCAGCATGGGCAGCAATCTGCTCATGGTCATGCCCGGCGCCGGTTTTGGCCCCCGCATTGCGGGCGTGCCCAACTTCTCCCTCGATGATGTCGAGAGCATCGCCGAGCAGGTCGGCGGCGTCGAATCCGTCGCCCCGGTCCGCTCCGCCTCCCTCAGCACGATCTATCTCCAGAAATCCCGCCGCACCTCCGTCACCGGCTCCACGGCCGAGTATTTCCCCATCAACAAATGGGTGCTCTCCGACGGGCGCTTCTTTGACGAGGCCGAGGCCCGCACCGGTGCGGCTGTCTGCGTGATCGGTGCGACCGTCAGCCGCGAGCTCTTCGGCGGTGCCGATCCCCTCGGCTCCCAGATCCGCATCGGTAAGGCCTCCTGCGAGGTCGTCGGCGTGCTCAAGGCCAAAGGCCAGATGGGCATGCGCGACCAGGACGACACCATCATCGTCCCCCTCGCCACCCTCCAGCGCCGTCTCTCGGGCTACCGCTCTTCGCGCGATATTAACATGATCAGCGTCTCCGCCGCCGACGGCGCCTCCAGCGACGAGATCACCGCCGCCATCACCTCGCTCATGCGCGAACGCCGCAACCTCGGCCCCAACGAGGACAACAATTTCACCGTCATGGACACTCGCCAGTTCGCCGAGACCATGGCCTCCTCCACCAAGACCATGACCAGCCTGCTCGCGGCTGTCGCCGGCGTCAGCCTGCTCGTCGGCGGTATCGGCATCATGAACATCATGCTCGTCTCCGTCACCGAGCGCACCCGCGAGATCGGCATCCGCCTTTCGATCGGTGCGACCACGCACGAGGTGCTCCTCCAGTTCCTCGTCGAGGCCGTCACGCTCTCCTGCGCCGGCGGCATCGTCGGCATCGTGCTCGCGCTGGCGATGTGCTTCGGCCTCTCGCAGATCATCCACATCCCCTTCGCCTTCGACGTGCAGATCAACGTCATCGCGTTCTTCTTCTCGGCCGCCGTCGGCATCCTCTTCGGCTTTGCGCCCGCTCGCCGCGCCGCACGCCTTGACCCGATCGAGGCGCTCCGGCACGAGTAACGCCGCCCCATGCGACTCCTGGTGATCGAAGACGACCCCGCGCTGCAACGCACCCTCGCGGCGGCCCTCCGCGAGGAGGGCTACGCGGTCGATGTCGCCTCCGATGGTGCCGATGGCCTCTTCAAGGCGCAGCAAAACACCTACGACGCCATCCTCCTCGACGTCATGCTGCCCAAGCTCGACGGCTGGGGCGTGCTCGCCGCCCTGCGCCCCGCCTGCCGCACCCCCGTCCTCATGCTCACCGCACGCGACGCCGTGCCCGACCGCATCAAGGGCCTCAACGCCGGCGCCGACGACTACCTCACCAAACCCTTCGACATCGACGAACTGCTCGCCCGCCTGCGCGCCCTCATCCGCCGCTCCGCCGGGCAGACGCACCCCACGCTCACCATCGGCGAGCTCGTGCTCGACACCGCTGCCCGCCGTGCGTGCGTCGCCGGCGCCGAGATCGTCCTCACCGCCCGCGAGTACTCGCTCCTCGAATATCTCGCGCTTCACCGCGGCGAGGTCGTCAGCCGCACCACGCTCTACGAACACCTGTTCGACGAGGACGACGACTCGCTCTCCAACCTGCTCGATGTCCACGTCTCCAACCTCCGCAAGAAACTCGGCCACGACCTCATCGTGACGCGGCGCGGGCTCGGCTACTGCATCGCATGAGCACCGTCTTTCACTCCCTGCGCTGGCGGCTCCAGCTCTGGCACGGCGCGATCCTGCTGCTCGCCGTCATCGCATTCTGCCTGACGGCCCATCGCCTCGCCTGGGACAACCAGCTCCAGCACATCGACAAATCCATCGGTCGCACCGAGTGGGGCACCTTTCACAGCCTCATGGTGGCAAGTCGTGCCGAGGGCTCTCGAAAAGCCGCGGCCTCGCCCGAGCGCGTCGTCGAGCGGCTGCGCGCCGGCACCCTCGAACTTCCACCCGACCTCGAAGCCCGTTTCTCCGATACCGAGCCCGGCTTCTTTTATTTCGCCATCTACGAGCGCGACGGCCGGGTCCTCCTACGCTCAGAGAATCTCCCCGCCGACGCCACGGTGCCGCCCCCCGGACAGGAGCTCGGCGAGTCTTCGCGCATCATCGGACACCGCCGCGAAATGCTGCACGCAGGCCCGGGCGGGATCGCGGTCGTCGTCGGTCGCGACATCACGACCGAGCTGGAGGGCCTGCGCCGCTTCGGCTGGTCGCTCGGCGCGCTCGGCCTCGGCGTGTGGGCGCTCGGCCTGCTCGGCGGTTGGTGGCTCGCCGGCCGCGCCATCAAGCCCATCGCGGCCATCAGCCGCACCGCCACGCGCATCGCCGCCGGCAATCTCGCCGAGCGTATCGACGTGCAGGGCACCGACAGCGAGCTCGACCAGCTAGGCCGCGTGCTCAACGACACCTTCGAGCGCCTCCACGCCAGCTTCGAGCAGCAGAAACAGTTCACCGCCGACGCCTCCCACGAGCTGCGCACGCCCATCACCATCCTGCTTTCGGAGACGCAGCGCATCCTCAAGCGCGAGCGCACCCAGGCCGAGTACGTCGAGGCGGTCCAGACCTGCCACGACACCGCTGCCCGCATGCGCCGCCTCGTCGAGGCGCTCCTTTTGCTCGCGCGGCAGGATGCTGCCGGCACCGCGCCGCGACGCGAGCCGTGCGACCTCGCCGTGCTGTTGCGCGAGACGGTTGACCAGCTCGCCCCGCTGGCGGCCGAGCGCTCCGTCGAGCTGCACGCCGAGCTTCCCGCGGCGCCCTGCCAGATCGAGCCCGCCTCGGTCGCCATCCTCGCGACCAATCTTCTGGCCAACGCCATCCAGCACAACCGTGCCGGCGGCCACGTGTGGCTTACCTGTGGTGCCACGGCGTCGGGGGCGACGTTTTCCGTGCGCGATGACGGGCCTGGCATCCCGCCTGAGGATCTACCCAATGTCTTTCGGCGTTTCTATCGCGTGGACAAAGCGCGTGCTGGTGCGACGGGTCACACGGGGCTCGGCCTCGCCATTGCCAAGGCCATCGCCGACAACCACGGCGGCACGATCTCTGTCGAAAACGCGGCAGGGCAGGGCGCTTGTTTCACGGTGACGCTGCCCGCCGGCTGCACTGCGGGCTGAGCGCCGGTCGCCCCCGCAACGTGGGGCCTAGGGCGTGACGGTCACCACCACGCGGCGATAGCGCGTGAGTGCCGGGGTGCCTTTGTCGGTCACGCGCACGATGTAGTGGAGCGTTTCGGGCTGCGTGACCTCGGGTGCCACGATCCAGACGGTGTCCAGGTTTTCGGCACAGCGCAGCGGGACGGCGCCTTTGTAGGAGCCGGCTTCCGGATATTGAAACCAGTAGTAGGTCAGGCTGTCGCCGTCGGGATCGGTGGAGCCGCGGGCGCTGAGGGAGAAGCCTGCGCCGGAGCGCACGGTGATGGCCTCGGCGTGAGTGAGGGCGGGGACCGGCGGGTGGTTGGCGTTTTCCGGGCTCTGCGTCGTCCAGTCCATGCGCGCGGCAAAGTCGTTTTGGAAGTCGTCGCGCCAGCGCCAGAGGGTCGTCTTGAAATCGCTGAAGGTTTTTTCTCCGGCGATGAGGTTGCGCCCGTACTCGCCGCGCACGGGCGGCGTGTAGGTGTCGATGGCGTTGGTCCAGATCGGACGCGTCTCCTGCTCGACGGGCACACCGCCGGTGAAGCCCTGCGGCTCTGTCGAGGCGAGTGCGGGGATGGTGCGCTGGTAGCGGCCGCCCCAGCCGCCCCAGTCGGGATGCTCGGGAGCGTTAAGGCCGTTGGGGATCAGCGCGAGCCAGGCGGGCGTGTCGCCCTCCATGCCGTAGGCGACATCGGGATAGGCCGCGCCGAGCGGGCCGTGGCCCTGCTGGATATTGGTCGCGAGCCAGGGGTTGCTCACAGTGGCGTTGTCGATGCTGGGGACGACGGTGTGGATGCCGGTCCATGTGCCCGCGCCGTAGCCGCCGGGGCTGACGATGTAGAACAGATCAGGGAACTCTTTCCGCAGCCACTGGCCGCTGTCGTCCTGATCGGAGATGGTGTACACGCGCAGCTTGGCGATGAGGCGGGCGAGCTCCTCGGGCGTTTTGGTGGCGCGCAGCGTGTGCAGCGCCTGGGCGAGCGTGTTGGCTCCGCCCCAGACGGAGATCCACAGCGGGCGCGGGTCGTCGTTGCCGAGAAGTTGGATGATGCGGGCGGAGCCGGCGGAATCTTTGCCCGGCCCGACGCCGGCCATGCCGTACTCCGGCGAGCCGGTGGTGATCAGCCCGTCGAGAAACGTGGCGTCCGGGTAGCGCGGGTCGTGGCGGAGCAGGTTGGGCTGCACGCGTGCGTAGGTGCGGACCAGTGCGTGGATCGACTCAGGTGCGGGGTTGCTTTTCCGGTGGACCGAGGTCGTGGCGACGAGGCCTTTGAGGTCGATTTCGTTGGCGTAGAGAAACAGCCGCACGAGGCTCTGCGTGTCGTCGGGGTCGGCTTCGATGTCGGTGAGGACGACCATCCGCGCGGGCTTCTCTGGCGCGTGGGATTCCAGCGCAGCAGTGGACAACGGAGCCGTGCAGGCCAGTCCGAGTGAGAGGAGCGCGAGCGGATGGCGGCAGAAGGTGGGCAGGCCCAGCCCGCGAAGGCCGGAGAAACGTCGGTGGGGATTCATGGGGGCGAAGATGGGTTGGGGAATGTTTTTCTGGTGAACTATCCTAGCCGTCGGAGTGCGTGGCGTCTCCCGGTTGCGCGAGATTGAATGACGGAAAACTAAGGAGGCTGCCGGCTAGATCGCGGGCATGACGTTGCCGCCGCACACCGGCACGTAGGCGCCGGTGATGAAGCTCGCCAGATCCGAGGCGAGAAACGCGACCACGTTGGCGATCTCCTGATCGGTGCCGCGGCGCTTGAGCGGCACGGTGTGGTCGTAGCCCTCGCGCACCTCCGTGCCGGCCGCGCGCTCCTTCTCGCTCACGGTCCAGCCGGGCGCGACCTGGTTGACGGTGATCTGGTGCTCGCCGACCTCTTTCGCCAGCACGCGCAGCACGCCGTCCATCCCGCGTTTGCCGCCGACGTAGGCCGACTGCGTGGGAAACATCTGCATCGCGCACTCGGTGTTGATCGCGATCACGCGGCCCCAGCGCTGGCGCACCATCGCCGGCACGAAGGCCTGCGCCATGTGCACGTTGTGCAGCACGCACGAGCGAAACTGGCTCTCGTAGTCGGCCACCGGCTGCTCCAGCAGCGGCTTCCACGGGTACTGCACCACGGCGTTGTTGACGACGATCTCCGGGTCGTGGTGCCACGCACGGACTGCATCGCGCAACGCCTCGATCGAGGCCTGCGACGTCACGTCGGCGCGAAACGCCCTGGCGCGGCGGCCGGTCACCGCGATTTCCTCCGCGAGTGCCGTGGCCTTGTCCGGGTTGTTCAGGTAGGTGAGGGCAACATCCGCGCCTGCCTGCGCCAGTGTGCGTGCCATGACTCGGCCGAGCTCGCCGCTGGCTCCGGTGACGACCGCCAGGCGGCCGGAAAGATCGATGGAAAGCATGCCTCCCAGCAAGGCGTCGTCGCCCGCGTGAGGCAATCCCCGCGTCTCACCTGGTCACTCGGGTGCCGGAGCTTTGACCGTCGGTTGTGACCCGCCCTGGCGAAAGGCACCTGGCGGCACTCCGCTCCATCGCCGGAAGGCCACGGAGAACGAATAAACCGAGCCGTAGCCGACATTCTCTGCGATGACCTCCAGTTTGGCCGACGAAGCGCGGAGGAGGGTGCCGGCGCGGCGCATCCGCAGCTCCGTCACGTGCTCCATTGGGCTGGATTGATGGCAACGCTGGCAGAGCCGCCGCAGATGCTCCGAGCTCACGCAGGCATGGCGGGCGAGCTCTGCGACCGTCCAGTCGTGCGCGAGATCGCAATCGACCTTCTCCCAGAGTTGCCAGAGCCGCTGGTCCACTACCTCGCTGCCCGCCAGCCGGCGGGCCGCCGTGTCGAGGATGGAGACCAGCGACTCCATCATGGAGGGCTGTGCTGCGCCCGCTGCCTCGCGGGTGATGATTTGGAGGGTGGCGATAAAGTCGCTCGCATCGGCCTCGATCAGTTCTGGTCGTTTCCCGCGCAGCGCCGGCGCCGCCTCCGTGTCGTCGAAAAACACCCACGCGATCATCCACGGTCCCGCGCCGTCCACCTCAAAGGCATGATGCTGGCCGACGGGCGCGAGCAACACCTGCCCTGGCCGCCATGGCACGGCCCGCCCGTCGATCAGTGTGCGCCCGCGCCCCGCCACGCTGGCCACGATGTGGCTGTGGACGGAGCGCAGCCGCACCATGCGATAAGGTGCGCGCACCTCGCTGGTGCCGATCCAGATGAAGGGTGCCTTTCGCAAAACCGGGAATTGGGCGCTATCGAGCATACGCTGCCGGCAGCGTGTGCCGAGTAGGTGGGTTTCGCTAAAAAACTCGGGTGGCTGGCAAATTGGCATCGTCGTTCGGTTCTGGTTAAATGTGCCCCGCCGTCGGAATCAACCACGGCGTTAACATCCCCGCGCCATGACTGCATTCTCCCTGGTCCGAAAACTCATTCCCGTCTTTCTGCTCATGCCTGCCACCCTCATGCCTCAAGTCATCGACATACGCGACGCCCGGACTTCCGTCTCCGTCGAGAACCTGCAACCGGCTCCGGTCCTTCCTTCGGCCAAGTTGACCGCTACCTCCGCAGGCGAGGTTTCGCTGCTTCCAGGACTTTTCCGCGAACGCCGCGAGCTGACCAAGGCGTACCTGCTCCGGCTCAAGTCCGACGACCTCCTGCAAAATCACCTGCTCGAAGCGGGTGTGCGCATCGACAAACCCTATGAGCAGATGCATCAGGGCTGGGAGTCGCCGCATTGCCAGCTCCGGGGGCATTTCGCCGGCCATTGGCTCTCCGCCGTGGCGCACTTTGCCGCCATCGACCACGACCCGCAGCTTTCGGCCCGCGCCGCCGATGTGGTGCGCGGCCTCGACCGCTGCCAGACGCTGAACGGCGGGCAGTGGGTCGGCTCCATCCCTGAGAAATACTTCGCGATCCTTGCGGCGGGGAAGGAGCCGATCTGGTCGCCCCAGTACACCGTGCATAAGACGCTGATGGGACTCTTCGACGCCTACCGCTACGGCGGCGACAAGGAGGCGCTGGCGACGGTCGAGCGTTCGGCCGACTGGTTCCTCGCCTGGACGGACCAATGCCTGCGCGAAGGCCGTGGCGAGGCGATCTACGGCGGCGAGTGCTCCGGCATGCTCGAGCTTTGGGCCGACCTTTACGGCACCACCGGCGATGCGCGTTTCCTCACGCTGGCGTCGCGCTATGCGATGCCCGACCTCTTCCGTCGGCTGCTGGCCGGCGCCGATCCGCTGAGTAACAACCACGCCAACGCCAGCATCCCGTGGATTCAGGGCGCGGCGCGTCTGTACGAAGTCACGGGCGACACACGCTATCGCGAGGTCGTGGAGCGCTTCTGGCAGCAGGCGGTCGATCAACGCGGGATGTTCGCCTCCACGGGCGCCAACGCCGGCGAATACTGGATACCGTCCGGCCAGATGGGCCGATTCCTCGGCAGCCGCACGCAGGAGCATTGCACGGTTTATAACATGATCCGCGTGGCGCAGTATCTCCTGCGCTGGACTGGCGAGGCGCGCTACGCCGACTACATCGAGCGTGCGCTCTACAACGGCGTGCTCGCCCAGCAGAACCCGTTCACCGGCGCCGTGGCCTACTTCCTGCCGCTGCAACCCGGCGCGCGGAAACAGTGGGGCACGGAGACGCACGATTTCTGGTGCTGCCACGGCTCGATGGTGCAGGCCCAGGCGATGTTCGAAGACCTCATCTACTACCGCACTGCCGATGGCGTGAACGTCTCCCAGTTCATCCCCTCCGAGGCCGTGTGGGGAGAACCGGGCCGCCAGGTCCGAATCTCGCTGCGAAACGACGACACCGCATCGGCCGCCGGTTTCTCCAACGACGCGATGACGGCTGCCAGCGCCACCACGGGCAATTTCTCCTCCACTGGCGACACGACACATTTCGGCGTCGTGCTGCACATCGCCGCCGACCGGCCTGCGAAGTGGACCCTGCGCATCCGGAAACCCGCGTGGGCGCTGGGGACGGGCATGGTGATCGTGGATGGCGCGGCAGTGGCCGCGCAGCCTGCCGCAAGCGGCTTCATCGAGATCGAGCGGGAGTGGAAGGATTCGACCGTCACGGTGACGTTTGCCAAGCGCCTCACCCGCGAGCCGCTGCCGGGCGACCCGAGACGTTTTGCGCTGCTCGACGGTCCGGTGGTGCTCGCGGCGCTCGCCGCCAGCGAGCCGGAGCTGGCCTCCGCCGCGGCGATCACGCCCCAGTATGAGCACCAGTACATCGTGGGCCGCGAGTGGCAGGCGGGACATTTCCTCGCCGCCTCCCGCCTCGGCACCGTTGCGCTCAAGCCGCTCTACGAGGTCGCCGACGAGCCGTATTGCGCCTACTTCCGCGCGGCGGAGTGATGCGTTTAGCGTCCGCTGCGGGGCAAATCCCCGTGGCGGACTCGGTGGTTTTTTCCTTCCGATCCCGCGCCGCAGCCAACGCCCACCAGAGCTGCACCAGCACCCCCGCCGGCCACCACCACAAGGCCAGTCCGGCCACAGGACCACGCATCGGATAACTTCCGGGCGCGTAGGGCAAAATTTGAACCTGTGGCGGCTTCAGCGGAAGCCGTTGGGTGCTAATGAAGACTTATGATCCATTTCATTAGTTAGTTGTACCGGTTTAGTCGGTCGGGAAGCAGAAGGCTCTATTGAAATATTCAGCTAGATAATCGGTTTCAATTATCTCTAAATTTTGTGGAGATATTTTATTTTCAGCATATGAGTGATTTCAATTAAAACTGGAATGAACCAAGCAGGACCAGAGTTTGTAGCCAAAGCTAGGGATGTGCTCACGCGGCTCTTGGAGAGTATCCCTAACCTCAAGGTGGAGTGGGACCGGCCGGTCCATAACCTGCCGCGGGAAACCGCGCAACTTGCGGATTTCACGCTGGAGCTCAGGCACGACACTCGGGTGCATACGGTCGCCGTGGCGGTGCGACCGCATGGTTTCCCTCAGCAGCTGCGCGAAGCCGTGAACCAATTGATCCGGTACCGCTACAAGACCAACCGCGACGACGCGCTGATGGTGGTCGCTCCCTACATCACCGCCGCGGGTGGTCAGGTATGCCGCGATGACGATGTCAGCTATTTCGATCTGGCGGGTAACTGCCGCATCGCGATCGGGTCGATCTACATCGAGCGCACCGGCATCGCGAATCCGCACCAAAAGAACGTGATGGCGGTGCCGAGTCTCTATGGCATGCGCGGTGAGCGGATTCTCAGGACGCTGCTCACCGATCCGAGAAAAGCCTGGAAGGGCGTGACTTTGGCGCAACAGACGGGCGCTAGCATGGGTACCGTTTCGACCATTCGCAAGCTGCTGACCGAGCGCGACTGGTTGAAGGAAACTCCCGAGGGGCTACTGCTGACCCAACCCGAAAAACTCCTGCGCGACTGGGCGCAGGTGTGGGGCCGTCGCCCCTTGCGCCCGCTCGGCTATTTCAGCCGGCTTGGCGTGACGGAAACCGAGCAGAAAATGGGCGCCTTCGCCCAAACGCAGACGCATCCGCTGGCGCTCACCGGCGCCGCAGCGGCGTGGCGCTATGCCCCGATGACGCGGTATCAGCGCACCCAGGTTTATTGGGGTGGCGTACCCGATGAGCTCGCGCAGGCGATGGATTGGAAGAAAGCGGAGGAGGGGGCCAATGTGCAGATTCTGGCTCCGCGCGACCGTGGCGTTTTCGATTTTGCTGAAGTCCACGAAGGCGTGCCGGTCGTGGGCGCGGTGCAGACGTACCTCGACCTCCAGTGTGACCCGGCGCGTGGCCAGGAGGCCGCCGAGCAGCTTTGGCAGACCCGCCTTTTCCATGACTGAGCCGCCCCCGCAGGTGGTTGCCGCCCGTCGGCTCCTGCAGGAGGTCTGCACGTTGCTCGCTCCGTTTCGCGACGACACGGTGCTCATCGGCGGTTGGGTGCCCGAAATCCGTTTCCCCGACGCCACGCCGGCGCACGTTGGCAGTATCGACGTCGACTTCGCGGTCCGGGCGGGTCGCGAGCGGCACGCACAGGTGATCGCCCTCCTTCTTCGGCATGGATTTCGGCAAGGCACCGAACCTTACCAGTTCGTGAAGAATCTGGAAATCGCCGGCCGCTCGTTCCCAGTGCGGCTCGATCTGCTCACGAGCCGGCGGCACCATGCCGAGATCTTTGAGTGCTCCCCGGCCGCGCCGTTTCCCGTCGGAGGTGCCGAATATGCCCTCCTCCATCATTCGCTCGAATTGATCGGCTCCACGGAAGTCCGCGTCGCCAGCGTCGTGCCATTTCTGATCATGAAGGCGCACGCGATCCTCGGCCGCGACAAGCCGAAGGATGCCTATGATCTGCACTTTTGTTTGGAAAATTCCCCCGGCCGCATTCCGACCCTCGTCGTCGAATTCGCAGGTCTGATCGACGATCCGGACGTCCGCGACGTGCTCAGTCGTCTGGCGGGGCGGTTCCGCGATGAGAATGATGCCGGGCCATGTGCCGTGGTCGAAGTGGAGGGGCAGATGGGCGACGCCCGCGCGATCCGCAAGCTGGCCGTGTTCACCCAAGTCGACGATTTCCTGCGCGCTTTGCGGATCAGGCCATGAAACGGACTTAATCCTCGCATCCCGTCCTTGGTCTTCTCGACCGCCTCTGACCTGCCGCAGGTTGCGGTCTCTTCCTCTGTGAGCGTTTCGACAGACGTATGGGGTTGGCCCGACGACGGGCCCTGCTTCAGTGCTGCTGCCGTGTGGCGCCCTGTACACTGGGCAAGGACGCGCCGTTGGCGACGTGCTCCCTCCGATCACGGGCTGCGGTCCACGCCCACCAGAGTTGCGCCAGCACCGCCGCCGGCCACCACCACAAAGCCAGTCCGGCCACGGCGGCGATGTCGAGCAGTGCCAGCCACGGTTGGCCCATCTGCCACCGTGCTATGCCTGGGATGAAGTCGGTCACTCGCATGCCGCCAGGCTACGGGCGCCGACGCGTGCCTCAAGCCCGGCGGCTTACAACTCGCCGCGCGGTTTCCACGGAAGCGCATTTGCCCGGCCGTGGCGGTTCGCTGGCGGCGAAACCTCATTCCTGGAGGGTGCTTTCCTCTACCCGAAGGCGTGACTCACTACCTGCCGCAAACACGCCCGGTTATGTCCGGTTTCCGTTTTCCAAACACGATTTGATGCCGGCGAGAAGCGACTCGATGTAGCGCCGTGCGTCGCCTTCCGGCTCCATGCCGAAGTGCCGCCAGCGCCGCGCTTCGAAAAACAGGCACGTCCGATATTCGGTGAGCGTCGTGGGGGACTTGCGGTTGGCGATCTCGGCGCACTCGTCCATGCCGCCGTGGTAGGTATAGGCGTTGAAGGTGTGGGCAAATTGGTGCCAGTCGTCGAACGAGGCGGGAAGATCGTTCAACGTGAGTTCCTGATTCGAAATCTCGCGCATGGTTGATTCGGGGTTGTTTTGCGAGCGGTGCGTGCCGCCGGGCGGTCAACGCAGGAAGGTGCCGCGGCGGTCGCCGGAGCGGGCGCGGCCGAGGGCGCGCAGGGTGTCCAATATCTCGGCGACGTCGTCAGGCTTGGCGCGGGCGAAACGGGTGGCGAGCTCGGCGGGCGTGACGGGCGCGGCTTCGGCGGCGAGGGCGGACTCCACGGCCTTGGCGCGCTCGGCGAGCGTCTTGGGCCAGGCGAGTTTGCGGCGGGGGCGCGCGGCGGCGGCGGGATTCGAACCCACATTGGCTGCCGGTTTGCCGGCTTTCGGCTTCTTGGCCGGTTTGGCCTTGGCGTCGCCGGGCAGGGGCAGGTCGGTCTGGGCGGACTTTTCTTTGGCGAAACGGGGGATCTGGTACTCGGGGCGCAGCCAGCGGATGGTGCCGGCGGCCTCCTCGGCGGCGCGGGCGGCGTTGAGGGCGACCACGCGTTCCAAAATCTCTTCGTCGGCGAGCGGCCAGGGCCAGCCGTAGGCGTCGGCCACGGCGGCATCGAGCTCGTCGTGGAGGTGCTTGAGGGTGGAGACGAGGGCGGCGTCGTGGAGGGCGCGCTCCTTGGTGGAGAGGGCGGTGCCGGCGCGGAGTTTTTCGAGGACGTTGTAGATGTCGGTCAGGCCGACGCCGTGCTGCTGCTGGGCGCACTTGCGATGGGCGTCGAGCTCCTCCGCGAGTTTCCGGATGCGCTCCTTCTGTTTCTCCGTGCAGTCGGGGAACGGGAACGGATCGAAGCAGCGGGTCTTGTCGTATACTGGATCGTTGCCGACGCCGAGACGGCTGCCGGCTCTGAGCATAAAACAGACATGGATTCTGCTGCTGAGCACGCCAAGGTGGAAGGCGTCATTGCTCCCAATTGCGATGAGTTTGTCATCGGGAAGGATTTCGCCGTCGAGAAATAGAAAGTAACGATGACGTGCCGTCTGGGGCGTTACGATGTACCGCCGGAGCCCAGCGATTGCCTCACGGAGTTGTTCGTTAGTTCGAGCGAAAAGCCACCAACGTTCGCGACGTGACCGGTCTGGGTTCTGGTCGCGCTCTGGTTTCACCGTGATCAAGAGATGCTGGTAGACCTTGGGGAACCGGTTGCGGACGTCCGTTTCGGTCAGCCCGTGAAGATCGATCACGAACACACCTCGAGGCCTATCGGCAATATCACGCCCGTTCCGGTACGGGCGAATACGTTGCTTCAGCTCGTTGTTTTTTGAACGACCTAGGCTATTGGCTTCATCAGGTGAAAGGACGAAACCCTCACCGTGCGGAATTACTCCGCGTGAAGCGATTCTGTCGTTGGCTAGCAGCGGTCGCATTGCGGTGACAGCTGCGCCTGTGTTGAGATCAGCCGAGATCAATCCGAGATCGAGCGAGAGTTGGACGACGTTTTCGCCAGTTTCCTCGTCGGGCGTCTCGGCGGTGACGGTGTAGAGGCGGCCGGGTTCGTGGACCGGGGTAGGAGCGAGCTTGCTCGCGATTTTGGACGCGGGTTTGGCGGACGGCTTCGGAATCGCCTGCAAGCAGGCTCCTACATTCGGAGACGGAGCGGCTTGACCAAGGTCAGGCCCTACAGAGGAAGATTTGTGCGCGCCGACGGTCATCGCGATGCGCACGGCGGCGCACTCGGTGGCGTCGATCCACGGGTGGTCGGGAATCGCGAAGGTGAGGTAAAGCCCCTTGTCGAGCGCGGCCTGGACGATGCGGCGGTTGAAGGTCTGGCGGATCGAATTGGTGGTGATGAAGCCAAAGCGGCGGGTGCGGCCGGCGCCGGTAAGCGCGGCGGCTTTGTACCACCAGTACATCACAAAGTCGGCGCTCTCGGGCACGGCGGGGTAGGCGGTGCGGAGCGTTTCGACGTAACCTTCGCCGAGATTTTCGCGCATTCGTTTGTTTCCGAGGAACGGCGGGTTGCCGACGATGAAGTCGGCGGCGGGCCAGGTGGCGGGGCGGGGGTTTAAGAACGTGTCGAGCGGGCGGACGGCGTGCTCGTCGGGCACGTCGCGGCCGGTGGTGGGGTCGGTCTTGTAGGTGCGGCGGTCCCAGACGTAGCGGAGCTTGCCGGAAGCGTCCTTGGCGAAATCTTTGGAGTCGTAGGCGAGGACGGCGTCGCGGCACTCGATGTTTTTGAAGGCGTGGAGGACGGGCTCGGGCCACTCGGTGCTGCCGCGGTTGCGGTGGTGCCACTGGAGGTGGCCGATCCAGAGGACGAGCTCGGCGATGGTGGCGGCGCGCGGGTTGAGCTCGAGGCCGAGGAACTGGTGGGGATCGACGGTCTCGCCGGCGAGATCGAGGCGCATGTTTTCACCGAAGGATTCGGCGAGCTCGAGCACCTCGCCCTCCAGACGCTTCATGTGCTCGAGGGTGACGTAGAGGAAGTTGCCGGAGCCGCAGGCCGGATCGAGCACGCGGATGCCGCAGAGACGGTGGTGGAAGGCGCGGGTCTCCTTGATGGCGGCCTTGAGGTCGCCGCGGGTGGCGAGGGTGATGGCGGCGGCGCGCACGTTGCCCCACTCGTCGCGCAGGGGCTCGATGACGGTGGGCAACACGAGGCGCTCGACGTAGGCGCGCGGAGTGTAGTGGGCGCCGAGCTTGTGGCGCTCGGCGGGATCGAGGGCGCGCTCCAGCAGGGTGCCGAAGATGGCGGGCTCGACGTGGCGCCATTCGAGGGCGGCGGCGCGGCGCAGCAGGCCGAGCTGCGTGCCGTCGATCGGGAGCACGGTGGCATCGGCAAAGAGGCCGCCGTTGAAGTGGAGGAGCTTTTGGCGGAGGACGAGCGAGTAGCCGCCGGTATTCATCTCCTCGAACAGGCCGTGGATGAGCGGGACGGCGGCGCCGGGGTCGGCCTGCACGGAGTCGAGGAGGTTCTTAAACCCATCCTTGGGCAGGAGGCCGACATCCTCGGCGAACATGCAGAAGAGGCAGCGCGAGAGGAAGGCGGCGACGAGCTCGGGTGGGTGTTTCTTCTTTTCGAGGGATTTGGCGAGTTCGGCGAGGTAGCCGGCGATCTCGCGGGTGACGGCGGCGGATTTTTTGGCCGGATCGAGCGAGTGCGGGTCGAGCCAGACGGCGCGGAGGCGCTCGCGCACCTCGGGCTTGCGGAGGTCGTCCAGGCGGAGGCGGTGCGTGCGCGCGTCGGGGAAGTGGAGGTAGGCTTTTCCCTTTTGGGAGAAGTCGGCGAAGAGCTCGAAGGAGTGGCCGACATCGACGACGAGCAGGAAAGGCGGGGGCTCTTCGGAGACGGGCAGGGCGTGGGCGTAGCGCTCGGCCTGGCTGCGGGCCTCGATCATCTTGCGATCCCAGGCTTCGGAGCCGCGGGCGATGCCGGCGCGGCGGGGGGCGTCGGTCTCGAGGGCAAACTCGGGCTGCTCGACGGGGGCGGCGGCGTATTGTTTGGCCTCGAGGACGAAGCAGCCGCGGCGGTAGAGGTCGATGCGGCCGGTGGTGGTGCGGCCGTCGGAGTGGTGGAGCGGCACGGCGCGCTCGAAGACGTAGGCGTTGGCCTCGGTGTCGGGGCCGGCGGGATCGGGGCGCGGCACCTCCAGCACGTCGCACAGCTCGGAGAGGAAGAGCTGGTAGTTGGCGCGTTCGGCAGCCTGCGCGCGGGACCAACGCTCGATAAAGGCGTTGAGGGCAGGGGGAACGGCTTGGGCCATGGCGCGCGAGACTGCACGAGAAACGTCCGGGAGGGAAAGCGCGAAAATCTGCGGGCCGGGGGCGCTCCGGGTCGCAGGCGAGGCGGTGGACGGGCTAGACGCCAGGGCGGAGGCGGCTGCTCACGTTGACGAGTTTCCGGTAGCGAGCGGGAGAGCAGTTCATGCCGCGCGTGAAGATGCGCGTGAAATAGCCGCGCTCCCCGAAGCCGGTCTTCTCGGCGATCTCGTCGAGCGTGGCTTCGTCGTAGTGGAGCATGGAGCAGGCCTCTTCGAGCCGGAGGTTCGTCAGGTACGCGAGTGGCGTGTGTCCGGTGCACTCGCGGAAGAGCCGGATGAACGACGTGGGGTGCATGCCGGCTTCGCGGGCGAGGGTGCGGGTGTCGGTTTTTGCAGGGTAGTTTCGCTGGAGCGTCTCGGCGGCGCGCGTGATGCGCGGATCCTCGAACCGGGGTGCCCACCCGTCGCGCGGGAGCTGCAGGAGCGCGTCGGCGATCAGGGTCTGGCTGAGGAGCGAGAGGCCGATGTCGGAGGTGTCGCGTTTGATCGCGGCGACGATGCGGCGGCAGCAGTCTTTTTGAGCCGGGGTGGCGCGGAGTGGAAAGACGGTGTCGGGTGCCGCCCGGTAATGGGGCTCGACGAGGAAATGCAGGAAGAACTGGCGCACCGGGTTTATCAGGCGCGACGAGAAGTGCGTGTTGGGCGGGATCAGGAAGAGGACGCCGGGCCGGATGGGGACGGTCTTGCCGGCGAGCCCGATCTCGGCGCCGCGTTTATCGTGCCAGTAGAGTCGCCAGAAGGGCGAGCAGTGGTCCGGCACGTCCCAGACGGTAAACTCGCACAGATCGCACGACAGAATCTGGATCTGGTGGAGGAGTTTCGCGGTGAGCCAGCGGGTGGCCTCGATCTTCGAAGGCATGTTGAAAACGTCCACACTCCGGCCGCTTCTGTCCATAGGCATCTTTGGCGCATGGGTGTTTAATCGGGCGCACCTCGTCCCCGTTTTCCCCATGACCCTACGTCTCATCTCCATGCTCCTTCTCTCAACCGCGTTGTCTGTGGTGTGCTTCGGCGCCGGCGGCGCCCGCCCGCTCGCCGCCGACCTCGGCAACGGCACCTTTTTAAACCCGATCCTCGCCGGCGACCGTCCCGATCCCTCGGTGCTCAAGCGCGGCGCGGACTACTACATGGTCCACTCGTCGTTCGAGAGCGTGCCCGGCCTTCTGATCTGGCACTCGCGCGATCTGGTGAACTGGGAGCCGGTCGGCCCGGCACTCAACCGCTACGTCGGCAACGTCTGGGCGCCCGATCTCGCGTACCACAACGGGCGTTTCTACATCTACTTTCCGGCGCTCAGCCCGACGGGGTTGACCAACATGGTGGTGTACGCCGACGACATCCGCGGCCCGTGGAGCGAGCCCGTCGATCTGAAGGTCGGTGGCATTGATCCGGGGCACGCCGTCGGGCCGGATGGCAAACGCTACGTCTTTCTCAGCGGCGGCACCTATGCGCCGTTGGCGGACGACGGCCTCAGCGTCACCGGCTCCGTGAAGAAGGTCTACGACGGTTGGAAATACCCCGAGCACTGGGAAGTGGAGACGTTTGCCCAGGAAGGGCCGAAGGTCATGCGCCGGGGTGAGTACTACTACATGGTGTTGGCCGAGGGCGGCACGGCCGGTCCGGCCACCAGCCACATGGTGATCATGGCGCGCTCGAAGAGCATCGACGGTCCCTGGGAGAACTCGCCCTACAACCCCGTCGTGCGCACTGCCTCAGCCTCCGAGAAATGGTGGTCGCGCGGCCACGCCACGCTCGTCGAAGGCCCCGACGGCAAGCAGTGGTACCTCGTCTACCACGCCTACGAAAACGGCTACTACAACCTCGGCCGCCAGACGCTTCTCGAGCCCGTCGAGTGGACCGACGACGGCTGGGTGAAAGCCTCCGGCTACGACGTGGCGCGCCCCATCTCGATGCCGCGCGGCGGCGAAGCGGTGTCGCATGGCATCGCGTTGTCCGACGATTTCGGCGCGTCGAAGCTCGGCACGCAGTGGAGTTTCTTCCATCCGGCGGGCACGCCCACCGAGGTGTCCCGCTACGAGGGCGGCGCCCTGGTCGTGAAGGCCACCGGCACCTCGCCCAAGGATGGCACGCGCCTGAGCGCCGTCTGCGGCGACCACGCCTACGAGATGCAGGTGGAGGTCGAGAGCGACGAGGGCGCGACTGGCGGCCTGCTGGTGTTTTACAGCGAGCGGCTCTTCGCCGGCCTCGGCTTCTCCAAGGATCAGATGCTCGAATACCGCAAGGGCGACATCACGCCGTTTCCCAAGCCGGCCTCAGTCGGTCGCCACTATTTCCTGCGCCTGCGCAACGATCACCACGTCGTCACGCTCTGGTACAGCCCCGATGGCGTGCAGTGGACAAAACACTGGATGCAGATCGAGGTCTCCGGCTACCACCACAACGTCGCCGACGGCTTCCTGAGCCTGCGGCCGACGCTCCTCGCCGCCGGTGCGGGCGAAGTGCGCTTCCGCAATTTCAAATACACGGTGCTGCCGTGATTGACCGTGAGGTGCCTCGCGCAATCGCATGCGTGGCACGTCGCCCCACTTCACCTTTTGTGCCGTTGCCCTACTCAAACATGTACCTACGAACCCTGCTCACTTTCGCCTCGCTGGCCTGCGGATCGGCACTCGCTGCCGAACCGATGAAGTATCCCGCGTTTTCGATGCCAACGCCCGCCTTGTCGGCCTCGGCGCGCGGCGCCGCGTTTGAAAACCCGATCATCCGCGGCTTCTCGCCCGATCCGAGCCTCTGCCGGGTGGGCGACGATTTTTACCTCGTCACAAGCACCTTCGAGTATTTCCCCGGCGTGCCGGTCTATCACAGCCGCGATCTCGTGAACTGGGAGCTCATCAGCTACTGCCTGACGACGCCCAGCCAGTTGCCGCTCGGTCATTGTCTCAGCTCGTCGGGCATCTATGCGCCCACGCTGCGCTACCACGACGGCCTGTTCTACATGATCACGACGAACTTCGCCTCGAAGGGCGCGTTTTACGTGACGGCGCGCGATCCGCGCGGCCCGTGGTCCGAGCCGGTCTGGCTTGGAAACATGAATGCCGATCCGTCGCTGCTGTTCGACGACGATGGCAAGGTGTACGTCGTTTATCCCACAGGCCACGGCAAGAATGGCGGGTTGATCTACCTCATGGAGCTGGATGTGAAACGCGGCGCCTACGTGGAAGGCCAGGAGGCCCCTGGGCGGCTCATCTGGACCGGCACCGGCGGCCAGTACCCGGAGGGTCCGCACCTCTACAAGATCAACGGGCAATACTATCTCATGATCGCCGAGGGCGGCACGGGCAGTGACCACCGCGAGACGATCGCGCGCAGCGACTCGCCGTACGGCCCCTTCATCCCCTTCGAAAACAACCCGGTCCTTACTCACCGCGATTTGCCGGATCACCCGATCAGCGCCGCGGGCCACGCCGACCTCGTGCAACTTCAGGACGGCTCGTGGTGGGGCGTCTGCCTGGGTGTGCGTCAGAAGAACTCGGTGAGTGCGCTCGGCCGCGAAAGTTTCCTCGCCCCGGTGGAGTGGAGCGCCGAAGGCTGGCCGATCATGGGCGAGCAGCGTCGGCTTCGCTTGGACGGGCCCGGCCCCGCGCTGCCGCGGCAGGCGCTTCCACCCAAACCGACGCGCGACGAATTTTCGGCAGCGACTTTGGATCTGGAGTGGAACCATGTGCGCAATCCCGCCGCCGCTCGCTACTCGCTGAGCGAACGCCCCGGCTGGCTCCGCCTCAAAGGCGCGTCCGTCAGCCTCGACGATCTCGCGTCGCCCACGGCCGTCGTGCGCCGTCAGCGTCACTTCGGCGTGCAGCTCGCCACGCGGCTCGATTTTTCGCCCACACGCGACGGCGATGAGGCTGGGCTCGTGCTGCGCCAAACGGACGCCCTGCATGCGGAGTTTTGCGTGACCCGGACGAACGGGGAGCGCCGCCTGGTGCTCCGCCTCAGTGAACCGGTCAAGCCCACCGAACCGTGCAAAAAGACCGTCCTCTCCGACATCCAGGCTCCCGCGGGCGCGATCCAGCTTCTGGTGACCGCCGACCGCGATCAGTATCGGTTCACCTGGAAATCGGACGATGGGAAAACGGGTGACGCGGGCTCGATCCCGACGAGTGCGCTGGCGGTCGAAGCATCCTGGCCCAAGGGCATCATGTGTTTCACCGGGATGATGGCCGGGCTCTACGCGACCGGCAACGGTGCGGAGGCCAGCGCCCCGGCCGATTTCGACTGGTTCGACTACCTCCCGCGGGAGTAAGCCCGTCTGGTGTGCCTGCGTCCGCGCGGCGCAGGCACTGTCGTTTTCCGAGATCCGGGCTTCCCGTCGGGCGGGCGGGGCGCCAAGCTGCCGGGCATGCCCCAGCTCACCGAGCGCCAAGCCCTGCTCGTGCTCAACGCCCTGCCCAACATCGGGCCGATCACGCTCAACCGCCTGCTCGCGGACCTCGGCGGCGATCCGCGCACGGTGTTCACCTGCGGCGCGCGGCGGCTCGAAAGCGTGCGTGGCGTGGGGCCGGCGATTTCGTCCACCGTGACGGGTTGGGAAACACATTTCGACCTCGCGCGTGAGGAGGCGCGCATGGCGCAGAGCGGCGCGGATTTTATCGTGCCGGCCGATCCCGCGTACCCGCCGCTCCTGCGCGAGATCCACGATCCGCCCATCGGGCTCTATCGGCGCGGGCAGTACGATTTTTCCCAGCCGGCGGTCGCCGTGGTGGGCTCGCGCAAGACGACGCTCTACGGCCAGGCGGTGGCGAAAAAACTCGGGCGCGAGCTCGCGCAGCTGGGCTTTTGCGTGGTGAGCGGGCTGGCGCGCGGCATCGACACTGCGGCGCATGAGGGCGCACTGGAGGCGGGTGGCCGCACGGCGGCGGTGTTGGGCAACGGCATCGACATCGTCTATCCGCCGGAAAATCTGGAGCTGTTTCGCCGCATCGTGGAGGCGGGTGCGGTCGTCAGCGAGTTTCCCTTCACGCGGCGCGCGGACCGGCAGTCGTTTGCCATGCGCAACCGGCTCATCTCCGGCATGTGCGCGGCGACGGTCGTCGTGGAGAGCGATGAGGCGGGTGGGGCGATGATCACGGCGCGTTTCGCCGGCGAACAGGGTCGGCTGCTCTTCGCGGTGCCGGGGCGCATCGACCAGCCGACGAGCCGCGGCTGCCACCAGTTGATCCGCGATGGGGCTACGCTGCTCACGAGCGTGGACGATATTTTGTCGGAGTTGAACTACCTGAGCGGAATGCGTCCTGGAAAACCGGCGACGGCCGACGAATCGGATCCGCAGGCGGTACCGGAGGGACTTTCGGCGGTGGAGTCGCGGGTGCTCGCGCTGCTGGCGGGCGGCGAGGCGCGCACGCTCGATCAGATCGCGGAGGGCGCGTCGCTCTCGGTGGGCGAGGCGTCGGCGACGCTTATGATCTTGGAGCTCAAGCGGCTGGTGGTGAAACGCGTGGACGGGGCGTTTGAGACGCCGCCGCTATTGTAATTATTTTGAACAAAGTCGCGGTGCGGGGGTCGCACCGGGGCATGAACGATGCAAAACACGCTTTGGCATTTCTCGTGGTAGGGGTGGCGATGTGGGTGGTGTCGGGGATGGAAGGCGTGACAGGGGCCTCCGTGGCGCGCGTGCTCTGGTTGCAGATCATGGGCGTGCTCCAGGCCTGCATCGGCGCCGGGCGGATGGCCGTGTGCGCCTGGACCGTGTGGGTGGAGTGGATGGCGCGTCCGGCGATGGAGCCGGAGCTGTTGGAGGCGGAGGCGTTGTATGCGGCCGCTCAGAGCAGCGAGCCCTGTTCGGACGTGAGCGACTTGAGTCCGATGGCCTCGTAACCCTTGCCGGTGAGCACGCGGCCCTGCGGGGTGCGTTGCAGGTAGCCTTCCTGAATCAGGAAAGGTTCGTGCACCTCTTCGAGCGTCTCGGCTTCCTCGCCGACGGCGACGGCGATGGTGCTCATGCCCACGGGGCCGCCACGGTAGTTTTCGGCCATGATGCGGAGCATGCGCTTGTCCATCTCGTCGAGCCCGCGGGCGTCGATCTCCAGCAACTCGAGTGCGGCGGCGGCGACGGGCTGCGTGATTTTGCCCTTGGCGCGCTCCTGCGCGTAGTCGCGGACGAAGTGGATGAGATTATTGGCGATGCGGGGCGTGCCGCGGGAGCGCGTGGCGATCTCCTTGGCGCCGGCGGCGTCGATCTCGACCTGGAGCAACTGGCAACTGCGCTGCACGATGCCCATGAGCGTGGCGGCGTCGTAGTAATCGAGGCGCGTCTGGAGCGTGAAACGCGAGCGCAGCGGCGCGGTGAGCAGGCCGGCGCGCGTGGTGGCGCCGACGAGCGTGAAGCGCGGCAGCGAGAGGCGCACGCTGCGGGCGTTGGGCCCCTGATCGATCATGATATCGAGCCGGAAATCCTCCATCGCCGAGTAGAGGTACTCCTCGACGGTTTTCGGGATGCGGTGGATTTCGTCGATGAAGAGCAGGTCGCCCTCCTCCAGATTCGTGAGCAGGCCGGCGAGGTCGCCGGCTTTTTCGACGACGGGGCCGGAGGTGATGCGCACGTTTTTGCCGAGCTCCTGGCCGAGGATGAGCGCGAGCGTGGTCTTGCCGAGTCCGGGCGGGCCGGAGAGCAACACGTGGTTGAGCGCGTCGCCGCGGCGCTTGGCGGCGCCAACCATCACCTGCAACCGCTCGACGGTCTTGGCCTGGCCGGCGAAGTCGGAAAACGAGAGCGGGCGCAGCGCGGCCTCGGCGGGCGAGACGGGCGCTTCAAGCGTGTTGGTGATGAAACCGAGTCCGGTCGGGGCGGCGGCGGCGGCGGACTTGGCGCGGGAGGATTTGGGCTCGGGCACGGCGTGAAAGGCGGGTTATTTCCACTCGAGCTCGGCGCCGAGGGAGCGGAGGTTTTCGACGAAGCGAGGGTGGGCGCGGCGGATGATCTCGGCGTTGCGCACCACGCTTTTGCCGGGGATGCTCGCGGCGACCATCGTGAGGGCAACGGCGGCGCGGATGACGTACGGCGAGTCGACGACGGCGGGGCGCAGCGGGCGGTTGCCAAAGACGACGATGCGGTGCGGGTCGCTCACCATCGTGTGCGCGCCGAACTTCGCCAGCTCGGGGATCCACGAAAAACCGTTTTCGTAAACCTTGTTCCAAAAATGGATGGTGCCGTCGCAACGCGTGGAGAGCGCGACCATGAGCGGCAGCAGATCGACGGAAAAATACGGCCACGGCGCGGCCTCGATCTTGGGCAGCAGGTTCGACGTGTAGGGCGTCTCGATGCGGCGCGTCTGCCCGCGGCGCACGATGGCGGTGGTGCCCTCGTGGGTGATGGCGACGCCGAGTTTGGCGAAGGCGCGCGCGATGAGATCGAAGTGTTGCGGGAGGGAGTTTTCCACGCGGACCTCGCCGCCGGTGATCGCGCCGAGCGCGAGGAAAGTGACGACTTCGTGGTAGTCGGTCTGGATGGTGAACGTGCCGCCGTGGAGGCGCTCGACGCCCTCGATCACGAGCTGGCTGGTGCCGATGCCGGAGATTTTCGCGCCCATGCCGGCGAGCATCGCGCAGAGATCCTGCACGTGCGGTTCGCTGGCGGCGTTGATGAGCGTGGAGGTGCCGCGCGCGAGGGCGGCGGCCATCGCAAAGTTTTCGGTGACGGTGACCGACATGTAGTCGAGCCAGTGGCGTGCGGCTTGGAAGCCGTTGGGCAGGCCGATGGTGAGCGGGTTGCCCTCGTGTACGAGCGCGCCGAGTGCGCGGAGGATTTCGAGGTGCGGATCGATCTCGCGCACGCCGAGCGAGCAGCCCTGGGCGTTGGTGGAGATGGAAATCTGGCGGAGGCGGTGCAGGAGCGCGGGGTAGAGGAGCACCGTGGAGCGCATGTCCTGCGGGAGCTCATCGTTGGCTAGTTGCGCGCGAAAGCCGGTGTGGTCGATCTGCATCACGCCGGCGGCGCGGTCCCAGTCGATGCGGGAGCCCTGTTCTTGGAAAAAACCGACGAGTTTTTCGAGGTCGGTGATCGCGGGGACGTTTCGCAGGGTGACGGGTTCGTCGGTCAACAGCGTGGCACAGAGGATGGGCAACACGGAGTTTTTGTTGCCGGAGGGGACGATGGTGCCGCTGAGCGGGTGGCCGCCGTGGACGATGAGGTCTGCCATGGAGTGGGACGCGTGCGAGAGGGCGAAAAAAAGGCGTCCGCCGAAAAAGCGGACGCCTGAAACTGCGCGCCTGGGGCGCGGGGTTGGCAAGGATTAACTCGCCTGCGGGCCTGGGCCACCACGGTCGCCGCCGTGATCACGCGGGCCGCGGTCGCCACGGTCGTGGAAGCGGTTGCGCCCGCCGCCACGTCCGCCGCGACGACGACGGAAACCGTCACCGCCGCGTTCGCCTTCGTTGCGGGGGTAGCCACCGCCGCGATATTCGCCGCCTTCGCGGGGAGCGAAACCGCCACGGTCACCGCCACGGCCTTGGCCGCCGCGATGACGACGGCGTTGGCCACCCTGACGGGGCTCGCGGTCGCCTTCCTGCTTGGGCTTTTGCTCGGGTTCGCTGGAGAAGAGGCTCTTCAGCCAGCCGAAGAACCCGCCGGACTTCTTGGGCTCTTCCGCCTTGGGAGCGGGAGCCGGGGTGGCCGGTTGGGTGGAGGTGGATTGCTCGGGGCGGTTTTCGCGGCGGAATTCGCCACGATTGCCGCGCTCACCGCGGTCGCCACGGTCGCGGCGGGGCTCGCCGCCCTGCTCGGAGCGGGGGGCGAATTTGTCGTCGCGGCGTTCCGGGCGGAAGGTGGCGCGCTCGTCGCGGCGGCGGTCTTCGCGGGCGGGACGGCCGTCGCCGAAGGAGTTGCTCTCCCAGCTCTGGGCGGGCTCTTTGTGCTCGGCCGGAGGGAGGATGTTGAGCTCGGCCTTGGCTTCCGGGGCCTTGGCCTCGGGGGCTGTTTCGGCGGGAGCGGCGGGGGCCGGAGTCTGGGCCACCGGAGCCGGAGTGTCGGCTACGGGAGCGGGAGCCGCAGGCTCGGGGGCCGGGGCGGCGGGTTCTTTCGCGACGGGAGCCGGAGCGGGCTCGGGCTCCACGGGAGCGAACGGGTTTTGGTATTCGCGGACGGGCGTGACGAGCTCGATCGCGGTGGGTTTATAGCCGCCGGAGGCGGGAGCGGCCGAAGCCGCGGGGGCGCTGTTGCGTTTGCCGCGGGCGAGGCCTGAGCCGCGGGTGGTGCCGAACGTGGAGGTCGGCTCGGTCTGGGCCGTCGGGGCCGGGGCGCTGGCGGGGGAAACCGCGGCGACCGGGGCGACTGGCGTGGCCGGCACGTTGGCGGACTCGCTGGGAGCCGCGGCAGGGGTGCCGGACGTATCTTGATCTGACATGTTGTTGTTTTTGTTGTTGATGCAGGCGCTCACCGCAAAAAGAGGCGGGAGCAGCCGCGATGGTAGGGCCCGACGGAGCAGGCAGATGCGCGCTCGGACGTCGGACGGAAGGGAGGCTTATCTCTGGCGTGCGCGGGGGCCGCAATAGCAAATTCCACGCAGTTGGCTCAGGATAACCGGAAAGCGCGGCAAGGCGCTGCCGTGGGGCTTCTCAAACTGTTGCCTCGTGGAGGTTAGCGGGCCGCGACGACGACGTAGGCTGCCTGTACATCGACGGCGGTGTTACCGTCTTCGATGATGCGGGTGCGCAGCTTCAGCTTGGCCTGGCCGTAGCGTTTGAGGGCGGCGGCAAATTCTTCGATGGCGACCTTGGCGGGGCGCTCGCAGATGGCGCGGAGGTCGCCGAGCACGGGGCGGCGGTAGGCGGCTTTGCTCTCCTTAACGACGATGCGCCACTCGACTTTCTCCTGGTCGGGCTCGTTGCGCATGAGTTCCCAGACGACGCCGTACCCGGCGAGCGTGGCGAGCGAGACGAGGCTGCCGCCAAAGGCGGTGTTGAGCGAATTTTTGTTCTGCTCGTGGGGGGCGGTGAGCACGAGCTTTTGATCGTCACTCACTTCCACAGCGACACCCATGGCTTTCGCGAGGGGGATCATCTCGTGGAGGAAGTGTTCAAGAGCGGGCAGCTTCACCGTGGTCATGGCAGAATGGAGGCGCAAGTTGAGTGAAAAAGCGGGCCGCGTCAAAGCGAGACGTGCCGGGGAAGCCGCGGATATGCCCTAAGGGCGCCCTTCGCGTCGCGGGGAAAACGCCGGGGCTGCTGGCCGGGCAGACGCTTGCGTAGGTGGGCAAAGAATCCCACGTTGCCCGATTATGGCACTCCCTTCGATTCAGCAACTCCGGGCCGAGCGGGCCCGCCAGCAGAGCAGCGGACGTCGCTGGGCACGACGTCTGGCGTGGGCTGCCGCCAGCGTGGCGGTCTTGGGACTGGCGATCTACTTCATCGCGCCGCCGATCGTCCGCTCGCAGTTGGAGAAACGTCTGGCGGCGGAGCTGAACCGCGAGGTGACGGTGGGTCGCGTGAAGCTCAACCCGTGCACGTTGTCCGTCACGATCGAGCAGTTCGCCATCAAGGCACGCGACGGCGAAACGCTGCTCGGCTGGGATCGCCTGTTCGTGAACTTCGATTCGTTTTCGCTGTTCACCGGTGAGTGGCGCTTTCAGGAGATCGCCGCCGATGCGCTGGAGGGCAGCCTGATCGTGATGCCCGATGGCACGTTGAGTGTGCAGGATCTGATCGCGAAATACTCCGCGCCTGCCGCCGCTCCGGTCGAAAAGCCCAAGCACGCCCGTCCGCTGCGCATCGGCACGCTCGCCGTCTCCCAGGCGCATTTCCATTTTGTCGATCACAGCCGCTCGTCGAAGTTCGAGACGCAGTTCGGCCCGGTGACGTTTTCGCTGACGAACTTCGTCACGCGCCAAGGTAACCAGGCGCCGTATGCGTTTGTCGCGACGACGGAGTCCGGCGAGCGCATCGAGTGGAAGGGTACGCTCTCGGCGGTGCCGCTGGCCTCGACTGGCGAACTCTCTCTCGGTGGCATCGCGTTGAAAAAATACGCGCCGTACTACCGCGACTTTGTCCGGTTCGATGTACGTGAGGGTACTTTCGATGTGAAGGCCCGCTACGAGGCCGACCTCACGGGCGAGGCCCCTGTCGTGCGCCTGCACGAGGGCTTCGCGCGCCTGTCGAATCTCCAACTTGCCGCTCGCGACGCCTCGGAGCCCGCGCTCGTCCTGCGCGAGTTGACCGTGTCGGGCATCGAGGCCGACACCGCGCAGCGCTCGGCCACGGTGGCCCGTGTGGCGGTCTCCGGCGGGCGCGTGCATGTGCGCCGCCTGGCCTCGGGCGAGCTTGATCTGGCGACGTTGCTCGCGCCCGTGTCCGCACCGGCCGCCCCTGCGACGGTGGCGGTTTCCGCAGTGCCCGCCAGCCCGGCGCCTGCGCCGGCCGTCAAGGTGGGCGAGGTCGCCGTCGAAGCGTTTGTCGTGACCGTGGAAGACCGCACCACGCCGCGCGTCGCCACGATCCCGGTTTCTAAACTCGACCTGAAGCTAGAGCACTTCGAGCTCGGCTCGGTCTCACCGATGCCCGTGCAGCTGGCTGCGGCTTTTGCCTCGGGCGGCTCCGCCAAACTTGAAGGCACTCTGGCGCTTGACCCGATGCGCGCCGATCTGTCGGTCACCGTCGCGGGGCTGCCGCTCGCCTACGCGAGCCCCTATGTGGAGTCGTTTGCCAATGTACGCGTGGCGCAGGGCACCTTCTCGACCAAGGGCCGTGTGCAGGCGGCGCTCCCGCCCACGGGTGCGCCCGAGCTCGCGTTTCTCGGCGAGGCCAGCGTGGAGCAACTGCTCGCGCTCGATGGCGCCGCGCTCCAGCCGCTCGCCGGCTGGGCCTCGCTCGCGATCAAGGGCATCGATTTTTCAACCGCGAAAAACGCTCTCACGATCGAAGAGATCGCGTGGCACCAGCCCTCCGCGCACGTCGTCGTGCGCAAGGATGGCGTGCTCAATCTCGCCAGCGTCATGCCCACGGCGACCGCGCCGACGCCGACCGCCGGTGCGGCTCCCGCGCCCGCGATGCAGCTCACGCTCGGTCGCTTCACGGTCGACGATGCCGCGCTCACGTTTGCCGATCAGTCCCTGTCGCAGGGCGTGCAGGTGTCGTTGCAACAATTCGGCGGCACCGTCACCGGATTGTCTTCGGATGCGGCGGCGCGCGCCACGGTGGACCTGCACGGCCTGATCGATGGCCTCGGCCGTGTGGAGGTGGCGGGAGCGCTCTATCCCTTCGGACGGCAGGCCGCGACCGACATGAAGGTGCAGGTGCGATCCATGGACCTCGTCCCCTTTAGTCCGTATAGCGGCAAATACGCCGGCTACGCTCTCGCGCGCGGCAAACTCATGCTCGACGTCAAAGTCGCGCTCGCCGATCGCAAGCTCGACAGCGCCACGCTCCTCACGCTCGACCAGTTCACCTTTGGCAACAAGGTCGAGAGCCCCGATGCCACCGGTCTGCCGGTCCGCCTCGCGGTCGCCCTGCTCAAGGACACGAAGGGCCAGATCGTGGTGGATCTGCCGGTACAGGGCAGTCTCGACGATCCCGAGTTCAAGATCGGCCGCGTCGTCTGGCGCGTGATCGGTAACCTGCTGACCAAGGCAGCCACCTCGCCGTTTTCGCTGCTCGGTTCGATGTTTGGCGGCGGAGGAGAAGAGCTCTCCTACTGTGAGTTTCTCCCGGGCACGGCGACGCCCGGCGCCTCCGAGCTCGCCAAGTTGGAAACGCTGCAAAAGGCGCTCGCAGCTCGCCCGGGGCTCAATCTCGATCTGACCGGGTCGTTCGACGCCGCCACGGACGTGCCGGCGCTGCGGCACGTGCGGCTGGAGCAACGTCTCCGCGCAAAGATCTGGGAGGTGCGTCGCGCTGGCCAGCCCGAGCTGCCCGCACCCGAGTTGATCGCCGTCACGCCGGAAGAGCGCGAGGCGATGATCAAGACCCTGTTCGTCGCGGATCATCCTGAGGCGTTGGCCGGCTTGCTCGCCGCACAGGCTGCCGCCCCTGCCGCGGCAAAGAACGACGCAAAGGCTCCCACTGCCGACGCGCCCGCTTCCCGTGGCGTGCTGCACCGTTTCCTCGATTTTGTGCTCGGTCGCAAGCCGGCTGCCTCGGGTGCCCAGGTCGCGACCGCGCCGACCGAGAAAAAAGCCACGCTGGCCGCGTCGGCGGGTGTCGTGCCGCTTGAGATCACCGTCGCGCAGATGGAGGAGGCCCTCCTCGCCGGCATCGAGGTGACGGAGGCCGATATGGGCCGTCTGGCTCTGGACCGGGCGCAGGCGGTGCAGTCGCACCTGCTCCGCAGTGGCATCGCCGCCGATCGGCTTTTCCTCAATGCGGGTAACGCCGCCGCTGCGCAGGGCGGCACGCGCGTGAATCTCGAGCTGAAGTGATCGCACCGCAGCTTGATTGCCGGCCGGGCTGTGGGGCGTGTTGCATCGCGCCCTCGATTAGCTCGCCGATTCCGGGGCACCCGCACGGCAAGCCGGCGGGCGTGCCGTGTGCGCAGCTGTTGCCCGATCTGCGCTGCGCGATCTTCGGCAGGCCGGAGCGCCCGGCGGTGTGTGCGAGCCTGCGCCCCTCGCAGGAAATGTGCGGGGCGACACGCGAGGAGGCGCTGTCGCACCTTGCGCAGCTCGAAGTGGCGACGCGGCCCGGACGCTGAAGGCGTGGGGGCTCGTTGGCGCGCTGCTAAACGGCGGTCTCTCGATCATCGATTCGAACATGCGCAAGGCCGTCCCGGTGCGCTGTGGAGCGCCGCTTGCTAAGCGGCGTTCCTGGGGCTGCACCGCGTGGCGTGCACCGCGTGGCGCCACGCCGTTGTTCTGATTACGCCGTGGCGTGCGGGAAGGCGGTCTGCGCGAGTTGAGTGAAGAAGGTCGGGAGTACGTCGGGGCGGCGGCGTACTTCGAGGATGTCGTGCAGTTTGACGAGCTGTTGTTCGATCTGGTCGAGGCGCGATTCTTCGGCGACGAGCAGCAGCATGCGGCTGGTCGAGCCGCCATCGACCGGCAGGCAGACGATGGCTTCGAGGTTGAATGCGCGTCGGGCAAAGAGCCCGGTGATGTGCGACATCACTCCGGGATGGTTGCGCACGTGCAGTTCGAGGACGGAGGTCTTGGCTGGCTTAGGCATGGTCGTGGGCGGGTTCGGCGATCATGTTACGGTTGGCGGCGCCGGGGGGCACCATGGGGAAAACGTTGGCCGTAGGTTGGACGGGAATGTCGATCAGGCAAGGCCCGGATTTGGCCAACGCGTCGGCGAGCTGGCGGTGCGGGTCGCCGTCGGGATTGAGGCGCACGCCGCGGACGCCGAAGGCGCGCGCGAGGGCGGCGAAGTCCGGGCCCGCGCCGAGCTGCGACGCGGAGTAGCGGCCGCCGTAGAAGAGCTGCTGTTGCTGGCGCACGAGCCCGAGGTGCGCGTTGTTGCAGACGAGCACGGCCACGGGCAGGTCGAGCTCGGCGAGGGTGGCGAGCTCTTGGATGTTCATGAGGATGGAGCCGTCGCCGCTCAGGCACACCACGCGGCGGCCGGGTGCGGCGAGCGCGGCGCCGATGGCGGCGGGCAGGCCGAAGCCCATTGTGCCGAGTCCGCCGGAGGTGAGCAGCGTGCGCGGATGGCGAAACGGATACGACTGCGCCACCCACATCTGGTGCTGGCCCACGTCGGTCGCGATGAGGGTGTCGGTCGGCAGGTGCTGGCCGAGGAATCGACAGATGTTGGCCGGATGCGTGGGCGCCTCCGCCGGTGGTGGCACGATGAGCGGATGCGCGGCGCGCAGGGCGGCGGCGTGGGCGCGCCACTCGGGCCGTGCCTGCGGGGCGAGGCGCGCGAGCAGGCGGCGGAGGATGTCGGCGGCATCGCCCACGAGGCCGAGGAAGGGTTTCTTGAGTTTGCCGATTTCGGCGCGGTCGATGTCGATGTGCGCGATGGCGGCGCGCGAGCAGAACTCCGCGAGGCGGCCGGTGGCGCGATCATCGAAACGCGCGCCGATGGCGAGCACGAGGTCGGCCTCTTCGAGCAGGTGGTTGGCGCCGCAGGTGGCGTGCATGCCGAGCATGCCCATGTGCAGCGGGTGCTCGGGCGGGATGGCGCCGAGTGCGAGCAGCGTGCTCACCGCGGGGGCGGAGGCACGTTGCGCGAGTTCGCAGGCCAGATCGGAGGCGCCGGAGGCGATCACGCCGCCGCCGAGGTACAGCACCGGCTGGCGCGCGGCGGTGAGGCGCGCGGCGAGTGCGTCGATGAGTGCGTCGGCGCAGGGCGGCATGGGTCGGGCGCGGCCGGGCTCGGGCAGGCGGTCCACCTCGATTTCGGCGGTCTGCACGTCCTTGGGCACGTCGATGGAGACCGGGCCGGGGCGGCCCGACTCGGCGATCTCAAAGGCGAGCGGCACGGTTTCCATGAGCTCCGCCGCACTTCGCACGAGGAAGTTGTGCTTGGTGATGGGCAGGGTGAGGCCGTACATGTCCACCTCTTGAAACGCGTCGGTGCCGATGAGCGGTTGCGAGACCTGGCCGGTGATGGCGACGAGCGGCACGGAGTCGAGTTTGGCGTCGGCGATGGCGGTGAGCAGGTTGGTGGCGCCGGGGCCGGAGGTGGCCAGGCAGACGGCGGCGCGGCCGGTGGTGCGGGCCATGCCTTGGGCGATGAAGCCGGCGCCTTGTTCGTGGCGCGTGAGCACGTGGCGGATGGCGCCGCCGTGAAGGGCGTCGTAGAAGGGCAGGATGGCGCCGCCGGGGATGCCGGCGATGGTGCGGATGCCCTGCCGTTCGAGCAGGATTCTGAGGAGATGGGCTCCGGTGGTTTTCATGATGACGGGTGGGGTTGAGACGCCACACCGGTACCGCTACGCAGGAGCCCACAAAAAAGCCCCTCCGGTGCGGGACCGGAGGGGCAAAGTGTGTTTTGCTAGAACCCTCGCGGACCGCCGAAAGGCGTAACGACGACCAGAAGCACTACGACCGCGAGGGAGCGGACGAGCGAGGTGGTGGAGATCGTTGCGGAGGGAATCATTGAAGTGGGCTCAACAAGCGCCGAGTCGGCTGGCTTGTCAAGAATGCTGTCGGCTGCGACTGGCCGGGGGACTCAGTGGCGCGGGGGCGCATCCCCGGAATTTCCCCACGCGTGCAGCTGGGCGGTCAGGGCTTCACGGAAGCGGGACGTGCTGAAACGGCGGGCGTTTTGTCGACAGACTTCGGGCGCGAATGGCGCGGTGTTTTGCTCGAAACGGTCGAGCGCGGCCGCGAGCGACTCGGGCGTCTGCTCATTGAAGAAAAGGCCGGTCTCACCTTCGAGGACGGTTTCCAATGCGCCGCCAGCGCGCAACGCGATCACCGGGCGGCCCGCCGCCTGCGCCTCGACGGCGGAGATGCCGAAGTCCTCGATTTGCGGATGCATAAATGCCCGGCAGCGGCGCATGAGGCGGACGATCTCGTCGTCGTTCACGCGGCCGACGAGGTGGACGCGTCCCTCGGTGGTGGCGGCCATGGCCGCGAGGCGTGCCTGCTCGGGGCCGGAACCTGCGATGATGAGGCGACGTCCGGTTTGCGCACAGGCCTGGATGGCGAGATCGACGCGCTTGTAGGAGACGAGTTCGGCCACGAGCAGGTAGAAATCGTCGGGGGGCGAGTCGGGTGCGGCGAAGCGTTCAATAGCGACCGGCGGATGGATGACCACGCTTTCGCGTCCGTAGAGCCGCTGGATGCGCTCGGCGACGAAGTGCGAGTTGGCAATAAAATGATCGACGCGCGCGGCGGCCTCGCGGTCGAAACGTTGGAGCTGCGGGAGGAGTTTGCGAAACAGCCAGCGTCCCGGCCCACCGAGTCCGCCGGTGCGCGCGGCATAGTCGTCGGCCATGTCCCAGAGGTAGCGCGGCGGCGAGTGGCAGTAGCAGACGTGGATGCAGCCGGGCGGTTTGTGCAGGCCGAGGCCCTTGATCAGCGAGGCATCGCTGGTCAGCAGCAGTCGGGTGCCTTTCGGCACGCGGAGGCGTCGCGTCGCCCAGGGATAGAGCGGCAGCAGTTTGCGATGATCGATGAACCGGGGCGCGATGCGCCCGAGCGGCGACACGCGCCAGTCGCGCGTTTGCATGGCCGGCGTGAGCGTTTTCCGCCGCAGGAAAAACGTGGAGATAGCCGCCTCGGGAAACAGCGCGGCAAACTCCTCCAGCACTCGCTCGCCGCCGCGATGCGACACCCACCACTGGTGGGCGAGATGGACGGTGGGCGAGTGGGGCATGGCGCTCAGAGTGTCCATAGGCGGTTCAAAGGCACTGCGCAAAAGCGCGGATCGCCGAGAGGAAGGATCTGGGTCCCGGCGTAGAGTAGCACGCCTCCTTGGAAATCCGCGCCGGCCAGGGCTGCTAGTTGGCGCAGGCCTCGGGCCTCTGACGCGTCCACACTTGCCGCCGACTTCACTTCGATGCCCCACGTTTTGCGTCCTCGGGTGATGACCACATCGACCTCTACCTGGTCCTTGTCCCGATAGTGCCAGAAGCGCAGTTCTGGATTCGTCCAGCCTGCCTGCGCGACGATTTGTTGCACGACGAAGGATTCCAACAGATGTCCGAAGCGGGCGCGGCGCGGCAGCCAGTCGGCGGTCGTCAGCCCCGACAAGGTTGCGGCCAGTCCGCTGTCGAGCAGGTGGATTTTGGGCGTTTTTACGAGGCGTTTGGCCTCATTGCGATGCCAGGCCGGCAGTCGGCGGATCAGGAACAGTCGCTCCAGAATGGACAAATAGTGCTCGATGGTTTCGCGGCGCAGATCGAGTTCGTTGCCGAGGCTGCTGATGTTGAGCAGCTCGGCATTGCGCAGGGCGAGCGTTTCGAGGAGCCGGCCGATGGCGCCGACATCCCGCACGCGGGCGATGTCCTGGACATCGCGTTCGATGAGGGTTCGCAGATACTGGCGATGCCACTGGCGGGCGCGCTCGGGATTGCGTTTCAGCGGCTCTGGATACCCCCCGGCGACCAGCCGTTCTGGCAGAGAGGGTGCGTTTCCCGTGACGTCCTGCCCGATCTCAGGCACGAACCCGCCGGCGAGTAAGATTGCCAGAAACTGCCCAGGGCGGCGGTTTTTTTCCGCCTCGGTTAATGGATGTAGTTGGATCACCTCCGAGCGTCCCGCCAGCGATTCGCTGATTTGGGGCAACAAGAGGAGATTGGCCGACCCAGTGAGAAGAAAACGCCCGGGCCGACGATCCCGGTCAACGGAGGCTTTGATGGCGCGCAACAGCTCCGGTGCCCGCTGGATTTCGTCGATGATGACCGAGGCCGGCAACGCGCCGACAAAGCCGTCTGGGTCGCTTCGGGCTGTGGCCAGTAATGCAGAGTCGTCGAGCGTGACGGCCGAAAATTGCGGCGAGAAAGTGCCAGCGAGCGTGCTTTTCCCGCACTGGCGAGGCCCCAAAAGGCATACCACAGGCGTATCTGCCAGAGCCGTTTCCAATGCGGCTCGCAGTGCTCTCGGGTAAGTTGTGCCGGCTTCGTCCAATTGTCGGTCATTGAGTCGTCTGATTGCCGGTTGTCAATCCGTCTAGTTGTCGGTTTTGAGGGTAACTGATTGCTGGTTATTCTGTGTAATATGTTTTTGGATAGTAGATTATTGTGTTTGGTGGGTTGCGGATTGTAGGTCTGATGAATTTCACTTTTCACCCTTCACCATTCTCTCTTCTGAATCCCTTTCATTCAGCGTCTTCGGAATCGACGGAGGCATGGGCGTCCGTCAACGTGAGTCCATGCCCCTTTTGACGCCGTCGGACATCTTCGACCGCCTCGCTGCGGAGCCCGAGGCTGTGAGAGTTTCGCTTCAGCAATTCCAGGCGCGTGCCTGCGCTCAGCAGTATCGGGTGCCGTACGCGCAAACCCAACGGTTTCTTGCTGAGCCAGGACGGGTGCTGGATTGGGCTGTGGCAAC